>Ga0157367_1001299_pt1 | contig 11005 bp, 10 predicted proteins | sample AttbisABBM2_FD_113142 | JGI IMG/M metagenome (GOLD analysis project Ga0157367, IMG submission 113142) | Fungus gardens microbial communities from leaf cutter ant in Botucatu, State of São Paulo, Brazil - Atta bisphaerica ABBM2 | ecosystem: Host-associated > Fungi > Mycelium > Unclassified ...
AGTAAATTTTGTTTTCAGTATAGATACAGATCTGAAAATATATTACTCAAACTGGTTGCTGGAATGTCAAAAGTTCTTGTAGCATTGCTCATCATGCTTGAGTTTCTTACATAATTATTTTAATTATATATATAGCAAAATTATTTTCAGATCTGTATCTATCTAAATTTTTACATATCTCAGCATCATTCTTTCCGTGTGAAGTCATTTCATTAATTAATACAATGGAATTTTTAGATTTCTCTAAATACTTTATACATACATGAAAAAAAAATTTTTTATCAGAAACAATATTAATATTTCATATTAATAATGCTTAGATAAAAATGGTATCTAACGATAAAATAACAGACACAATTTCTGTGTATTTTCTGTTTTATTTAATAAATAAAGCTCAAAGAACTGAGCAAGAAAAGGTCGAATAGCGATATGAAAGTATGATACGTGAGGATTAAGAATTATCATTTAGTTTATCGAACTGGACTTCGGCTGTGAACCGTTTACAAGCAATGTCGCCATAAGGACTAACCTGCGAACACGAGCGTTATGAACTTCCAGGCGAACTTTTATAAACTCACTCGCACTGGCCGTATCTCCACGCGATCGTCGTTAGAGTCCCCTCGAGCGTTGCGTTTACATGTGCATGCGAGAACTTTCGAGATCCGGTTTTCTGACGCTCGATCTGGCGAACCACCTTCTCGCCGCAGCCTGTTTTGTACGACGATGTCGGTGTCAGCTTAATAATGTCCCCAACGCGAAACCGTAACTTTGTGCGTCGGGTACCGGATAAGAAGGTACATTGGGCTTACGGTGTACGCGGTCGCGTCGAAAAGCGAGGAAGAAGCAGGGAAGATCTTGAGCTGCGAACGAGGGAAAGAGGAACCTGTTATTTCGACGGGTACGAAGCCGAGGCGAGATTATACGCTGTCACACACCGTTCGTCGCGCGGCTCTTTTCGGGCCCGCGGATCCTCTCTGACCGCGGTCGGCATGGGCTTTCTCCTCCGGACTCTGGCCCCCGCTCGTTTAAGAAAGGCGTGAGCTCGCATAGCCGAATATCCGACATCCAGACGTCTTATTCGCGCGATTATCATTGTCTGTTGATTTGCGTTTTCGTGCTCATCACTTGGCTCGTTCATGATGACTGGATGCCATCTGAATTTCCGTGTCTGGAATAACCATCATAAGTTGCCAAATAATACATATATTAACTTAAGTGTCTACTGTAATGCCACGAATTCAACAAATTACAGGGTAGCGAGTATCAAATTTTTTAGAATTTTAAACTGAAGATTATTTAATCTTGCCGAAATGGGAAATTATGTGGTGCTCACTTTGGGATATAAAAACTGTCCAGAATATATTTATTTTTTTTGCCTCTGTCTTAAAAATTTGAAGATATATTGTTGAAGATATACATATTTACTTGTATTGTATAATATATGAATAGCATGTATTTAATAATTTGTAAAAATAATCTTCTCTTAAATAATTTCCAGTTAATTGATACATGGAATTTCTTAACAAATTGTTTTTCTGATCTTGAGATACAACTAATTGTATTTAACTGACAGTTTTAAAAACGATCGCTTATTAATTTAATTACATAGATAAGTATTAATCATGTCAGACGAGTAATAATTGTTTTGCGTTATTATCTTCTCCGATACGTCTTGAGAAAGATTCAAACGCGAACACCTGGCGCCTTATCCGCTACGTTTAATCCACGTGATTATCGTTGGCTGGTTGGCATCCGATGATCGCGCATCATGTGAGAGCGTATCTCTACCGGCTGGCTGGTTTTACAGTCTGAAACCTGATAGACAGGCAGTATCCAAAGAATTGAACGCGGAAGATAGCAAGGAAAGTTTGCGACTTAGATGACCATCGACAGATCCGTTGATCGATTAACACGAAGTGAAAATCGTATGTAAAAAATCCTTATGATTAATGGAAAACTATATAAAAATAATTAAGCCTTTCTGTCACTTTATAAATCGGAAAAACTGAATTTGCTGAAGTATCAAAAAATTTAGATACCATGGTAAATACAGATTTAATATTAATTTTGTTGGGTTATCAAAATATTTATCCCAAGCAGAACAAGTCATTATGATATCAAAATGATTCTAAAATGATCATTAAAAGTCATTTTCAATTATTTTCGATTCATTTTGATGTTATCATGACGTTAATGTTCTACTTGAATATATAGGAAAGTCATAACGAGTAATGTTACAAAAGATTTTAATATTCTAACAACCAGCTTAAATAGCTGACAAAATTATTTGTAGATCTATGTAGCAAATCTGTTTTTTTTTGTGTACCTTCACGTTTATTAGCTAATTAATTAATAAGCAATAACAGATAAATACTGACAATAACACTTGTGTATTTTTATATAAATATTTTTATAATAGTTTTCAGAACATTATAAATATCACGATACAATCGACGCTTGGTTTACTTCATATGAAAGTATTGTATTTATCTGTTAAAAAGGAATAATTGTGAGACATTATCGCGTTTAAATGATGACGAGACAAAAATGAATGGGAATTGATAAACTTGCAAAGAAAATATTACGCGTAACATGTGCGTGAATACACCGAATGAAATGCACATTTTTCGCGCTTCATTCTTCCCGGTGAAGATTGCAAAATCGTGCCCTTCCCACTTCCTGTTTCGCTTCATCGCGGATATGGTTATAGCACTCTACCATTCACTTATTTCAAATCTTCACGATCAGCAATCACGATTCATTACTCATAAACGTATGTTGGAAAATCCACTGGGCAGAAGGGAAGAAAGAGGTGTTAGATTGTTGATTTACATAACGATACATGCTACTTCCGTTATGATTATGGAAACATCGATCTAATTTTACAAGAATTTTTATTTAATTATTTAACATTCATTTTTTAATTGTATAATTATTTCACAATAAGATTTGATATTCTTCCGTCTTAATTTGATATCTTTACGTTTTAAATGATGGAATATCATTTTACACATTATGACATGGGTATTGTGTCATTGCTGCTCGTTTCCGGAATATTACAATGGCCATTATTTTCATGAACATATTGGCGGCTACCGCGGTGTTTCATATCGAAATAGATGAATAGATATGACTGAATAGACAAGCCAAACTTATCCGGTTTCGAATGTCTTATATGTTGATTATTTTCTTTTCCGTATAAGTACTTTCGTGTTTGATCAAGATTAGAACGGTCATCAAGCCTCCATACTCCTTGAAACATTTTTTCCTTCTCTTAATAAGGCCGTCTCTCTATAAACTTGCCTGAAAAATGATCACATTAACAGGGACACGACTCGTTTTCCATGGACCTAAATTTCACTCCCCGAATACACTGTCGTCGAATCTGGTTTTACAAACAGTCACTTGTGATAAATATTAAAGTATCTCTGCATTCCGTGTCATTATAAGTCGTTTAAGTAATATTAAATTTCAGGTATATAAAAAATTCTGGGATTTTAGTCGCAATAATTAGGAGAAATATGCAATTTTTTTTATAAACCTTATTTATTTAGGGACCATTTTATATTACAAGCTTGATTTTATTGTCAATAACAAGGCTTAAGTATACAGAGTAACGTAATCGTTTTATGCATGTTTTGTATCAGCATCATTTTTTTCTAAGCGAGGAAAAAATTCAGACGGATGCGTCCTACGTTTCTCTCGTATGTAAAATCTGATTGTTCCTGGCGGGGCGTCGAGTTTGAACGAAGTGTGGGCGAATGAAGGAAAGGGAAAGAGGGACTTGGAGGGAAGAAATGTCAGCTCATAAATAGATGAGCTGTCGGAGCGCCGGGATTACGTATGACGGGACATGAGATCGGCGGCGGCGAGATGATATCTGGTGCGGGTAGAGGTCTACGGTGATAAATCTGTGGGCCCTCTGTCAGGTGGAGGCGCGGGAGTTGGACTATGCCGAACTCAAGGCTGCCTTGGAGCTTCCAACTGTGCGCGACTCCTTTTGTCTCGTCGCTGCCGGAGATAAAGGGAATCGATCAAACCGTTACGAATTTCGCCACCGTGGAACGCGCCGCGGACGTGCGTCTTCGCGCGAGATGGTCGTTCTGGAACATTCCTTGATAGTAATCGACAGATTGATCGATCGATAACTGATCGATGGCATGCTGATCACTCCATACAGATAACATATTATGTACGAGCGTTACGATAGTAATTATTAGATTTTCAGATAAATATTCTATGCTGATTAAGATGCCACTTGTTTTTATGAAAGAAAGTATAACGATAAGATTTATATCTATATAAGTTGCGTGTAAAATATTATTAGTTACAGTTAAAGATTCGTCCTTATTGAAGCTAATAGTGCGGATTGATATACTGATTTCTTCTTTATTTTTACAAAAATAGAAGAAGAAGCATATGTTGAATATTGATCTGCACGATCAACTTCAATAGGAACGAACCTTAAGAAAGAACTAATACGTCGCTTCCTCTTACATCTCTCCATATGATTCCGTTTAACGCAGACTTCGTTTTTTCGTCGGTATCTTTTTTCTTTTCCGACTATTTGTCACTTTGTGTTTTGAAAACGCTTCGCGATCATTTGCTTTCAAGCTCGCTCGCTCGTTGACAAGCTTAGGGGATGCTCTCTTTTCGTTTCTACTTTTTTTTGTGGCGGTACCCTATACGGTGAAAGCCGTGTCTTCGATGGCTGATCCAAAGGGATTGGACATTTGTCAGGGAAGGAACGGACAATATAAGAAGCCCTGGCTATAACATCAGAATTCTCATAATCCCCCAAAGAGAAGGCCGGCGCTGTGCGAAGAGAGACGCGATGTTTTAATCCGTAAACACGTCGTTTGGCCAACGACAACGAGGATGACGACAACGGCCGACGATCGAATCTCGTCGGCATTTTTACCAACGGTAATCTCTCGCCTTCGACTTCACGCACACATTGGTTGGCCGGTAGCAACCCTATGAACACTTTAGATATTTCATAACGCGTACGCGGTAGGGTGATCTCATTCGTTGCGGTCGCCATCGAAATTCTGAAACGGAGATTTAGCCCGAATTCACCAGGTCCGAGGGAGGAAGAAAAAGAACGAGAGAGAAAAAGGAAGAGAGAGAAAGAGAAAGCAACGTTGGACAGACTCCCGAAATTAATGGAAGGATTAAGAAGCGCCCTTCGTGGTAATGTCCAGGCTCAGCAAAAAAAAAAGAAACGACGTTCTCACACGTTTACCTCAGTAAATCCGAAATGTTTTATAATTAATCGCAAATTAAACCCAGGCGCAATTACTGTCGCGCGAATGATTATTCGAATGTGTTCTCGCACGAACACAGGACAATTGCAGTAGCGCGAATGCAATCAGCCGGTTACTTCATAACACGCATTTCTCCTTCTGCATCCTGCGATCGTATCGCACCCGCATTAAGATCCAGTAATACTCGATTCGGTAAGATCGGATTAAGAAAATCTAGATGGTCGGCAGGTGTCTGATCCAGCAATTACCAGATGATCTCTCTCGAAAAAACAACGCGCAATCACATGAGAACGTTGAGAAAAACGTTGCATAATACTATTTGAGATACGGAGCACTCAGATATTTAATTGGTACACTCGTGTAGCATGTAGTTGACTACACTACATCCGTCTATTCCTTTCTTTCTACTTGATTTCGTAGTGAGATAATACGACTAGTTTATGAGCGGTAAGAAAGTCGCGCGATAACGAGATCTACGCGATTCAAGCTTTTAGAACAACATTGTGCAGTGTGTACGATTTACGTATACGGTGGGAGATCGTGAGGGAATAATTATCCGAAATTATTCACATGGAAACACTCAGCGCGCTAGTTGTCTTTACACAGACCAAATAAAAGCGCGCACCCTCTTCCGTTTCTGTTAAGTTCCGATTTCAGATAAAAGAAAACAACTCGCGCACACCCACCGTCGATTCTATCAGTCGGTCGGCTCGTGTGTGCCCGATCATGGTAAAGCAAACACACGTATCGTCTACCAGGGTGTACCGATGCATCGCAGGAAGAAAGGAAGAAGATTGGTAGTACTCGCAGCCTGGCAGGGTATAAAGGTTAATGAGCGCGCAGGCGCAACCTATTATTTCAGTCCGTTGAGTTTCTACGTCCCTCTCGCTTATGCGTTAGTAATCCCCCTGTTACCCTCCTGATTCTCTTGATCCTTGTCCATCTTCTCGGACTGAACGCGTTGCCGATCTTCCTCTCGCCAAAATCGGACCGCCGGCGGCACGAGGGCGGAGGAGGGATGGGGGAGAGGGAGAGGAGGAAAAGGAAGAAAGCAGAGGAGGTAGGTCGCGTGAAGAGGACGGAGGAAGAACAAAGTGCAGTGCGAGAGGAAGACAGTGCGCGAGGGAGGGAGCGCAAAGGTTCTCAAGAGAAGGGAGAAGTGGCAGACCTTGAGCTGCCACGAAGCTCTGGACGTCTTCATCCTGCCTCAAGCTGTGCTCGAAGAGAGAAGTCTGCCGGTACGCTGTTCACCTCGACTGCGTGCACACGGACAGGGGGTTTCGCGAAATCCTTTAAATTCGTACGTAACGCGGGCCCGTTGTGCTCGAAGGACGCCGGCTTCGATTGGCGGCAGGCTCGCCGGCTGCCGGCGGCATCGCTGAGAAATTCGAGAAATCGAACTCTGTCTGCTATGCTCGCACGATCTCTCGCACGTTCTCACGTAAAATCCCATCCGCGAATATTTCGCTTCCGAGAATTTCCAACGAAATATTTCCAACGAATATAATTTTCTCTTCACCGCTCTTATATGCATCAGTAAATGATTATTGCTGAATTTCACGAATAATGTTATTTTTTATTAACAATCTGAATTGTATATTTTAACATTCTGAATTGTATATATATTTTATATATAATTGATAGTACAATACATAAAGTAACTTCAATGAGTAAATTCTATGAGTAAATAAAAACTAAAAGTAAAAACGGAAGACGAGAATAATATTTCCTAAGCAGAAAAATTATTTAATAATATTCTTATCTGGTTATTTTTGCCACTAGTTATTTTTTGTTTCACATATTTGCATAAATTTTCATCAATCATTGGCTGAAGATTAATACTATAAGATTACGTTCTCGGCGATGTTTTTCATGATATCGATTACTTGCACGTACTTTTCTAATATTCCGTGACATGCACGATTTACTGATAAGAAACTAGCATTAGATATGTTAAATCTTTCATGCTAGCGTTTTTCAAAATGCAAATTTGCGATAATCACTATGATTTGTTGAGAATTATTTGTTTATAAAATTCTTACTCTGAAACTTCAAATATGGACATGTCACGCAAATAAGATTATATTGATGGAAATTTCTGTACAGTCTTATCTAAAAGTTTGCCTGGTGTTTATATTTATCTAGGATAAATTTTATCATAATGATTATTTTTAGTATGGATTATGAAGTGATAAAGTTCGTATCTCTCGAAAAAAAATGTGTACAATCATTCCGGCGTGGAAGCATACATTTTTACATTCGACACGGACTACGCATCCAAAATTAAGCGATGACGATCACTATTATGCGTCGTCACGATTTCGTTGCATTCTCGGTGCAGTTTTTCGCTTCTCCGCCACGTTGTTGACTTTTCCCGATAGCTCTACATTCGTCACACTAGCGACCCTCTGCCTCCTGTTTGTCATCGCTATAATACGGATCCTTTTCTTCCTGTTTGTCACCAAGTACATGTTCAACGTCCGACAATCCGAGAAGGGCGTGTACTGTTCCCAAGCAAGAATGTATCGCGTGCATGTAGAACGTCCCTCAAAAACGACCGATTCCAGTAGTCGTTTTCGCAAAACAATCTCGATACTAGTAATTATGAACCATGCGCGACTTATTACAATCAGAAAAAAGTAATTTGCTTCGTAAGCATGGATGTCATCAGGAGAGAATGTACTTGTATTTCTGGATTTTCGAGATAGGAGAAGAAACTTCAATTAAGAAACATCGTTTTACTAAACTGATCGTAATTCAATGGTATCTCTTGAATGTTTATAAATGGACGTTGTAAAGAATGATATCTTGTTTTGTATGAAGAATCTGTCTGAAGAGAAAATGCACTTACGTTTCTGACCTTTCGAGATAAAAGAAGAAACTTTAAAGTTTAAATAAGAAATCATTTTAAACTAATCGTAATTCAATGCTTGTATTCTTTATAAATAGATATTATATATAAAATATGAAAAGATGCTATCTTGTTTTACGTTAAGAATCAGTTTAACAGGAAACACGTATTTAACATTTTCGAAATTATTGTCGCCTCGTTTACTATTATGTTGCTCACGAAGCAAGACATTGGGCGACAAGCGTGGACCGCGACGGCTCGTTACAAAAGATCGAGCTATGGTAGGTCAACTGCAAGAGCGGATTCTCGTCTTTCACCCTGCGTGTGCACACGCGTGTACACTGTACACACATGCAAGTATAGCTCAAGCCGCGTGATCTCTTTTTTTCTCCTCTCTCCGTTCCGTAGGTCGCAGATCAGGTCGGGGTCCTTTGTGAGTCCGATATACGTCACATGACGTGGTCCGTCGAATGGGACGTGGCGGTGTCGGAAGAGGGTGAGATTTAATGCCGTTCTCCTTCTCCCTGCCTATATAACGCGTTCTCCTCCTATCGTTCTTCTCTCCTTTTGCTCGCTTCGCACGCATCTCTCTGCACGCTCGCTACACGTATCGTGCTGCTCTCTCGCTCCGATCCGCTTTTGTGGCAACCGTTAAATTGGCTCTTCGGGGTATGCATCTGTCGCTAATATCCGAGGCGAACTCACCGACTATGGACCGGCACTGCCAAGCTCTGTGGTTTCATCACGGAGACGATATTCAGTGGTGTCAAAGGTCGGTGATACTAATCCGCTCTGCCTTAAAATTCTATATATATATCCAAGTAAATTGTCCAACTCTTGTTATAATGTCCAACTGTTATTAATATCACGTTATTGTTTACTTATTGGTACAATTAATATAATTCTTTAAGTTAAATTTAAATTTAAATTCCTCAACTATATTCGTTCAAATGTCAGTTTGTTAGGATTTATAATTGCATAGTGATTATGATTACATAGTGAATCTTTAGATCAGTATAATATAATTTTCATGTAATACACAATATCGTAATTTTTATCGGTATAAAAACTTCATGTCACATGTAATCACATTTTTAATTAACATTTTCCGCTTTGCTTGTCAACGACTCATATATCAGTTGCGTGCAAGGTCTTACATTTCGCGCCACTCGAAAACGTCGGTACAACGGGTGAAAGAAGGGAAGGACTAATTAGTCGTCCGGAGTACGGCAGCCGAGATTTAATTACAGACGAGCAGACCGAAAGCAGCCGAAGCCAGTGGTCCGTGGCGACGCATCCGGTGCTCCTCGTATACAAGCGGTTCGAATGTATGTAAATCATTGCGCGCGCGCGTAATCTCGCGGACAATTTTTCTTCTTATCGTATTCGAAGGAGCTGCTCCACATTGCGTATTCAACGGGATAGAACTGACGACGGCGCGAGCGGCACTCGCGTTTCTCCGCGGAGTAACCGTTGCGATTTTGCTATTTAATTAACCGACTGAATATCAATGGTAGGCATCTTAATTCCTCGGTACGTACGAGTCACGCGGAGCCAAAACACGGAGCTGAAAGTCAGTAGCTTGTAGCGCCAACCGCAGGCGCTATCACGATCGAGTCCCTTTTCTTTTTTCTAGTCCATCTTCCGACTCATCGCGATGATTCTCCTCACGATCGTATAGCAATCATCGTTATCTCAATCTTGTTTCCACGCATGGAAACCTTTCTCTATTAAGTCCGCATTGCGGGTGAGAGGGCAGTGCGGTCGCTGGTAGGTAAAATCATCGGATAAATTACGCTCATCACTATCCACGATGCGTGAGCACCGGAACCTGTCGTACAAAACGAGTATCTTCGTTTTTTCCCGATTTCACAGAGATTACAATTTTCTCGTCACATCCACTGCGGCCAGGTCGAACCACAGTGACGCCGAATCACAGTGGATTATTGATCGAGTCTCATTAAGGTTTAGTAATTACAGACTCATCAGAAGTGTTCGGTTCTTATATAACGAGATGTTGTATTTTAACTAGATCATAGCGATATATTACAGTTTTAATCATTCTCCCCTTGTCTCGATATCAATAAAAGATAAACAAATGTAGAAATCTCATTCTGATTCCGAGTTACCTCGGAATTACTTTTTTGCTTCTTTTACTATTGCTCGGGTATCTATTTCTGTACAGATCAGAATTTACTGCACTTTTCATTACAGTATAAAACGAATGGATAACTGGATTTTTATTTTTATCAGATAGATTTCAGAATTTATCAGGTAGATTTCAAAATAATTTTATTAGATTTAGATCTAATGTCAATATTAATATCCTATTTTTTTTCAAAGTCTGGAATGAAAATTAATCGATTACAAAGAATGATTTTTATCGTTTATAGATAAAAGTTTATTTTATTTTTATATATGATAGCTAAGGTCAGGATTAATATTTATATTTTTCTGAATAAAATTATTATTGAAGTAGATATTTATACACAGAAAGGGTTTTTATTGAAAAATCTAAAAATTTGCTAGGATATTAAAATTTTTTATAACATTGTTGATGTTCATGCTTGAGATTCTAACGTAATTATTTTAATGGTCTAACAAAATTATTTTCGGATTTGTACTTAGCTAAATTTTTAGATTCTTCAGTAAAATGATTCTTTTCGTCTTACACCTAAATTTAATTTGGAACACACTTTTTATTTGACTATAATAAATTTTAGATGATTAGTCTCTTTGTTTCTACAATATGCCTTATAAGAATTTCGAGTTCTTTTTGCATAATCGGTGACGAAAGCATTGGTCCCAAATTTTCTGCAGTGTTTCGCGATCCAAGATCGAATATGCGATCGAGTGTGTAAGTGCGAGAGCAGGCCACCAGCAGAGC
>Ga0157367_1001301_pt1 | contig 10994 bp, 11 predicted proteins | sample AttbisABBM2_FD_113142 | JGI IMG/M metagenome (GOLD analysis project Ga0157367, IMG submission 113142) | Fungus gardens microbial communities from leaf cutter ant in Botucatu, State of São Paulo, Brazil - Atta bisphaerica ABBM2 | ecosystem: Host-associated > Fungi > Mycelium > Unclassified ...
CGGATGTCACCGCGGCGCGTCAGATGCTGCTGATCTGGCTGGCCATCGCCGTCGCCCTGGGCGTCCTGGGTGCCTGGCTGATCACCCGCTCCATCGTCGGCCCGCTCAAGGACACCGTCGCCCTCGCCGAGACGGTCGCCAATGGCGACTTCACGCACCAAACGGAAGTGACGCGCAAGGATGAACTGGGCGCCCTGCAGGCCAGCATGCAGCGCATGACCCTCAATTTGCGCGGCCTGGTCGGTGACCTGAAGGATGGCGTGGTGCAGGTCGCCAGTGCCGCCGAAGAGCTGTCGGCGGTCACCGAACAGACCAGCGCCGGCGTGCAGTCGCAGAAGGTGGAAACCGACCAGATCGCCACGGCGATGCAGGAGATGACCGCCTCCACCCACGAGGTCTCGCGCAACGCCGGCGATGCCGCCAAGTCCGCCCAGGAGGCCAGTCAGCAGGCGCTGCAGGGCGATGCGGCGGTCAACAAGGCCGTGGCCCAGATCGAGCTGCTCGCCAGCGAGATGAATTCGACCAAGACCGCCATGGCCGCCTTGCGCAGCCATGCGGAGAGCATCGGCGGCGTGCTGGACGTGATCAAGGCGGTGTCCGAACAGACCAACCTGCTGGCCCTGAACGCCGCCATCGAAGCCGCCCGCGCCGGCGAGGCGGGTCGCGGCTTCGCCGTGGTCGCCGATGAGGTCCGGGGACTCGCGCAACGCACCCGCTCCTCGACCGACGAGATCGCCCAGCTCATCACCGGCCTGAGCCAGAGTACCGACCGCATGGCGGCCGTGCTCGAACAGAACGTGCAACTGACCGACAGCAGTGTCGACCTGTCGCGCGAAGCCAGCGAGATGCTCAAGCGCATCACCCAGTCGGTCGAGGGCATCAAGGCCATGAACGAGCAGATCGCCTGCGCCGCCGAGCAGCAGAGCGCCGTCGGCGAAGAGATCAGCCGCAGCGTCACCAACGTCCGCGACATCTCCGACCAGACGGCCGCCGCCAGCGAAGAAACGGCGTCGTCCAGCATGGAATTGGCGCGCATCGGCGTCCGCCTGCAGGAGATGACCCAGAGGTTCAAGGTATAAAGCCAGCCCGACCACGCAGTCCCGAGAGGCCGTCAGACAGCAAGACGGCCTCTTGTATAGCCCGGGCCATACACCTGCATCACTTCCAGAAGCCAAGCCTATTATCAACTGGCAAGCATCTCGCGCTATCTGAAAGAAGCGGAGCCCCATAGCCCGGTGCCCTACCTATTGGATACGGCGGTCAAATGGGGAGACCTTTCATTGCAGGAGCTACTCGGCCATTTCATTGCCGCAGATGTTGAAGAAAGGAAGGTCTGGCACGCGCTGGGTGTTCTGTAGAAACCTCGTCCGTAGGCTTGACCTAGAGCACCGCCAGGCTGTCCATCACCGCCGTATAGATCGCGGTGCCATAGGTCAGGACGCCCAGCGGCACCCCGACCGCCGCGCCCACGATCAAGGCGCAGAGCAAGATGGCCGCGATGGGTATGCCGAACGGGCGTTGTTCCAGGAAAGAGCCACTGTTCGCCTGCACCTTGGCGTGCGAAGAGGACTTGGTTGCAGGCTTGCCGCTCGCGGGTTGGGAACGCAAGGGCTGGTCGGTCTGCCGACGCGCGGGGTTAGCCCTGCCCTCCAACTCGATGAGGTTGGCGATATCGGCAAGGGTGCCGCTGTTCTGGGTGATCTGCTGGTGAGCCGCGCGAAGCGAGTCGGGTTTTGCGTTACGCCCAGCGGTGCGAGAAGGTCTGCGTGAGGCGGTCATATGGATAAGCAACTACTTGATAACGTTCAAGTTTGACAAGGTCTGGCCTGAAAGTTATGAAGATTACCAATACGGATGAAACCTGTGTAGTGGTCAATTTTGGATGGACACCGAGATAGGGGATTTCAGGTAGTGACCTTCTCGTAGTCGGCTGGCGATCGATAGCCGAGGGTGGAGTGCAGCCGGTGGGTGTTGTAGAAGGCGACGATGTAATGAGTGATGTCGGCAACGGCCTCGGTCGGATTGGCGTAGCAGCGCTGCCAGACCCTTCCCCTCTTCAGGCTCAGGAAGAACCGCTCCATGACGGCATTATCCCAGCAGTTTCCCTTGCGGCTCATGCTGGCGACCAAACCATGGCGAGCCAGTAAGTCACTGTGGGCTTGGCTGGCATACTGGCTACCGCGGTCGGTGTGCACGATCAGCCCCGGCTTGAGCTGGCGTAGCGCGATGGCCATTTGCAGCGCCGTGCAGACCAGCTCTGCAGGCATGTTCGGCGCCATCGCCCAGCCCACGATCTTGCGTGAGTACAGGTCCAGCACGACCGCCAGGTACAGCCAGCCGCTCGCGGTGCGGATGTAGGTGATATCGGCTACCCACGCCTGGTCAGGGGCTGGCGGATTAAAGCGTCGAGCCAGGAGGTTGTCGGCTATCGGCAACTCATGTCGGCTGTCGGTGGTATGGACGAACTTACGCTTCCAGCGCTCCTTCAGGCCGTGCTGCTTCATCACGCTTCGCACACGGTGACGACCCGCCTGCAGGCCCTGGGCCTTCAGGCTCGCACTCAGCCGGCGACTGCCGTAATGGCCACCACTCGCCTGGAAGGCAGCCTGCAACGGGGCGATAAGGGGGGAGGCCCGTGAAGCTCGCCAACGATGGCGTGCGGCATACACGCCCGAGTGACTCACGTCCAACAGCTGACACAGTCGGGACGTTTCTACCTTCTCCTGCCACTGATCGATCATCTGCTGGATCACTTCAGTTCCCGGGCGAAGAAGGCCGATGCCTTTTTTAGGATCGATACATCCTCGCGTAGCCGCTGATTTTCCCGCTCCAATTCCCGAATGCATTGTTGCTCTGCAGTCAACGGCTTGCCCTGACCGGGCTGGCCCGCCTGCTCGGCGTCGTACTGGGCCAGCCAGCAGCGGACCGCACTGTCCACTAGATCCAGATCACGGCAGACCTGCGCCACACTCAGGCCTGCTCTCTGAGCATCTGCACCACCCGCAGTTTGAAGGCGGTGTCGAAGCATCTGCGGTTACGTGATGTCATGGCTGTCAGATCCTCGTTGGGGATGATCATCCCCTATCGAGGTGTCCACGAGAATTGGACCACTACAGTTAGAGGTCGCTGTTGAAACCTATCGCCATATCAAACGGGGACGCCAGGTGCATTGCGATCTCCAGCCCAGGTGCTGATAGCGACATCATTCAGATCCTGAGATCCAACTAGCTTTATCAAGCTATCGTGGGAAGTGATGACATCGTCCGTAGTTGAATTCTGATAGACGTAAGTATCTCCCTGAAAATGAAATACGACGGCCCTCGTATAGTCCGTAGTGGCCTTGGCTCCAATTTCGAGCGCATCGACCAGATCGGTGGCATCTTTCAAAGTATCATCGGACAAGACACTGACCACCTCAGGCTTCCAAGTCCCCGAGTTGAAAGAAAGAGTTCGCTCTCCTGCGGCAAAATCCGTGAGCGTGACCAAGGACGCCGTTATGGACGCCAAAGCACTAGCATGACTGGAGCCATCGTAGCTGACCAGATTACCATTGACCAAGTTAAGCGAATCATTGCCTTCACCCAGCGTAATAGTCGCACCGAGGGCATAGGAGCCAGTAGTTGCCGCGTTGTGCTCCGCGACTGCACCAGCAAAACTTACACTCACAGAATCCACACCGGCACCAGTAGCGATAGTCACATCCGCCTGCTGCACATAGGCATAAACGCTATCATGGCCCGCTCCGGTATTGACCGTCACAGCCTTGACCTGGGCATCAGCTAGATCTTTCGTAGACTCCAACTCGGGCGCAATGAGCGTACTGACGAATACTGTATCGCTGCCACTACCTGTATCGACTTTCTGCAATGAGTAACTTTGACTCTTGGTAAAAGAGACTCCATCGTAGGGTGCGCGAAAATCAATATTCAAGCCTGCCGTAGAGGCAGAGCCATCGAAAGCCTCAAGCCTATCGAAGTTTTCAAGAGAGAGGTCTTGTTGAAACAGATAGCCGGAATTTTGCGTCTCGGAGATATTCACAGTCAAATTCTGGATAGTCGAATCAAAGGTCGTAGAACCGGCTTGGGTGTCCAAGGTTTGGCCGTCAAGGAGAGTACCCTCTTCCTCCTTGCTACCTGTAACGACGAGATCAATCAGAGAGGCGGTTGTACCTCGAGTTGGCCCAGAGGTATCAACATGCTCAGCGAAGGCGACTGCTGCAGTAGCCTCTTGGAGCGAAATCTCCAGACTCTTCTCGGAGTGAAAGGCATAGAAGGTGACGGCATCAGTAGCCAACACCGAAGCAGCATTAGAGTTGGCATTCAGCACTGTTTGGCGAGCTGTACTATTCATGAAAATAATCTCCAAATAGTTAGTGGCCGTTTAGCCAGATGCTACCTAAGAGTCTTCATGACGAAGGCACTGACTACTGCAAACGCAAAGTCACTTTGCCCACATTACTCGCATGAAAGCGTGATATAGCTCTCACTCCAGACGATTCTTGAGCTGGCTTAGCAGCCGCCGATAACGCAATACCGCACGTAAGCAGGGATCGCAACGTGAGCATGGCGGGCTCCTGAAAGGCTTTTTTGCGACATCAGACACCTCGAGCGCCCAGGCCTAGAGAAGTCCTGCGATGGTTAGACTGAGCCCGAAACGCAAAAACCCTCCTTGCGGAGGGTTTCTGGTGAAGATGGTGGGTCGTGTGGGATTCGAACCTACGACCAATTGGTTAAAAGCCAACTGCTCTACCGACTGAGCTAACGACCCGTTAGTGGGCGCCATTCTAGCAATTTTCTCAGGAGAATCAACACCCTAGATAAAAATTTTTACTGGTAGAGAGTCGGATCGGCGATTCCGGCAGTCTTGAAGCCTTCAGCGCGCAGGCGGCAGCTGTCGCAACGGCCGCAGGCTTCCCCTTCGTCGTTGGCCTGGTAGCAGGACACCGTCAGGCCATAGTCGACGCCCAGTTGGGTACCGGCTTCGACGATCTGGGCCTTGGACAGGAACTGCAAGGGTGCCTCGATCTTGAAGGTATCGCCTTCCACCCCGGCCTTGGTGGCGAGATTGGCCAGGCGCTCGAAGGCCTCGACGAATTCCGGCCGGCAATCCGGATAGCCGGAGTAGTCCACCGCATTCACGCCGATGAACAGATGCCGGGCGCCGAGCACCTCGGCCCAACCCAGGGCGAGGGAGAGGAACACCGTATTGCGAGCGGGCACATAGGTGACCGGAATGCCCTCCCCCGGCGTTTCCGGCACGGCGATGTTCGGATCGGTGAGCGCCGAGCCACCGATGCCGTCGAGATTCAGACCGATCACCTTGTGCTCGATGACGCCCAGCTGGCGCGCTACCCGTTCGGCGGCGTGCAATTCCGCTCTATGGCGTTGGCCGTAGTCGAAACTCATGGTGTAGCAGGCGAAGCCCTGGGCCTTGGCCATGGCGACCACGGTAGCGGAATCGAGGCCGCCGGAAAGAAGGATGACGGCTTTTGGCTGGTTCATGCTCAGTGTCCCGGTTCGTCGTTCCAGAGAATCTTGTGCAGTTGCAGTTGGAAGCGCACCGGCAGGTTGTCGGCCACGATCCACTCCGCCAGCTCGCGAGGTACCACCTGGCCATGGCTGGGCGAGAACCACACCTCCCCCGCCCGCTGCTCCAGGCGATACTCGATCAGCTTGGAAACCGCCCAGTCGTAGTCCTCACGCGAGCAGATGACGAACTTCACCTGATCGTTCGGCGTGAGATGAGCGATGTTGGCGTAGAGGTTGCGCCCTACTTCCCCCGATCCCGGCGTCTTGAGATCGACGACCTTGCTGACACGGACATCGACGCCGCTGACGTCCAGGGCACCGCTGGTTTCCAACGACACCTCGTAGCCGGCATCGCACAGCCGCTCGAGCAGCTTGAGGCAGTTCGGCTGCGCCAGCGGCTCACCCCCCGTGACGCAGATGTGTCGCGGCCTATAGCTCGCGACCTGCTCCAGGATGACGTCGAGGTGGTGGATCTCCCCGCCGGTGAAGGCATAGGCCGTGTCGCAATACTGGCAGCGCAAGGGGCAGCCGGTGAGACGCACGAAGACGGTGGGCAGGCCAGCGGTGCGCGCCTCGCCCTGCAGCGAATAGAAAATCTCGGTAAGACGTAGGGTATCTTTTTGCATGGAAGCCACGGGCGTGACGGCTAAACAGGCCATCCGCCTCCGTTGCGGTAGTTGAAAGAAAAAAGCCTGCGCTAGGGCAGGCTTTTCAGATCCCGCTGCGCTAACTGCGCAGCGGATGTCCCGGGGTACTGGCTGATGACCTGCTGGTACATGCCCTTGGCACGGTCGGCGCGGCCGAGCTTCTGCTCGACTCCAGCCAGTTTGTACAGCGAATCCGGCACCTTGTTGCTGGTGGGATAGGCTTGGCTGACCCGCGCGAAGGCCTGGCCCGCAGCCTGCAGATCGCCCTTGGCCAGATTCACTTCACCCAGCCAGTACTGGGCGTTGCCCGCATACTGGCTGTTGGGATACTTGCGCAGGAAGGCGTTGAACGCCTGGCTGGCCTTGTCGAAATCCTTGGCCTTGATCAAGTCGAAGGCAGCGTCGTAGTACAGCTTTTCCTTCGCCGGATCACCGGGCTCGTTACTGGCCGCTGGCGCAGCGGTCGGTGCAGGCGGTGTCGGGGTGGTATCAGCGGCGATGGCACCATTCTGGGCGGCGCCCGCAGCGGCACCTGCACCTGCGGCAGGAGCGGAAGAAAGCTGGGAAATACGGCCATCCAGATCCTGGTAACGATCCAATCCTTCCTGCTTCAGCTGGCGGATTTCGTTTTCCTGAACCTCGACCTGGCCCCGCAGGCGAGCGATGTCGTCCTGCATCTGTTGCAACTGCATGAAGAGTTGACCCATGCCAGAAACGGGAGCTCCGTTTCCGGCACTGGCCACGCCTGCGTTGCCATAACCCTGCCCAGCGGACTGGGTGGGGGCATAGCTACCATCCTGTACGGGAACCTGAGCCCCGGCGACAACCGGTACACCAAGGGTCAGGGCGATCAAGAACTGCAGGCGCTTGGACATCTTTTATTACTTCTTCAGCTCAACGCGACGGTTCTGAGCCCAGGAAGCTTCGTCGTGACCCAGGGCAACCGGACGCTCTTTACCGTAGGAAACCACTTCCAGCTGAGCCGGGGACACGCCCTGCAGGACCAGGTAACGCTGAACGGCCTTGGCACGGCGCTCGCCCAGAGCCAGGTTGTACTCGCGGGTGCCGCGCTCGTCGGTGTTGCCTTCCAGAACGACGCGCTGGCCGCTGGCTTTCAGGTCCTTGGCGTGAACGTCCAGAGCGCGCATGGCTTCCGGCTTCAGGTCGGAGCTGTCGTACTCGAAGTAGAAGGTGGTGATGGCACGCAGAGCGGCTTCATCGCCCATGCTACCGTCAACGGCACCGGCGTTGGCACCGTAGCCAGCGTTCGGGTCGACAGCACCGGCGCCAGCGCCAGCGCCTTCACCGGAGGCGTCGCCGCCCTTGGAGGAACAGCCCACGGCAACAGCCATGGCCAGAGCCAGTGCAGCGAACTTGCCGAATTTCAGCATTTCCATCATGTAACTCCTAAAAGAACCGCAATGTTGGTGTAACTAGGGACTTTTCTAATTGGCCGTCAGTTCAGGTAAGGAGACCAGGAAGGCTCGCGCACGTCACCCTGGGCGGTGGGAATAGGAATCCGGACGCGACCATTGATGGAGACAAGCATCAGTACGCCTCGGTCCTGCTGGCGGGTGGCGTAGATTAGCATGGTGCCATTGGGCGCGACAGTGGGCGAGTCGTTCAGGCTGGTGTTGGAAAGTACCCGTACAGAGCCGCGTTGCAGATCCTGCGCAGCGATCTGGAAGTTGGTGAAACCTTCCTGGCGATGCACCATGACCAGGGTCTTCTCGTCCGCCGAAAGTTTCGGGTTGGCGTTGTAGTTGCCCACGAAGGTCACACGCTCGGCACCACCGCCATTGGCGCTGGTCTTGTAGATCTGCGGCTTGCCGGAGCGGTCGGAGGTGAAGTAGATGGTCTGGTTGTCCTTGCCCCAGAACGGCTCGGTATCGATGGCCGAGTCATTCGTCACGCGACGGATGGCACGAGAGCCCAGGTCCATCACGTAGATCTCCGGATTGCCGTCCTTGGACAGCACGAAGGCCAGGCGATTGCCATCGGGCGAAAACGCCGGGGCGCCGTTGAGGCCTTCGAAGTTGGTCAGCTGCTCGCGGCGACCGGTATCGATGTACTGCATGAAGATGCGCGGACGCTGCTGCTCGAAGGAGACGTAGGCGATGCGCTTGCCATCCGGCGCGAAACGCGGCGACAGGATCGGCTCGCGGGACTGCAGGAGGGTGACCGCACGGGCACCGTCATAGTCGGCGCGCTGCAGGGTGTAGCGGGTGTTGGTGGCGGAGAAGCGCTCGGCGGTGACATAGAGGATGCGCGTCGAGAAGGCACCCTTGACGCCGGTGAGCTTCTCGTAGACCTGGTCCGAGATGAAGTGCGCCATGTCGCGCAGCTGATCGGTACCGCCGCCGACGTTGCCGGTCATGACCTGCTGTTCGGTGGAGACGTTGAACAGGGCGTAGGTGATCTGCAACCGACCGCCGTTGGGCACGATGTTGCCCACCAGCACGTAGTTGGCGCCCAGGGCCTTCCAGTCCCGGAAGATCACTTCGCTGGCCTGGGTCGGCTGGCTGAGCAGGTTCTGCCGCGGAATGGGCGAGAACACCCCGGAGTTGCGCATGTCGTCGCTGACGATGCTGGCGATGTCCTCCGGCAGCGGCTGGCCACCCTGCCAACCGAACGGCACGACGGCGATCGGTATGGCGCGATCACTACCGCTGGAGATCACCAGCGGATCGGCCGCCTGGGCGGAGCCCACCACCAGGACGATGCCCAGCAGGATGTAACGGATCAGGGTGTTCACAGACTCAGGTCCTCCGGTTTGAAGATCATGCGGCGCTGACGGTACAGCTGGTCGAAGGTCTGGCGATCCAGCTGCTGCAGCTCGCGGATACGACCGACGTTACGCACGGCCGATACCGCTGAATTATCGAATTCCTTGTTGCCACTGGAGCGCGTCACCGTGGCGCTGGTGATGGTGCCATCCGGCAGCATGTTGATCTGCACCTCGACGCTCATGCCGTTGCGCGCCGATTGCGGACGAGTCCACTGCTCGCTGACCAGACGCACGATCAGGTCATCGAAGCTCGACGCCACTTCATCGCCCTGCTCATCCGCCATGGCCTGCTGCCGCTGGGTGTCTTCGGACAACAGCTCGGCCAGGGCCTGGGCTTTCTTGTCTTCCGCTGCCTTGCGTGCAGCCGCCTGGGCGGCTTTCTTCTTGGCGTCGTCAGCCGCTTTCTTCTTCGCCGCTTCTGCTGCGGCTTCTTTTTTTGCCGCCTCGGCGGCGGCCTTTTGCTTGGCCTCTTCCGCAGCCTTCTGCTTGGCCGCCTCGGCTGCCTTCGCTTTAGCCGCTTCGTCGGCCGCCTTTTGCTTGGCGGCTTCGTCGGCTTTCTTCTTGGCGATGTCCGCCTGCTTCTTCTGCTCGGCGGCCTGCTTGGCCTCGGCAGTTGCCTTGGCGGCCTCGGCCTGCTTCTCGGCCTCAGCCTTGGCTTCGGCGGCCTTGGCCGCCGTTTCCGCTTGCTGCGCCTTTCGAGCGTCGTCGGCTTTCTTTTGTTCCGCGGCCTGCTGCTGGGCTTCCTTCTGTTGCTCAGCCGCCTTGGCCGCCGCCGCTTCACGCTGGGCTTCCTGTTGCTGGCGACGTTGCTCCAGCTGTTCCTGCTCGTACTGTTTGGCGGCGGTCTTCTTCGCCTCCCCGGCCAGCTTCTGCTCCGTCTGCACCTGGGCCGAGCTCTTGGATTTGAGCTGGACCAGGGTCGCCTGGACGACCGGGCGCGACTGGGGCAATTCAGGGGTGAAGGCGAAGCTGACGAACAGCAGGCCGAAGATCAGCACATGCAGGGCGACTGCCCAGATGACCGGCCAGAAATAACTTTCGGACGACGAAGGCTCGCGGTGTCGCATCAAGGCGCCTCGGTAATCAACCCGACGTTGGGCACGCCGGCCTGTTGCAAGGCCCCCATGGCGCCGGCGACGACCCCATAGTTGGCGGCCTTGTCACCGCGGATGAACACCTGGGTGTCCGCACGCTGACGCATGATGGCACCGACCTGCTGACTCAGTTGTGTCAGGGAGACCGCGGTCTCGGACTTGGCTTTCTGATCGGTATCCACCTCGGAACCGACGTTCCAGTAATAGGTACCGTCGGCCTTCACCGAGACGGTGAGGATCTGCTTGTCGTTATCCTGCGGCAGGGCCTGGCTGTCGACCTTGGGCAGGTCGACCTTGACGCCCTGGTTGAGCATGGGCGCCGTCACCATGAAGATGACCAGCAGCACCAACATCACGTCGATGTAGGGCACCACGTTCATCTCGGCGACGGGCTTGCGTTTCTGGCGGCGAGGGACCATGGGATACCTCTTATTCGTCGCTGGTGTGGACTTTGCGGTGCAGGATGGCCTGGAATTCGTCCGCAAAGGTGTAGTAGCGGTTGATCAGCAATTCCGAACGGGCAGCGAAGCGGTTGTAGGCCACGACGGCGGGAATGGCGGCGAACAGGCCGATGGCGGTGGCGATCAGGGCTTCGGCGATGCCGGGGGCCACGGTGGCCAGGGTCGCCTGCTGGGCGGTGGACAGGCCACGGAAGGAGTTCATGATGCCCCAGACGGTACCGAACAGACCCACGTAGGGGCTGGTGGAACCGACGGTGGCCAGGAACGGCAGGGCCTGCTCGAGTTTCTCTTCCTCACGGGAAATAGCCACGCGCATGGCACGGGAGACACCTTCCATCACGGCATCGGGATCCACGCCGGGCTGCTGACGCAGACGGGAGAATTCCTTGAAGCCAGCGCGGAAGATCTGCTCGACGCCGGAGTCCGGATCGGGGTTGCTGCCGGCCTGGCGATAGAGCTTGGACAGGTCGATGCCC
>Ga0157367_1001302_pt1 | contig 10994 bp, 9 predicted proteins | sample AttbisABBM2_FD_113142 | JGI IMG/M metagenome (GOLD analysis project Ga0157367, IMG submission 113142) | Fungus gardens microbial communities from leaf cutter ant in Botucatu, State of São Paulo, Brazil - Atta bisphaerica ABBM2 | ecosystem: Host-associated > Fungi > Mycelium > Unclassified ...
CAGATAAATCACTATGTTCACGAGACAATTTACGGAAACGTTTGTTATCGGAGATCACTTCAGCATCTGCAAGCAATGCGGTAAGTTCTTCATGACGATCACAGAGTTGATCAAGTCGTAAACGGAGTGACGCTTTCATAAGAGGAAATATCTCAAAAGTCCAAAAAACTTATCTCGATAAATATAAGAAGATAAGCCAAATCATAAAAATAGCGCATAGTTTACAGATTATGCTGCTTAAATGACATATATAATCCTTTAATTCATTAACTTTAGGTAGCAATAAACTTTGTCTTCTTTTTAACTGGATATGGATTAAATTGTATATTCATCTCCTCAAATGCTTATCACCTGCTTTAAATAATTTTTATTATTTAGTTTTTAGATAATATTGGTGGTTTTACATCCGTTTTTAATAGAAAACATACAAAGAAATTACTAAACTCCAATAATCAAATGATGGTTCTCCACATTTGAAGAGAAGCGTTTTGTTACATTTGTTGTAACGAAAGATATAAGGTCCTGCAACTGGGGACACGGAGTAAATGATGAAATTAAATGCCTTATTATGTAGTGCTGTTTTAGCAACTTCGATGGCAACTGTAGCACATGCAGACAACACAACTCACGTAGCAGCTGCTTCTGCTTTAGGTAGTGTTGCAGGTACTGCAATTGGTAAAAGCATGGGTGGTACATCTGGCGCAACAATTGGTGCTGCTTTAGGTGGTGCTGGTGGTGCAGCAGTTGCAAGTGACCGTCGTCACCGTACAGAATCTGCAATTGGTGGTGGCTTAGGCGGTGGTGCTGGCTATACTGTTGGTAAAAGCATGGGCGGTACAAATGGCGGTTATATTGGTGCTGCTCTAGGTGCTGCTGGTGGTGGTGCTTTAGGTAATAAAATTTCTAAAGACCGCGATTCTTCTAAACACTGGAAGAAAAGACATCGTCATCACCGCTAATCACAGCGATGTAATTGATTTAAAAACACCTTCGGGTGTTTTTTTATTTTGAGAACTATCTTTGCTTAAGACAAGTTGTTCATGATTTATCCACATCTTAATAGAAACAATACAAAGCAGACACAAAACTATCGTATCGATATGGGGCTTCTCCATAATTTTCACGAAATTTTTAATTACATTTAGCACAAGACATAAAGATTGCTCCTTAATGAAAAGGGCATGGAGTTCCAAAATGAAAATGAATATTTGGTTAGCAAGTGCATTAATCGCAACTTCCTCAATGGTGACTGTTGCACATGCGGATAATGGTACACGTGTTGCAGCAACTTCAGCCCTCGGTAGTATTGTAGGTACAGCACTCGGTAAAAGTATGGGTGGCACAACTGGTGCGACTATTGGCGCAGCTTTAGGTGGCGCTGGTGGTGCAGCTGCTGCAAGTGACCGTCGTAATCGTACAGAAGCTGCGATTGGTGGTGCATTAGGTGGTGGTGCTGGCTATAACGTCGGTAGAAATATGGGCGGTACCAACGGTGGCTATATTGGCGCCGCTGTAGGTGCAGCTGGTGGTTCTGCTCTAGGTCGTAAAGTTGGTCAAGACCGTAACTATGATGACCGTTATGACCGTCGTTATGATCGTGATGACCGCCGTTACGATCGTCACTATAGAGAAGACCGTCGTTACAATGACCGTGCTTATTATCGTCATGATAATGGCTTACACCGTGGTTGGTATAAACACGACTAATGGTATCCAGATATCAAAAAGCACCCTAGCGGTGCTTTTTTATTTGTGTATTAAATTTATATCGAAATAAAACGATATACATGCACCTCTTTATATCGTATTATTTCGATATAACGTTTTTTGAGAATATCGCATGCGATCACTTCAAGACACCAAGTTTTCAATTTTGGAGCTTGCTCCCATCCGTGATGATAAAACCACTGAGTTTTCATTGCGTCATGCTTTAGAGCTCGCTCAACATGCAGAAAAATTAGGTTATGACCGTTTTTGGCTTGCAGAACATCATAATATGGATGGAATTGCGAGTTCAGCAACCGCTGTTTTACTTGGCTTTATCGCGGCTCATACCCAGCGCATTCGTTTAGGTTCAGGTGGTATCATGCTACCAAACCATGCTCCTTTAGTAGTTGCAGAACAATTCGGTACCTTAGCCACCTTATATCCAAATCGTATTGAACTAGGCTTAGGTCGTGCTCCGGGTACAGATCAGCTCACCATGCGTGCTTTACGTCGCGGGCATCAGGAAACAGAAGATCAGTTTCCTAGAGATGTTGTCGAAATTTTGCAATATTTTAACGTCCCTCAAGCAGGTCAAAAAATTATTGCTACACCAGGCCAAAACACACATGTGCCAGTCTGGTTATTAGGTTCAAGCTTATTTAGCGCACAACTAGCAGCCAGACTAGGATTACCCTACTCATTTGCATCGCATTTTGCTCCACGTATGCTTGGTCAAGCCATTGAGCTTTATCGTGAAAATTTCGAGCCATCTGAATATTTAGATAAACCGTATGTTTCAATGGGTGTGCCAGTTGTCGTTGCAAACACAGATGAAGATGCACAGTTTTTAGCAACCAGTGCTTATCAACGCGTCTTAGGCTTAATTCGCGGTGAAAGCTTAAAACTCAAACCGCCAGTTGAATCCATGCAGGGACTATGGAACACAGCAGAACAGCTTTCTGTTGAAAATTTCTATCAGATGGCCCAAATTGGTTCAGTTGAAACTGTACGTTCAGGTTTACAAAAGCTTTTGAGTAAATATGAAGTCGATGAGTTTATTTTTACTTGTGATGTATATGATACAAATAAACGTTTAGACAGCTTTACTCAATTAATGCAAGTAAAATCAGCAAACTAACTAACACCGAAGATCTCATGCTTGAGCGTATATCAGGCATGAGGTAACCACCTATCTGAAAAGACTTTACCCAAACTCCTCACTTGGTTATTTATATTAAAACGATAAAAACATCATAAATGAAAAACCAAAAGGACTTTTGGAAAATGACTATTAACCTAAAAAATAATGCTGCTAAATCAGCTACTTTTCAAAATATAGTTCAAGATTTTGATGCATTTACTGGTCAAATTCTATTATCGAATGTACTTAAAGAATTTGATTTTTCTCGTTTAAATGTAGCCATTATTGGAACGGATCAGGAAACCGTAACGCATTTAGAAAAAATTTGCCAACAAGCCAACTTTGTAACTGTGTTTCAAATTACGCCGCATTTTATTTTGCCCCATAGTCAAATCGGCATACATCGATTAATCACTCACCCGCTTATTGCAAAAAACCGGAGGCTGTTCAACAACCGTATTAAAAGTATCTTGGCTTTACGTTTTCTTGAAACTCAAGTGAGTGAAACGTGGCTTAAACGTCTTTTGACGCCTAACATAGCAAAAGCCAATAAAACATTTTTTAAATCTGACAACTACTATACCGCGCTACAAAGATCAAATTGTAAGCTGCAAACATGGCCAGTCGTAAAAATTACCCAAACGGCTATTTATAGTATGGATGGGACACAACATTCTGTTGATGTGATTATTAGAACGACATTTTAAAAATAAAAAAGCATGGTTATATTAACCATGCTTTTTTTTAACTCATCTCAAATCATATTTTATTAAATGACCATGATCATCATAATGTAAGACAACACGCTGAGCCTGTTGTAACTCTGATAATGACGCTGTACTGACCCTAAATTGTGAAGCCAATAACTCAACAGAACTATTGGGAGCCTTACTACGACGATCATCACCGTGAAATCTAAGCCAATTATAACTTGCCCATAAAATGAGTACCAAAGCACTTACGCATATTAAAAGAAGTAAATGTAGCAAAGTCTTTACTTCCGAAATATTATCTACCCATACATAGTCATAAATGAGATGGCCTTCGAAAAACCACAAAAATAATGAGACAAGTGGAAAAAGCAACCACATCAGACAAAACCAGCCAATTGTCTGTAAAGTATAGTTTGCGGCTTTATTTTTCACATATTCAGGTTGGTCAATATAGTCAGGTATATCCAAGACTTCTATTTCAGTACTTTTTTCATTTTTCATGAATTATCTCCACGGAAACCTCGGTCTGGGCTAACCCAACGAGCACGCTTTTTCGTGTTAAATATAGTTTTAGGTACTGCAACAACACTGGTAAACAGGGTAAGTAGCCAGAAAAACAATGGGTACCAAATTACCCAAAAATAATTCCTAAAAAATCGGCCACGATCATAACGATGGTCTATCCATAAACTAACTAAAAACTGGACAAGACATGTTCCACCTAATATCACGCCATACCACTGAGGCATCAGTGAATTAATCTGAAATTGCTGAGGCAAATCAAAGAACAATCCTACAAAAAATAGAATAAAGATCAAAATCATGACATATGACCAAACAATGCTGACCAAAGCTTCCAGCATAACGGGCCACATACGACGCAGACGAATTTTGAACATTTTAGGGATGTATTCTAATAATACTTCCACTCCACCTTGTGCCCAACGTAACCGCTGTTTCCAAAGACCTTTAAAAGTTTCCGGCATATAGATATAACAAAGTGCTTGCGGAATATATTGGATATCCCAATGGTCCATTTGAAGCTTCCACGAGATATCAATATCTTCAGTAATTTTATCATCAGACCAGAAACCTACACGAACTAAGGCAGTTTTTCTAAATGCTACAATAACACCCGATACCGTAAAAATACGTCCATACGTGCGCTGTGCTCGCTTAATTAATCCAATAATTGAAGAAAACTCACCCACCTGTAATTTCCCTAAAATACTTGAGCGATTTAAAATTCTAGGATTACCCGTAACGGCGCCAATTCGTGGAAAGTTTAGAAATGGTTGCATGAGCCAAAGAACGGCATGTGGATGTAGCAAAGCATCCCCGTCAATACAAACTAAATATTCGTATTTACTCACCAATACACCCGATCTTAAAGCTACTGCCTTACCTTGGTTTTCTGCCAAGTGTACGACCCGTAATCGATTATCTTGAGCTGCCAATTCATCAAGAATTTCTGCCGTTCTGTCACTACTACCATCATTGACAGCAATAACTTCAAAATTTGGATATTTTGTTTGCAAGGCATAGCGAATAGTTTGCCGTACCTGTGCTTCTTCATTAAAACAAGGAATAATAATACTGCACCCTTCATTTGAGGGTTCAGGTAACTGCTGTTCATGATATTCCCGTTTAAAGAAAAACCAGAGACCACCTACCATCCATGTCCAAGCCATAAGTAGCGGATATAAAAAGGCAAAAGCAAATAGAATATCGAGGAATACTCTCATTACTTTTTCCCCTCAGTCGCTAGACCTGCAAAGGGTTGAAACATTACAGAGCTCGAATTTAAGCTGAGCGGGTTATATAAGTATTTGTGGACATTTTTTGCGTTTTCGGTGTTATAGCCATCAACACCAAATTTTTGAATACCTATACGCTGAATATCAAACATTCCTTGTTTCACTTCTTGCCAAGCATTTTGCTGATCATTTTCTGGCAATGCTAAAGTCAGCATAATTCTTTGCTTATATTTTTTATCAAGCGTATTTAAAAGTTCTAGGGCTTGTTTAAATTGTTTTTGCTTACCCACAATATTAAATTTTAAATTCACCAAATCATGTTGGGTTAATAGTGATTTTAAAAGCACTGGTAAATTTTCAACATGCTCCAAATCAGGGGTCAGCAACAAACTAAACTGAGCCTGATTACTCATATTTAAATAAGGCTTCACGGCACTTTGGGTCAATTGACTTACTTGAGCCAATTGCTTTACTTGTTCAACACAAATGTTTTCTTTTAGAGTCACATTTTGCATTGCACAATTTAGAGAGTTTCCTGCATTGAGCTGGATACCACTTAAATTACTATTGAAACGTGCAATATCTTTGGCTAAGTCTGCCACCAAAAACGGTTTATTTTTTTGCGGATATGCGGGCAATTCTAAAATAACCGCCTGCCCTGCACGAGTTTGTGCCTGCCATAAACTACGGTTTAAAATATCTTGCTTAATCGGTAATTGAGTTGTTGGAAAATAAGCAACATCATATTGCCCATCTCCGTCCTGATCATCTAAAGGCTTCAATACCAGTGTATTGTTTTTTAAGCTATAGAGATTGGATAACAGTCCCCCTAGTTTTTGATCTGACTGAGTATTGGTTGAAGCAGATAATTGTTTTAAATCCATACTCACAAAGTGTTTTGGTTGCTTATATAAATCTTTATCTGCAGAGTTCAGAATACTCAGTAATGTCTCAGACAATTGTTCGGCTGTAGCGTTATCAACCATAAGCGTACGTTTAAAGGTCAGATCATTAATCTGATTTATCCCATCACGCCCTAGACTAAAAGAAAAAGTGAAACCCGCTTGCTGAGCTAGTTTTTCCAACTGCTGATTTACGGCGCCATAGGGCCATACAATCGCTTTAGATTCCACACCCAACTCTTTTTTCAACACATCATGAGATTTTTTTAAATCTTTCAAAACACGTTGCTGATATTCAAGGTCTGTTTCATAACGCGATTGTGATTTTAAATACATATAAGTAGTTGCTGCGGGTTGTTCGTTCCCTTGAGGGTTAGCCAATACGCCATGATGCAAATCATCACTATGACTTGCAAACTCAGCTAAACCGGATGCTTGCATTTCTCGAACTTGTTTCCAATTGACCAAATTTCCTTGCCCATATGCCTCATAGCCAGCTTTTGTATTACCATTTAGCCAACTGGTCGGGAGCGCAAATACTGCCGGAATCTGATATTGCTTGAGCAATGGAAATATACGACTATAACTACTTAAAGCACCATCATCAAAAGTTAATAAAATAGCGTTATGAGGTAGCTCCTTACCTTTCTGACGTGCCTCTTCAATATCTTTTAAGCGAACGGGCTTCCAGTCAGATTGGCTGAGCCAGTCAAAGAATTGTGCTAGATTTTTAGTTTGAATCGCATAAATATCCCGGTCTCCCTCTTTTAAAACATCATCTCTGACATCATGAAAAGCTAAAGTCACCGTATTATTTTTTGGTAAATCTTTTTCCATCTGGGCATATGCACATTGCAGAGGTAACAATGTTGAAGCCAAAGCACAGCTCAACATTTTCGACAATAAATTATTCATTAAAAACGCCCTTCAAATCCGAAAATACCATAGGTATGTTGTTCACCATGTCCATCGTAAGGGTGATATTGCCAACCCACTCCATAATTGAGCTGCCATGTACGTGATAGCTGCCATTGGTGTTGGTATTGCAAAGAATAGGTTGGCTTAGTCGAGTAATCAGCCTGTTTATATAGACCTACTCCAGCCTCAAAATGCTGTTTAAATGAGCGCTCATACTCACGCCAAGTGACCCAGTCATGGCTTAAGTTCAGCTCAGCGCTGTAATGAGAACTTGGACTAAAATAAGCAGTTTGATCTTGACTGTTACTGCCGTAAAAACCACGAACGGTGCCGTAAGTTATGTGATGTGGTGCAGCAAATAACTTTTCGCGCCAGAAAGTTGAAAATTCTTGTTGTTTATTACCATCACTAATATCAGTCAAACCATAACTTGCGCCAATCTGACGAGATTCATCTTTTTGCCATGTCAAAGCAGCTCGGTAAGATTGACCATCCTCCCCTGCATCAATAGCTTGTAGAGGAATGTCTGCCTGACTGTTATATTGCAATTGATACTGCCAGTGATCGTTTAACCACTGCGACCAATCAAGACGAATACCAGCTTGTCCGCCGTCTGTACCTTGCGAAAAAATCGCTGACAATGCTTTACGGTTTGCTTGCCATTCTGCACCAACACCATAACGCTGGTTATCGACATCACCAAAACGATATTCTCCGTAACGATCTTGATGCCAAGCAAATAACCGATAATTATCTTTTATCCAAGGACTATTCAGACGCGTCTCCATTTCTCTGTCTTTTAAGCCGTTTTGCCCACTGACAGCATCACTATTATCCGCCTTACTTTGTCCCCAAGTCGTTGAGTGCGAAATGGTGGCTCTATTACGGTCATCTAATTCTTTTCGACTTTTAATCACTCCTGTATCTTCAGGATAATATTGCAAAAGGCTTTCTGTATTTTTACGCCATTCTGGAATATCGCCTAAAGCTTGAGCATTTTGCATTTGGTTAACACGCGTATCTTTAGCGACTGGATCTAAACCATTTAAACGAGAAATTGTTTTTTTAGCTTCTAAAGGCTTTTCTCTCCAGCGCTCAACACGTGCGAGGTTATTTACCAAACTTTCATTAGCAGGTGCTCGTTCTACCAATTTTTTAAAATGATTTTCAGCTTGATCTAAATGGTTGGCATAGGCTAAATGCATCCCTTGCAAAGCAATATAATCGTCACGATCAGGATGACTGGTTTTGTCTACACCTTTAGCCTGACTATATTTATAAGTAGGAATAAGATGATCAACCTCGGTTAGAAGCTGTTCCGCTTCCTTATATTTTTCTTGTTCGATATAAGAATAATACAGTCCCGTATACACGGTCATATCTGCATAATTCTTTTCCGTTAAAAGTGTTTTATAAGCAAGCTCGGCCTGCTTTGGTTTTTGCTCAGTCAAATAACTATCAGCAATTGCATGACGTACATATGCTGGTAATTTCTCAATGGGAAGATTTAACTGCGTAAAGTTATCTAAGACTGCTTTTGCACGACCTCTAAAATCTAACGCGTATAAATAATCGTAATGAAATTTTAAATAGTTAGGATCAGTAGTTTTCATCTGCTGTTGCATTTTTTGACCCTGCATCAGCACTGCATCTAATTCGGCGAAACTTTCCGTATCAGATAAACCTTGACGATTTAGATACTTATAACGCGCAATTGCATTATTTACATGTTGAGAAAATTCACTCACTTGTAAAGTCTGCTGTAATTGCTCTATTTGCTCATTTTTTTCACTTGACTGTAATAATTGCTGGGCTTTTTTATATGCTCCTACAGCGATTAAGTCATAAACATATTCTTGTAAAACTGATGAAGATGTTGGTTGTTGCTGATAAGCATGCTCAATTGTAGTTAAAGCATCTACAGGTAAATTTAATAATCGGTAAGTATAGGCAACTCGTACCAACTGATCAGCAGTTAAACCTTTAATATTGATGTTCGATAACTGAGTTTTCGCATTCGCTGTGTCCTGAGCTTCAGCATACAAAACCGATAATAAAATACGCCCATCAACTGACTTTTGAATATTGAACTTATTTGACCAATCAATTGCGGTTTTAAAGTGTTTAAAATCACGGAAATTTTGAATTAAAGGCAGCTGTGCATATTCTGGAAAATTCACATAATTAATATTTCCCAAAAAATATGAAAAACTCATTAGGTCCTTTTTTTCACTGGACATAATAACGAAATAATCCGCAAGCAATTTTTGATCATGTGGATTATTTTTTAACAATTGATCTAGTTGAGATACAGCTTGTTGCGTTTGTCCTGCTCTATAATTTTGAATAGCTTGCTCACGTAATACATCAACTTGAGCTGCGTATAAATGAATTGGTAAGAGATATACCAATGAAAAAACACATTTTTTTAGCATTTTGATAATCGGATAGTCCCATATCGAGATGAGAAATTATAGTTAAAATTGAATATTTAATCTCACAAAAAACAAATAGTGTGACCTATTTATCATTTTTTAAATTTTAAAAATAAATTTTAGTATTTGAACAAATATTTAGAAAAAATAAATAATTAGAGTTTTTATTCTTCTTTTTATCCCATACATTTCGTTTCAAAAAGCTAATTTTATCTCACAAACTTAATGTAAAAAGTCTACGTGCCGATAACTAATTAGAAACCATTTATTAACTTAGTGTTTTATATTTAAAACTTTTATTTTTATTGTGTTTTATTTTTTAAACCATTCAATTTGTTCATATCAATAACATCCAAATTGAATGGTTAAAATAAATATTTGATTTTATTAACCGATACGACGTTTTAAACCAGTCATTTGTAAAATACGAGTAGAAATTTCTTCAATTGACATTTCCGTTACATTTAAATATTTAATTCCTTCAGAAATATAAATACCTTCAATCGCTCTTAATTCCATTTGACACTGACTAAAACTTGCATATCGACTATTTGCTTTACGCTCACTTCGGATCGCAACTAAACGCTCTGCATCGATCATTAAACCAAAGAGTTTGCTACGGTGCTGTCTAAGTACAGCTGGCAGACGGTTATCATCTAAATCTTCTTCTGTTAAAGGATAGTTAGCAACACGGATACCGAACTGTAAAGATAGATAAATCGAGGTCGGTGTTTTACCAGAACGAGACACACCAATTAAAATTAAATCAGCTTTGTCATAATGACGAGTACGTGCTCCATCATCGTTATCAAGTGCGAAATGAACAGCATCAATACGGGCTTTATAATATTCAGAATCGGTTACCGCATGTGTTTGTCCAACCAATGTTGTTGGTGGTGTTCCTAGTTCTTGCTCTAGCTTACTAATTAATCCTTCAAATACATCTAAATTAACTGCTTTAGCCGTATTAATGATTTCTCGCACATGCGGATCAACTAACGTATCAAATACTAATGGTAAGCACCCATCTCTGTTTTGACATTGATTAATCTCAACCACAACCGCCATTGCAGCTTCTTCAGTTGTGATATAAGGCATAATGTGAATATCAAAATCTACATTAGGAAATTGGGCTAATAACGAATGTCCAAGAGTCTCGGCAGTAATTGCAGTTCCATCAGAAATAAAAAAAACACTCCGCTTATACTGTTTACTTTCTGACATTAAAATTCTCCTTAAACATTTGTCTTAGTGCTATATAATCTTTATAGTAAACTGATCTTACATGACTGTCGCTTAGTAAAATTCTCAACTAAGCACTTTATTTTTTTAATTTCATGCCAAGATAGACATTAATACTGCAAAAGTGGAGTGAAAACTTTGGAAGCGCGCGTAATCGGTCTAGAAAAATTAGGGAAACA
>Ga0157367_1001304_pt1 | contig 10978 bp, 17 predicted proteins | sample AttbisABBM2_FD_113142 | JGI IMG/M metagenome (GOLD analysis project Ga0157367, IMG submission 113142) | Fungus gardens microbial communities from leaf cutter ant in Botucatu, State of São Paulo, Brazil - Atta bisphaerica ABBM2 | ecosystem: Host-associated > Fungi > Mycelium > Unclassified ...
GAGCTTGGTTGGGGAGGATAATTGCATTTAGAATTGTGACAGGGAACGGCCCGATCTCCTCGCCCACACGTGCTCTCGCCTTTTGACTTGGCTTTCCATAACTCTCTTTCTAAGCAACCACCATCTCACCATGGCCAAGGGTGAAGGTCTGCCTACTATGCTGCCCGCCTCCAAGAAGAAACGCTCAGACGATGATCCACTCCCACCTGATGTCGGCCAGAAACCAATCCAACTTCAACGCCGTCGTGTCTGGCGAGCATGCGAAAGTTGTCGGTATGTTATAAATTCATCCCCTACGCATCATCTACATCCCACTATCTCTAGGCGCAAGAAGATCAAATGTGACGGGTGTGAGCCCACTTGCTCGCAATGCACCTCTTCTGGATCCCAATGTACCTGGCTTCAGACCAAGGATCGTGCTGCCCTCAGTCGACAGTATGTCATCGACTCTCCGTATTTCTACCTGACCGCTCATCATGCATTGTCTCAAGCTACGTGCAGGAGCTCGAGGCTCGCCTGATGCACATGGAATCACTATTTACTCAAATAGCCCCTGTGCTCGAACAACTGGGCCCTTTAGCTGATGGAACTCCTATATCCTCTGTAGCCCCACCAGGCAGCGTGTCAGCAGACAAGATTGCCCCTGCCGTCCCTACCGCATTACTCTCACTCACATCCAAAGGACACCAGCAATCATTTGAGCCATCTACTTCAAACACCGTCAAGACGGAAGAAGATGTTACAGAGTCCTTTGGAGAGCTTGCGCTGGATGAATACGGCCATATGAGATGGATAGGGGGCTCATCGACAATGTCCCTCATCCAGTCCTTCAAAGCACTCGTATCGTCCCCCCTGCACCGAATCTCCCCAATGGAGGAGGATCCTCATGCACCTGGTCCGAGTGTGAATAAGCTTTATTTTCCCGCCGCCGTCTTCTTCGGTAAGATTCGTGCTCTCCCTGGCCCTGAGGATGTGGAGTATCCAGTGCGAGACCTCGCAGATAAGCTTGTCAGCGTACCTCTCCCCCTCACCTCGGCAGACGTTAACCATCGCGTCATATTTTAGGTGGAAGCATATTTCGCAAAATTCCACTTCTTGATGCCTGTGATCGACAAGCCTTCCTTTTTACAGAAATACCAAAAGCTCATGGACAATACGCATGATCACGTCCTCGCCCGCTCAGAAACCGCTTTTCTCTCGCTCGTGTTTGCTGTCTTTGCTTGCGCCGCAAATCTGGTTCAGGACCCTCGCCTGGCGACTTCCGATCGCAATGATGATGGTGGTATGGGGATGGTCTACTACGAGCGGTGCGCTTGGTCCCCGATAATCAAAAGCGACGTTATCTCCTGACCTCGCTATCCAGTGCGCTTATACTTCAATACATCAGCCATCCTAATATTCAAATCTTCCATGTGCAATGCTTCACACTCTTGTCATCCTTTTTGTGCTCTATAAATTGTCTACCCCAAGCATGGATTCTGCTGGGGCAGGCTGTGCGCACTGGGCAGGACTTGGGGCTACATGTAGGTGCCTTTGAGGCCACGTTCTGGAAGTATAAAGACAAACTGACGAATGGATCGCTCCCAGCGTTCACCACGTCGGCTTCTCGTAACTTCCATTGAGAAAGAGACGCGCCGCAAGACCTGGTGGAGTGTGTACATACTTGATCGTATGCTGGCTTTGGCTTTGGGACGCCCACTCGGCATCAATGATTCTGACTGTGATGTCGAAATGCCTGTGGAAGTCATTGATGAATATCTTCCGGTTTATTTCTCGGGCGCCCCGATAACGCAACGTCAACCCTCTCTTATGTGCGGCATTGTTCATATGATCAAGTTATATGAAATTGCGGGCCGACTGTTACGCCAAGTCTATGCTATTGAAAATTGCAAGGACAATTTGGAATCAGAACGAAGAGTAGAGCTTCAGAAGTCAGTAGAGGCACTCGACAACGAACTCCAGAAATGGTGCGATGATTTACAGCCTGCCTTCAAATCACAGTCGGAGACGGACGAACAAGTTTCCATGGGCGTAGTCCTATGCAGCCATTACTACTGTATTGTGACCACTCTCCATCGCAGTTTCATTCCTGTCAGGCCAGACCAGATGGTAACACCCAAATCTACCGCCAAGGCCGTCTCATCTGCACGGTCATCTATTCGCCTTGCCTCTTCCATGAAGCATGTCGTGCCACCTTCCCATCATTTGGCATTCTTTATCCAAAACCTTTTCAGCTCGGCGGTCATACTACTCCTATATGCGATGCATTCGAACGATGGACGTGCCGCAAATCAAGCTATGGAAGAAGCGAAGAGTACGCTCACTGCTTTGGAGGCTTGGGAAGGCACATGGCCAGGTGCTCGAAAATGCAAGGAACTGCTGACTGACCTCGTGATGACTGCGAATGATGCTATTGCTCAAGGCCGAACCAATGGCAATGCCAGTGGGTCCACAGTAGAGAGGTCGAATGGTCTGTCTGGGGCAGAGAAGCTGGATGGTCCCCCTCTATCATCTAGTCCCATTGGTCCTTCAAGGACAGAAAGGCGCAAGTCAGTGACAGTTGTGACAAATACTAGCAGCAGGACTATGAAGACGCGCACAAGAAGGAACCGGTCTCGGGATGCTAATGGAGGTCCTGGCAGACGATTATCTGCTATATCCCCTTATCGTGTCGATGGTAAGCGCCCTGTTCCTGTACCTGTCTGCTTATTTTTGATTTTTCCTCCATCAGGTGCATCGCGCGCACGCTCGACTTCTCGTCGACGAGCCCTCGATGATAGCAAAAGTGACGGAGATCGAAGTTGCAGCTTATCCTATTATCAGTCTTTCTCGAGTCCGACGACCGTGACGTCCACTATTGGAGCCAGTCAACATAGCTCGCCAGCATCTAACGAGCTCTCATCGCCAGCAATGTCTACCCTTGATCCTCCAGAGCTGAGTCCTCGCCTCTCAAATACCTTTACCAGTTTCAATAGCACTGTGGCGGCTGCATCTCCCTCTTCGCCTCTTCACTACGAGTTTAATGCGGGGTCAAGTCCACTCAACCCAAGTCAGACAAGCACACAACAGTGGAACGGAAATAGACAAGATCGGCCAATGGATATTTGTGCTCAAGAAGCTACAATGTACAACTCCTTTGGGTTTGGATCGCCTATAGATGGTGGTTACCCGGGGTACGAGATTGGATCAGATACGCCACTGCCAAGTTCGTCAACCACTCCTCCGACGAGCTCATTCCCGATTAGTGGATTACCTTTCACGGGGCTAGACTATATACGAAATTACAATCCCGGGGGCTTCAATGTGAATGGAGAGCAGGATTGGCTTTGGCATAGTTATGACCCTCATGCATTTGGAGTTGATCCTGACATCCCGTTTTCTATTGGGGGAGGGGGTTCTGAACTCGCGGACTCACTTAGTTAATAATGGCTTACCTTTTTTTTTCTATCTTTCTTCTTCTTATTTGGCTAGCTGTCGTTTAGATAGTCGGTAATGGTTTTGAATTCTTCTTGTATCTCGGTCGGTTGCATTGTTGTATTTATACTGTCTGCGTCTCTTTGAGTAGAGGTAGCTGTACACGCGCTAACTTTTTTAATTCACACATGAAACTGATTCGGCAATTGAAGAAGCCGGGTTACCCATGAAGCCGGTCTCAGCCATTGTTGGTTTCGAACGGTCATCATGTCGCAACAACAGCACCAGCAACACCCTGTTATCCATTATACTTCCGAGTCTTCATGGGCTATGGTCAAAAGCCTTTTTTTTTACTGAACTGGGTTGATCCTTGTTTTGTTAAAAGATGTTTTTTTTGTTTAGGTCGAAGACAAGTTTTCGCCATTTGCCAAAGAGGTATTAGCCAAACTGATTACTTTTCTCGAGGTACGTACGTGTGGTTGTGTTTACACGCACATACTCTCTCACACATCTCTCGCTCTCGCTCTCTCTCTCATATATGGTTGTGTTGTTGTTGGTAGGAACAAGTCATACCCGCACAAAAACTCGCACACCTCCAAATCCCCAAAGATCCCATCCAGCGCTGGAAAACGATCATCCCCATCGTTTCCGAATTGAAAGAGAAAGCTCAAAAACTTGGGTTATGGAATTTGTTTCTAAGTCAAACGCATTATCCGAAACATGGTGTTCCACTTTCCAATCTCGAGGTGGGTCATTGTTGTTGTTCTCCCAAGATTGACGTTGATATATTTGTTTTTGTTTCTATCTAGTATGGTGTCATGGCTGAAGTTTTAGCACATGCTGGACATATTGGACCTGAAGTCGTGAACTGCTCTGCGCCTGATACAGGTAACATGGGTGAGTATGAATCGTGATTAGGTTGATGATATCCAGCAACTAAAAGAGGTCTTTTTTTTTTTTTTTTTTTACAGAGGTGCTAGCCAAGTACGGTAATGAAGCGCAACAGAAGAAATGGCTTGAACCTCTCTTGAAGGGTGAAATTCGATCTGCATTTGCTATGACTGAGAAAGGAGGTCAGTGGTATTCGATCTGCTGGCTCGACCTTTTTTTTTTCTCAAAATGACGGCCCAGTGGCGTCGTCGGATGCCAAGAACATCCGGACTCGGATGGAGCTACAAGGTGACGAGATTGTGATCAATGGACACAAATGGTGGATCTCAGGGGCTGGTGATCCCCGATGCCAAGTTCATCTGGTCATGGGGAAATCAGAACCTACGCATCCGAACGGTTATCGCCAGCAGTCTGTTGTGTTGGTTCCTGCGAAGACACCTGGAGTCAAGGTGATAAGGCCAATGGAGGTGTTTGGGTACGATGATGCGCCAGAGGGACATTGTGAAATTGTCTATGAGAATGTGCGAGTGCCCAAGGAGAATTTGGTGCTTGGGTGGGGGAGGGGATTTGAAATTATTCAAGGACGACTTGGGTGAGTGTGGTGACTGAGGACCTTGATATTGATGGTGAACAGGACTGAGTCAGGCCTGGACGGATTCATCATTGTATGAGGACCATTGGTGTTGCACAGAGCGCGCTGAACTTGATGCTTGAGCGTGTCACGGATCCCAATCGCAAGACGTTTGGGCGATATCTCTATGAGCATGGTGACCCTCGATTCATGACGGTGATGTGAAGTGGAGCTGAGTTATGAGCAGGGACTGTTGTCGCTGATATTGCCAAGTCGCGGGCAGAGATAGAGGCAGCTCGGTTACTGGTTTACAGTGCAGCACTTCAGGTGGGTGGATAGATAGATGAGGTCAAGGGGGGGGTGTGCTGATGGTGGTGGGCCAGATTGACAAGTACCAAGCCAAGGGAGCACTGAAAGAGATTGGAATGGCCAAGGTGGGTTGCAAGTGTGAGGAGATTGTTGGAATTGACGGAAAATGCAGTTTGTTGTGCCGTCCATGGCGCTGGGGGTGATTGACCGAGCGATACAAAGCTTTGGAGCTGAGGGGATATCGCAAGACCAAGAATTGGCTCAGCGGTGGGCAGGAGTGCGAACGCTCCGAATTGCAGATGTGAGTCGTCAAAACAGAGACCTTGTGTAGAAAGCTGAGAAGAGGACCAGGGACCTGATGCAGTGCATATGCAACAAGTGGGACAGAGAGAGCTTGGGCGAGCAGGGTTGCTTGCTGAGAAGAGAAAGGCGAGAAAGGACAGAGAAGAAAGGCTGATCAAGTCGCACTTGTGAGGTCACGTGTATCATTGGCTTTGTGTAGAACCAGTAAAAAATCTATCCTCTGCGCATGAGTGAGGCAAAGAGTAATGTGGTACGAGTAGACATACCCCCGCGGTATCTGTATGTGACGGGGACGGGGATTGTGGTTGGGATGGGGATGGGGATGATGCGAGGAGGACGGCAGGCAGGGCTGCAGTTTCTGGCAGAGAATGTGCATCGGGCGCCGAGGACGGTGGGGGGCTGGTACTTTTACAACAAGACCAAGAACTACAAGGTGATGCTGGGGGCGTTGAAGGGGGGCGGTGTGGAGAGCATGCGGCTGGGGCTGGCAGGGGCTGGGTGGGTAGGGATGGAGGAGCTGGGTGAGCAGGCAGGCTGGGGGCCAGTCAAGCAGACCTGTGCAGGTGCTGCGACGGGGGCTGCGTTTGGGGCTGTATGTGAGTACGGGGCATGACGAGAGCAAAGCTGGCTGACCGTGAGCAGATAGACTGGGGTGGCGAGGACTGGGGCGGAATGTGGTGTTGGGGGGGGGGCAGTGGGAGGAGTATTGGATGTGGTGATGATGATAAAGTGACTAGTCATACCTCTTCTCCTTACTTACTGACTACACTCATGTCCAAACTATCACCTTTACATGGACAACCAACCACACAGCTCTCACTCCATCCTCCCGTCTTCAACATTCAGCAGCCTCCTCCTCCTCCTCCTCGTCGTACCCTCCCCTTCTCCAGAGGTCACATCCATCTCTTCCTCATCCAGGCCAGGGGACTCCATGTCCTCTCCCCCAATCCATGTCCCTATGTCGTCGTCCAGTTTGAAAACAACGAGTTTGTCTCTCGTGGCCCTTGTCAAGAATCCGACCTTCCCTCCAATCCTTCCTGGAAACATCATGTCTCCTTGTCAGTCCCTTTTGTCTCTTTCTCTCCACATCTCTCTCTCTCACCCTGCTTCAGCGATGTCACCTCTCAAGACTCCCTCATCACCTGCATGGTTTATGACCGCGCCGTCAACCACTCCGGTTTTCTCGGCTCCTTCAAGATAAAACCACCCTCTGTCCACGATCTCACCCTCGACCACTGGTTCAAGTCCGTCTCTCTCCTTCTTCTTTCACGTCTCCACTCATCCATCCCTTTTTTTTTTTTTTCCAGGCTCCATCCCATCGGGAACGAACCCGTCTCGGGCCAAGTTCGCATCCAAGTCTCCTTTGAGCAGTACAAGGTCTGTCTGTCTGTCATGGCTCCCTTCCACATACCCACACCCACTCCTTACCACCCCCCATCCCGCAGACCCGGCGACCCCTCACCCCTCGAGATTTCGAGTTTCTCAAGCTCATCGGTGTCGGCACCTTTGGCAAAGTCTTCCAAGTCCGCAAAATAGACACAAGGCGTATATACGCCATGAAGATTTTGTCCAAAAAGGAGATCGTCGCCAAGAAGGAAGTCGCACACACCATTGGTGAGCGCAAGATCCTTCAACGTTCCCTCGACTCTCCTTTCCTCGTCGGCCTCAAGTTTAGCTTCCAAACGGACACTGAACTCTATCTTGTCACTGACTTTAAGAGTGGAGGTGAGCTCTTTTGGCATCTCCAGCGCGAGACCCGCTTCTCCGAGGAGCGCGCTCGTTTCTACGTCGCAGAACTTACTCTCGCCCTCGAACACCTCCACAAGTACAATATCATCTACCGGTCCGTACTGACTTACCTCCCCACTTATCCATCTCCCTCACACCCTCCTACAGTGATCTCAAACCAGAAAACGTCCTACTCGATGCCACAGGCCATATTGCCCTCTGCGACTTTGGCCTCTCCAAACCAGATCTCCGCCCCGATGAACTCACCACCACTTTCTGCGGTACCACCGAATACCTCGCTCCAGAGATTCTTCTCGATGAACAGGGCTATTCCAAGATCGTCGACTTTTGGTCCTTGGGCGTCCTTTTGTTCGAAATGTGCTGCGGTTGGAGTCCCTTCTATGCAGAAGACACCCAGCAGATGTACAAGAACATCTGTTTCGGCAAGATCAGATTCCCCAAAGGCGTCATTTGCGAAGACGGCAAACAATTCGTCAAGGCCGTGAGTCCCTTTTTTTTTTTTCCCTGTCTAAAATAGTTTGTGCGTCTCTCATTGTCCTCGTTCTAGCTGCTCAACCGCAATCCCAAACATCGCCTCGGCGCCAAGCGTGATGCAGCAGAGCTTAAAGAACACCCCTTTTTCAAGGACATGGATTGGTCCCTCCTTTCACGTAAAGAAATCACACCCCCTTTCAAGCCGGTAGTGGAATCCGATGAATCGGTCAATAACTTTGATCCCGAATTCACCTCGGCCGATATCAGTGACATGACTTTGAGCAACGGCAACGACGGCAACTTGGACGATGACGATCCAAGTGAAGCTTGGGTGTCCCAGTCCTTTCATCAAGGAAATGGTTTCGTGCATACACCCGTCGGACCCCTTGGATCAGAACAGTCGTCGTTCCATTCCCACTCCCGCAATGGCCTTGTCAATCCGATTTCTCTTGTCAACACCCACCAGACGCCACCGCCCCCACCACTGCCATTGTCCTTGCATCAGCCATCTGGTCCATCCTCTCGTCATGGGTTTTCGTCGTCGTCTTCATCGCTGTCACCGAATCATCATCATCATAACAGTAATACCACTACGCCTGCCCAAACTATTCGAATCAAACAAGCCAAACCTCGACGTGATGTAGCAGGTACGCCTCTGACGAACAGTGTTCAAGAAAACTTTAGAGGTTTCACGTTTCATGGTGAATCTCTGGTTGTTCCTCCTCCTGGCATGCTCTTACAGGGGAAGAGTGATGGGGAAGAGGATGGTCAAGAAGAAGGAGATGAAGTGACGACGGAGGATGAGGTTGAGGATACGAAAAGGAGTGCGGGAAGGTATGCGAATATGAGGAGAAAAGGACTGGGCTTTAGTACCATGGATGATGATCTGTGAATCACACGCCCTTGGGGTTTTCTTTGTTTCTTTCTTCTTCTTTTGGGAGGGGCTACACATGTGATGATGATGGACTTTTGACTCCTTGCATTCATAATCTACAAGTAGACTTACGTTGTATATATATATATGCAACTGCAACTATAACCTATATAACCTAGCGACCATCACAAGCCCAGTGTTGAAATTATATATAAAGAATACATGTCTTTTAGAATATGTATATATATATATATATATATACAGTATATCAATATGAGATAAATACATCGTATTATTGCTGGTGAGGATGCACCAATGGGCATCACCAATATCATTTTCGACAAAAAACAAACACAAGGATCGTGCGATATACCAGCCAATTATGAGCAGTTGACGAATCAATTTTTTTTCGGTTGGAGAAAGCGTGGACTAGAGCATTTTTGAATCACCAGTCATTCAGAGACTTACAGCCAGGTCGCGAAAGGTTGAGTCCTCCGCGGAGTAAAGGAGGTAACACAAGTCCACCAATAATCGTGTTCTTAACAATAGATTCAACATCGTGTGGCGTGACACGACCATACCATACGCCAGCCCCTTGCGGCATGTAAATCTGAAAAAAAGAAAATCCACACCAACCCGTCAGCCAGCTTGATCACTTATCACAAAGCGGACCGAAAAAAAAAACAACCATACAATACAATTCCCCGCATATTTGTGCCCACCAATATGCGACACCTTGACAATAAGAGCACGTTGAGAAATAGCACTTTCTTTCAACTGGGTCTGAATAATCTCCTCTCGCTGTTCAGCTGTCAATGTCAGATCTTCTAGCGGAGAACCATAAGTATATGATGGACATTCAATCTGAGTGTCTGCATCCCAGCCATGATGTTCCAATGATCGAATGAGAGCTATTTTTATTTTTGGAGAAATTAAGCTTGTTCCTGAAGAAATATAGAAAAGGGTCGCGAACCATGTTCCAGTTTGGGAGCTGAAATCCCACACCTGTTGTCACGTTTTCTATGTGAACCTAGCCATCAGTGGTCAACAAATGGTCAGGGATAATCAAGAACCATAACTCACATAAAAGGACCACGCAAGAGTACGGAAGAACCCACGTCTTGAGTTGACTCTTCTCCAGAAAAGCCCCTGTTCGGCTAACACTCGGATCGAGTGAACTATCCCAAAGGTCCTGAGCACCTTGGGCAGTAGACTGAACTCCTGTCACGACTTTAAAGTCAGGAAACACGAGAACAGACTCATTGTCGTCGTTGTCTGAGATAGACCTAATGCTCCCATTCAAGACGGAAACATTTGTTGAATCGGATGTACGGAAAAGACCAGCTGCATGCCGAGATGTCTTTACCGATGCATGCTGGAGTCCAGTCATAGGCTCTTCCGGCAGTGAGTTCTTGAGATCTGTAAGGTGGGCAGCGAGAGACCCCTTCACGTCCGTAATTTTCTTCTCCCAGTCAGCCTTTCCCGTAGAGATGACAATCTAGATCATCATAGAGTTAGGTCCTGGCGTCGCCGACAAGAGAAGAAAAAAAAAGCCAAGAAAAGCCACCTACCTGGCGGTTATATGGGTGTACAGAGCCAAGCATTTGTGTCTCCCAGTCGACTTTGAACTGACTTGGGTATGTGTCATGACCTGTAAAACAAGAGTACAATCAAAGACACTATCAGATAAGACACCATCCCCACGCCATACCAAGGTCACAAGGGTCTGTGCATGAACGGCAGTCTGCCGCAGAAACCGGGACATAGGATGCTCTGAGCTGCCCACAAACCTCTTCTGTCTCTGCGGGTCGACCTAAGACATATGTTTGGAGCTTGCGGAGACTAAACATGGAAGCAGGAGTGGACAAGGGTATGTAGGAGAAAACAGGAGGAGACCGAGGCCAAATTACGCACCGCTTATCAGATATGATCCGATTTGCTCATATATTAGTCAGCAGTCTTTGCGACAATGTTTTTCCTCTATTACTCGCATCCATTACTTGCTAATCACTGCTCCCTAGCAGTGTGTCGTCGTTGATACGTCCTAGATTCCTGAGGTGCTGAAATCATCCATTGCCCCCTGCCAATACGCTAAGTATTAGAACTCACATGTACCCTATATTTACTTCACTTCACCGTGATGCCGTGGGCAATAACATCCCAAAAAGCGCGAATGTTTGCTATAAGCTATCAACGATCAGTCAGGAACAAAAGCTTACCCATATATGGATCATCATCATCATCATTGCTCGTTTGTCAGCCAACGTCCTTTAACCAACATCCACTATGCAAAATATCAGTACATGATCATTGTGGTATTGCTAGGGTCAAGCCCCATCAGTACTCGCGAAATAGACAAATAGGCATCAGAATGAACCATGGAACGACTCGAA
>Ga0157367_1001305_pt1 | contig 10977 bp, 4 predicted proteins | sample AttbisABBM2_FD_113142 | JGI IMG/M metagenome (GOLD analysis project Ga0157367, IMG submission 113142) | Fungus gardens microbial communities from leaf cutter ant in Botucatu, State of São Paulo, Brazil - Atta bisphaerica ABBM2 | ecosystem: Host-associated > Fungi > Mycelium > Unclassified ...
ATAAACAAGTCCAAGACAGTCATTGATATATCTTCTATAGAAAGGTATATCAGGATGCAAGTGAACACCCACTCTATCTTCAAAGAAGCAGCTATATAGATTTACAAGATCTGGACTGGAGGCTACCCTATAGCAAGTTCTCTAACTTGACAATAGATTTTCCCATCAAACTGATACATTAAATTTTTGTTGGCAATGGAGAGGGCTTCTCTAAATATACAAATATCAGTAACATCCTGTTTAACCTAATCAAGATCAAATTCTCCTCCAAAAGAGCTGCAGTAGTCAATAAGATAATTAGAAGCAATCTGATGTACTTTTTGAATATCTACATTAGGGTAGAATACTACTACATCCTCTGAAACAAAGAATAATTTTTTTATTACTCTAGCATCAAACTTTACTGGAGCCAATGTTTTTAAGCTATGTAGTTTAAGAGCCAAGTCTTTAGATCTGTGAATAATCTCTTATTTTGTTTTCATAATCTCTTTTAATATTTTGGACACAAACTTTTCTGTAGGTCCTTGGACTACAGAGTGATATAGAAGAATTGGTCATACAGAAACTGGCATCTTGTAAATTCTAGGAATTACATAGAACTTAGGAAGTTTCCATAGATTTTCATCAAATGGATCTAATATCTAACTCTGAAAAAGTCTGAAAGTTGTGTAGTATCATAAGAAAAAATACACTTATAGTCTATTGATAATGAGGAAAGGTGAGTTGTTTTATTAATAATCCAGGTCCTTGGAGTGACTGCACAATATAAGTTTTTATCTGTGACTAACACAACTAACTGGTATTATATCAAATAGTCATGAATTTGGTGGATTGGAGGAGCAGTGAAAGGACTATTATACAGTTCTCTAGTCTTGAATTCTTGAGACATATTAGAAACTATATATGAGATAGCCTTGGCCCCTTTGAGAATGCTAAATTTAAAAGCTTAATCTAGTTGTTGACAAGGTCTCTGCTAAGGTCTTTTAACAGTGTAGTCTGGATAATAGTTAGAGAGCTATCCTTTTATTGGTACCAAATCTGGTTTTATAGCTTTAAAGTAAACAAAATATCTTAAGTAATTCATGAAATCATCCCAAGAGCTACTGATTAATTTAGTATCATACTTAATGGGTATCATATAAAAAGAATATTATTAATGAAGAAAAGAGTAGAAACAGAAATAGGAGATAAAAGACTATTAGTTCTTTTTTTAAAAAATATATTTGAGCCCAGCCAATAAATAAAGACTTAATTCACAAGACAAATCATACTCTATTGTATGTATTGTAGCATAGTAACACATAGATTCTAAAACTATAATAGGAATATTGTTATGACCTTAGCTTGGAGCTCAGGTTGCACTTAGGCAAAGGCTTGAGAGTAAGAAAGGGATTTATGACAATTGGTAAAGTGTAAGAATACAGAAGTATGCCTACACTATATATACAAGGTTGATATGAGGAAAAAGTCTACTGTATACAAGGTAATTGAGTCATAAGGCATGAGGATAGAGCAAGGACACAACATCTACTACATGAGGTGCTGACTGAGATTACTTCAGCACAGCTGATCATATTGTCATCACCCTGTACCCTAGTCCATACTGAATACATGAGGCATTAATTGTAAAAAATATAGCCTGTAATAAAGGAACTATAAGTAGCAAGTCAGGATAAGTATAATAATTGTCATACTTGAAAGAGTTCTTATTGATCTTGATGACTAGATCCCAATATCTATTGGCTACTAGGCCTTCTCTTTTCCTTTGCTGTCTGTTTTCTTTGATCCTCTTTCTTGGTCATTTTGCTAACCTTTCTTTGGAGTTTTTTGACTACTACCCCTTTTCCCCTACTTGTTTGACTTCTTGCTGCTGCCTTTATTTCCCATAACAGCTGCTTTTAGGCTTTGAGAAGTTGTTGCTTTAGGTGGATTTTTCTGTTGCAGAAATAATAGATCAAGAAAATGTTTGTTATAGTTAGTAGAATAACTCACTTTCTTGCTCTTTTGGGCAGTGTTGGGAGCTTTCTTGACCTCTACTGCTATCTTCTTATCCATAAGCAATTGTATAAATTGAGAAATAATATGTTAATCTATATCAGTAAAGGTCTTCTTCTTCAACTCTCTCTTTTTCTCATTCTTCAGCACCTCAGTGCTTAGGTTGTTGTCAATGAATTATATACAATGGTAGAAGATATGAGGGAAGTCTTCTAAGACCTTTTTTAATTTGCTGGAGAAAGCAATATTAGCTACCTACCCTCTGAACACTAGGTACCCATGACTAGAGTCAGTAGGTGGGCTCTAGAATGGCATCTTTATATTTTTAAATACTAGGTCAAATTTTTCCTAGAGATGTCTGATCAAGGAGGTATAAAGTTGGAAGTCTCTGTACTGATTAGACTCACCATTCTCTATGATCTCTGTGTCCTCAACACAGAAGTGACATGCTTCTGCCAGCCAAGCATGCTCTTGCCTCTTGTGTTTGACAGCAGTATCAAAACAAGAGGCTGTGAAAGTCTTGAGCACATCAGTAAAGGGTTAATCAGACTCTTACTCAGCTGTAGTAGAAATAAAGCCTTTAATTACCTGATAGGTGGGGGCTTCATGTTCAACCACAAGGGTGTGGTCCTTATCCTTTTGTATCCCTCTAGTACAATTAACTGGGAGGACACACTAGCATATTGCTAGTGGGCCTTCTGTACTACCTTTAAGATATCAGATAGTATATTCTAGTAAGAAGCAGGAACCAACATTACCAGTTCAAGCATGTTGCTAGCAGCCATAATTGGTGCTTGGCATATAATCTGGACTGAGGTCAATTGAATAGTAGGTTTACCACTATTAACCACAGTGACATTCTCTATCATCCTGATAATAGTGGAAATTATACCAGCAAGGTGAGAGCTCATACATATAAAAAGAGAGAATCCTCTAGAAGTAGCAGGGCAAGATAAAGTAGAACTAGCGTTCAAGAAGGAAGAAAATGCACCAGTGTTTGAGAACATGATTGATGGCTGAGAGTATAGAGTAACTATGGCTATTGCTAAGAGAGTTAGGGTAGGAGAAGAAACAAAGTAAGCAAAGTGAAATTTGTTGTAACAAAGTCAGCACAATAGTTGGGAAATCACCTCCAACTACTTTTTTGTCTTGATATAGACTTATCAGATACTATTAACATATATGCCAAAATATGTCAAAAATAGCACAATCACTTGAAGTAATAATACTATTGATAGTAAATAGGTTGCTATATAAGTGATCACTGAAAGATAGCATAAATAACATTTTTTCTTATATACTATATAAGACAGCTATAATTAGTTACCAAGATTTTGGTAATCCAGAAATAGCAACCAACTATTTTTGGCTTACAACAAAATTACTTATTACTTTAGTAAGCTACTTTCCTACCCTCTAGAAGAACTATGGCAACAAACCATTATGAACTAGGAAAGGAAAATCATTTCTATACTTGCTTACAAGTTTGGCTGCAATAATCCTGCAGGTCAGCCATTCAGGCTTATATAATTGTCCTATAGTGTTTCTTAGTTATGATATACTTGTCATATACAAGTCCACTCGTCCGGAAATACATCCCTGTGGTGGAGTCACCTCCAAATCATACAAGCCCGCCTTCCATGATGGCCACCTTTCTCGCAACACATCTTATGGCAGTGCTGCAACCCTCTGGATATTCTGTCTTCCATGATGGAGATACTCCTATTCAACTTGGTCTTCCATGACAGAGTTACTCCTGTCAGTATCTCAACATTAAAACCTCCGCTCGGGGTAATAGGGATTTTACCAATGAAACCCCAAGCATCTCCTATACTATCAGTTTGTATATAAAACTAGTAGTTACACTGTAATTCGCTAGTCTGATAATCGACGAAGATAAACTCTTATTGAATCCAACCTCCAGTGTTCAACAGCGACACACCAATCAGTACTCACTTCCACTCAGACTTTCTTTCCTTCATCTGAAGTTGTGACCACACGGCAGACAGACAGTGCAGCATATAAGCTAAAGCCAAGGTCATTCCACAAGTCTGCTCATCTCTGAGTCCATCTTGCGGACTTCCACCCCAGTGTGAACCACGCCTGACAATACTAAGAAGCAATACTTACCTAAGCAAGTTTTCTACACATAAACCTATGCAGTTATATAATTCTTTCTTAGTCCTCTCTAACAATATAATAAGGAGACTATAGCTTTCTAAACCATAGAATTTCTCTGTTATAAATATGAACTACAGAATTTTTCTACATGTGTGTATAACATTACTTGGATTTTAGCTCAGCAAGGTACATTCTATTTGATCTTGATTTTATTATTTGTACTGACTTTATCCTACTATTGGCTTTTAGAATATAGCAATTATATTAGATCTTACATTAGTATATATGCTTTCTATCTTTTATACAGACCTAAGGATCTAATTGGCATCACCATTTAATATATTGATTATAATATTAGATTTATTTGTCCAATGACCATCAATCACAATGAGTCAAGCCTCTCAAAGACTATAAAAAGAGTTCTTAACTACTGTTAGTACCTATATTTTCATATTTGTGCTCTGGATGATTTATAACAGCCTAAGTAAAGTCTCTGAGTATATTGAATGATTACTATTTAATATTTGTTATGGAAATAATAGATAGATAGTGTCTTATAATAAAATAACTGTATATATGAAGCTATATAGGATAGTAGTGAGTAAGCTTCTGTATGTGTGTATACTTTTTCACATACTCTGTATGTTATACTTACTATTCTCCTGTTTCAGTCATGAAGGAAATTTTTATTAACCTATACATTTCAAGCATTAATGTTTATCCATGTACAACTACTATAGAACAAAGATATGTTGATAGATCATAGTATAACACATGCTATGTTGGTCTTACTTTTTTTTAATGGGCTGACTGCATAGCCAGCTTAGATAATGGATTGATAGATAGTACATAATATATGACATACATATATAAATAGAAATAGAAATATATCAACATATACTTTCTAACAGTGATAAGAACATAGAAAATAGACAAGAGATGGACTTGACTGTAAGCAGTTGCTATTGATTACATAAGCATGCTTTTTTTTAAATGTCTATATTATCATCTCCTCACCTTACTACTGGTTACTACCAACCTTAGCCTTATTTATAATTAACTTAGAGATCCTTTAATACTATGAGTAGTCATTTTAACATATAATTGGTGTATGCTGGACACATAGCCATCTCACTGACTTGTTGTCAAATATACTGGGCTAATAAAGGTGATAGGAAGTACAAGTAATATATTCAAACCTGGCCTTGAGTTGGCATGGTTATATTTGACTCATGTGCTTTTGTTATTAACTATAGGTAGTATTAAAAATGAATGAGTATACTTTTTCACATACTCTCTATATCATGCTAACTGTCAGGAGTACAGTATGAAGTACTTCTCATAGTATAACTGTATATAAGGTAATCTCTTGACATTTGTTTTAAATCCTCTTTAGAGGCTCTAACCCTGTTTTTATAATCCAGATGACCTGTTTTAAATAGAGCTGTTGTATAAGCACTAACCAAATTGTAATCATACCAATAATTATTATTATTAATGTCTACACCATACATAAATGATTCATTTCTACCACCTTTATAATTAGATATATAAAGACTCATTTTTAGTCCTAAATCTCCAAACTTACTTAAACCAATAACTTGCATTGTATTAGTCTTACTTTTTGTAATTAGTATATTATATAGCCAGTATGCATAATAGATTTCTGTAAGCCAGTATACTCTAAAGAAGGCCTCTACACAGTAATGAGTAGTAGAGTGATGTAATATAGCAAAGACAAGAGGTAATATCCAATAAGAATAAGAACACTTGCAGAATTCTGATGTTTTCTGTAAGATCTATTTATACAAAACATTGACAATCTGTGAAACATAATAACAAGCACATATTGGGCCATGGATATAAGGGATATAGCATATTTTTTTCTTCCATTAAAGAAAAAAGCAAAAATTAATGTGAGTACATTAGTTAGCTATATGATCACTTATGATAGTGTTTATCTACCAAACACACAATGCATTCTTCACCAATAGCATCCATTGCTCTCCTCAAACTTGCTATATAGTCATTTTTATCAAACTCAGTCTCAACTTTTCTTTTCTTAACAATCCTAGCTTATTCTATAAAGAGATTCTTGAGACATTGAGAGAGCTTAGAAGAGAAATTGTTAGAGGTATGTATAAATGATGTTTTAACAATTATTGGAGAAGAGAGTAGTGCAGGTGTATTGTTTAAAGAATGATCTTGTATAAGTTAAAAATATTTGGTTTTTAGCTGAATATGTTGTTTTTGAGAAATATTTTATATAGCTAATTTGGATTTTTGAAAGCCTGGGAAGTTAGTTGGACACTATCATAGTATTGGCTATATATCTGATTTCATGAGTCTGCAAAACATGTAATAGCCTTATTCTCATCAATATAACATGTAAAGCAAAGTCAGATACACTCTATTGATGTTTAGACTATGTTATATATAGCTTTCTAGCCCTTTAAATCCCAGAGGTCATCAATAGACTGCTGAGGTAAGATATTCATCACTAAAATGATATAGTACTTAGCTAATTTTCTATTTCTTCCTACTCTTTTCACTTTTTAAAGTACAGTATTCATATTAAAGGGTGTTGTAGCTAAGATTATGATACATACTTTAGGTTAGTTATCTATAGAAAAAGCAGTTGTTAATACTAATATCTTGTTATTTTCTTTAGTGCTTTCTCTCTATCTCTTCACAATATTACTCTAGATATTTGATATAGCTAAGTTCAAACCAATCAACTCCCTTCACAAGATTCTTCTTTTGTGAGTATTACTTAAAGGTGCATACAGCCTATTATCTGCATAGTAGAACTTATACTAAAGACATTTTGCTAACAATAACCCATTGCTGACACTAGTAACAAACACTAGTTCTCTTTCTCTTAGACTAAGATTATGTGAATGGATGATTTTTTGTATATGTATTTGGAGAGTATTGGATGATTTTAATGAGAGTTTAATATGATATTAAAACTTAGGGCAATTAGATGATCTTAGAATAACAACTGTATCTGGCTATAAACATAGTTTTAAGATTAGAGAGCCTTTTATCTGAGTTGGAAGAGTTCCAGATATTGCTATCACTGAAAAAGATAAAGTCTGGAGTTGCCATACTGATTGTATTACAGTTCTAAAACTCGTGAGACACTAGAACTTCATAAACTTCATCAATCACAATCATCAATCACAATCTCTCTAAAGCTTTCACATGCATATGAATTTCCAACAAATTAGATTTGATTTCCAGATCAATAGTTACAAGAACAATTGGAAAATCAGAGAATATACACATTTCACATCAAAAAATACCATATATTATGTCTGAGGACTTAAGCTACTATTCCCAATCCTCAAGAAGCAATATCAGAAGTACAACAACAAGAAAGATCTTTTTACTTTCTAATATAGTAGCTAGTATCAGGACTATTGACTTTCCACTGCCAGTTGGCAAAACAACAAGTAAGTCTTTTTCTCCTTGTATTGCATATATCACTGCTATACATTGTTCATCTGATGCCCAGTCATGGATAAAACTTTGAAGAAGCTTTCTTATAGTCTTAAGTGCTACTTGCTCTGTCTCAGATGTCTAACATAAGAGGTCAGTTGTAATTTTTCCATCTTTTGAATTTTCACTGATACTACTTTGTTTGAAACAATTAAAGAATTCTGCTAAAATTAGTGAAAAATTAATTAATAAGCATTGTTTATAAACATTAGATGAGTAGTTATACTTGATTCTGATCAATTTGCTGGCCACTTTCAAAAGTGACTTGTTATTAGACTTGCAACCAAATTGGCTCCAGAAATCAGCATTAGAGAATTGGTTGGATATAGAGTTATTGATGGTCTTGTAGGTTAGCCATTCTTTATATTTCATATGACTAATTGACTTCTAGCAACAGTATAAAGCAATATTTAATGTAGATTTTTTAGTAAGACATCTTTTTTTCTCTTACTAATCATATTTGAGTGTAATATATTTTTACTTGATAAAACAGCTAGAATTTGACTATTAGACTATACTCAGTACAAATATAGAAGTAATATTATCTTGGGAACAAATATGAGTTTTTTCAAGAAGGTTGGATTGACAATGTAAAGATGTTAATAGCATAACAGAAGATAGAGCTAATCTGCTTTCCTATGTCCTAGATCTCTTTGAGCTGCATACAAATATTCCTAACTGTCTGAATATACTGTTATATGTTAATTTTTCCCATTCTAAAAATATGTTCCTGTGGCAATAATGTAAAAATTTGGATATCTAGTCTTCTATAACAGAGATACTCCTATTGAATTCAGTTTTTCATAGCAGTGTTTCCTTATCTGACCTCTTTTAGTATTTTATCACTGAAACCTCCACTTGGTGTTATATACTGAAATCCCCTAGTATCTTCTATACATCTGACTTGTATATATGACTAATAGTTACACTGTAATTTGCTAGTCTGATAATCAATGAAAATAAACTTCTATTGAACTCAATCTCCAGTGTTCAATGGTAACATACTAATATTAGTACTTACTTTCACTTTGAACTCTATCTAATTCTCTGAAATTATGACTACATGACAAACAGATAGTACAGCACATAAGCTAAAGCCAAGGTTGTTCTGACAAGTCTACATTATTGAGTTTCTAGCATGGATTTTTCTATACTCTACATATTTCTAAGCTAACCCCATAGGCTTTTGCTTTTTGTTGTAAACTATACTTGATATATATCATCTAACTTCTCTTTCCTATATTCTTTCACTCTTCTATAATACTCTGTGGTCTTCCATAGTCTGCTATTATCATCTGCACTCATCTGTTCATCTACTTTCTCATATTCTTGATAAGCATTCTGTTTTATGGCAACTACTAGTTACAAAGACTAATAGCAATACTACAAGTAAATCTTAAAAGCAGATATCAAGTGGAGATCACAAAAAAACCCTACCCTAAAGTACATGTATCATCTATATATACTCCATGAGGTTAACATACTATAGCTATATATCTTGATATCACTTCTTTCAGTTTCTTTTTTAATGTTCTAAACTTATAATATAGTTGTTATATGACACAATTATGTAATTGGTCACATGTCTTATTTATTGTCAGAGAAATAAAAGATAAAATAATTAAAAATAAAAATAAAAAGAAAAAGAAATTCAAGTCCAAAAAATAGAATAAAATCTTAGAAAAATCTCTTAAGTTCTGTTATTCAATTTTCTCCCTTAATACAACCTTTAAGCTTGGATGAATGTTGTTCTTTATACTTCTTCAGCTATTTCAAGTTCAAGCATCTTATAACACTCTGGTTCTCTTTCAATTTTGTCTTTTTATTATAAACTGTTTCTGATTACTTAAGTATCATCATTTTCTGCTTATGTACACAGAATTCTGACATATTAGAATGAACCTGCTATTATATAAAGTAATCATTATCTTTAAAAATTCCTATTCTATTCTCTTAGAATTTTCTAAAGGTGAATGTATAGTTGGTATTTTTTAGACAATAAACTTGGGATTTTCTAGAGATTTGAGATGTCTTGCTCTTCCAGCCAGTTACCCTTCTATTTCTTATATTGGTACTCTTCTAAGTTCTCTCTGATTTCTTCAGAGCTATTACTAAGACTATTTTTTCTTTTGGGATAGAAGCTAGCTGTTCATAAGTGCTTGCTTGAACACTCTTACTTAGACCCTCTTTCTCTTATTTGCTAGTCAATAATTTCTTAAGTATTACTCATATTTTAGAAGTGAATATCCACAGTTTCTTGAGCATCACTCTCATCTCTCCTTACAATATTTTTTCCAATATTTTAACTGTATTAATTTTTTTCTATTGAGGCTTTTGCTATTATAACTTAGGTTTCAGGATTAAGACAAAAGCACACTCTTATATTGAGTAACACAAGAAAGCTCAATAGAGGTTCTATTATAAACTAATTTACCTTATATACTACAGACCATAGTTTATATATATACTACAACTAATATACTCTAAAGTCTCTATGCTTTTTATAAGACTAATATACTATTACTATGATATACAATGTTATCTGTTCTGGAATCTTCTATGACTTTCTCTTTTGTTATATTATCATGTGACATGTGACCACCATATGTAATATCACATCACACTCCTTTGCTTAAGTTCAAATTAAAGAAAATAAAGATAAAAACTAAAATAAAATTAAAATAAAAGAGAAAGAAAATAAAAAAGTCATATATATCACTCACAACTCTGACATTTGCCTTATAAAGCATCTTATTCTTCTGAAAACTGTCTGAAATCCCTAGCTGGCATAGGCAAATAATCTATAGTTATAGTTATTTCTTATACTTTTTTATATGAAAACTTATACTGGTATTCCTACTCATTCTCTTATTGTCAAAAGTTGTGAACAATAGGCTGGACTCTATTATATTTTCCTTTTGGTTTGATTTTCTTTCTCTCAATTTTATTTGGAGTTTTTTTTTTTTAATTTTGGACCTAGGTAAAAGAAGTGGTGTAATATTATATGTGACTGTTATATAATTCACAAAATGTGACATAGATGTGACACATGTCACAGTCACTATCACACCATTATATAACATAGAGAAGATTATAGAAGATTCTGGAATGAATAATATTATATAGCATGGTAATAACATGTTGGTTTTATGAAGAGTACATGTACTTTAGGATAGGTTAGTTGTAGTATGCACACAGACCACAGTCTGCAGTATATAAGGTAGACTAGTTTGTACTTAGAACTCTATCAAGTTCTTTTATATTACTCAATATAAAAGTTGTCTTTTGTCTTTATCCAAAGATTTAAGTCATAACACTTATGAGTAGCTAACACTTTTTCCTACTGCTGGGAGTGGG
>Ga0157367_1001308_pt1 | contig 10949 bp, 7 predicted proteins | sample AttbisABBM2_FD_113142 | JGI IMG/M metagenome (GOLD analysis project Ga0157367, IMG submission 113142) | Fungus gardens microbial communities from leaf cutter ant in Botucatu, State of São Paulo, Brazil - Atta bisphaerica ABBM2 | ecosystem: Host-associated > Fungi > Mycelium > Unclassified ...
GCGCCGCGGCGGCGGTGGATTGCCGATGGGGGGAGATGCGGTGAGCGAACGGAACGACCAAGAGGATTGGGAGGGAGGGAGGGAGAGAAGACATTCATTACGCTCGCTCTCCTCTGAGAGAGTTTTATTGAACTCTGTCCGAAAACAGATCGTTTTTACTTGGAAACGATCTGTATAGTTGTATTTATCGTGACGAAAAATAGGGAAAAGAAATGAAAAAGTATTTTTATCAATGAATAATGATCGAGTATGCTGATTGTGCCGAACGTCCTGCAAGTGTCAGGCGGACAGTGGCACACGTTGCTAATTAAAGGTCAGAATTACTGACTGAAATAAATTCATAAAGTGAAAATGTAAAGAAAGCTTCTCGGCGTAGGAGAAGTTAGGAGCAGAAAAGAGAGAAGGAGAGGGAGAAGATATCGAAGAGAAAAGGGTTGGATAACGGCGCGTACGCTCACCCTCGCTCATCCATTCACTGCAGCCACGCAAAGATCGAACCGCGTGTTTAGTCTACTCGCTTGCACGAAAAAAAACATACTCATTACTAACCTGAACGGATGAATCGCACATGAGTCAATAACGTCTGATAATTTAATGATAACGTGAAAAGAGAGATCCGCGAATCTTTTGTCCGGAATCCTGACATACTCTCTTATATAGTACAGACCTTTAAAGGACATTCTAAAAATATCCAACTAGGACGTATGCATGGGCGTAGCCAGGATTTTGTTTAGGGGAGGGGGAATCAAATTGGAATCGAACTGAGACTTTTTAACCCGGGAATGGGATGGAGTAGTCGATTGATATGGACTATTAGAGTTGTTTTGTTTTATATTATTTTTAATTAATTACTAGTAGATAAATCACATATTTAAACTAATTTACTTAATTTTTTTTTTAAATTGTAAATTGATTCTTCGAACTGGAAAAACTTAAATTTTATAACACTATAGCCGTTTTGGATTCTCAGAAAATCTTTCTACAACTTCCATCTCTAATTCTTTTTTCTTGAAAATTAATTTCGTAATTGTGTAATTTTTTTCTAATTATTTTTGTGCTTTACTCTCGATTACATTCATGTCCATATATATCTTCTAAACATTCTGAAAACATTCCTGAAAACCCAGGAAGTCTCCGTATAGATTGTCGTGACGAAATTTTTCTCACAAACAAAGGTTCAATTGATTCTCGAGTTTAATCTTCGCAGCTGAATTTAAATCTCCGTAGCGCATTCATTTGTGCAATTTGCTTGGCCATGTACAAAGTCCGCTTCTCTAGAGAGTTTCCGGAATTCGTAGTCGGCTACCTGAAAGGGACGAGCCGTCGAGAGAAAGCGAGATAGAGAGCAGAGAGACACAGAGAGAGGGACGAGGAGAGCGAGAGGAAGAAGTCGGCTCTCGCGCTCTCTTTCCGCAGACCGAAGGATCGATTGTTCCGATCCTTTCGCCGTCTGCAGGGGTACTTCCATGGAAAAAATTTTATATATCAAACCAATACAAACTCTCTACTGAAATTATTATTGTTTCGTTTTTTCAATCAGAGCTAGAATCCTGTAAACGCAAAAATATTAGAAATCCTCTAACACAGTTATTTTTTCACTAATAAAAAAAGCGTGATTCGATAAAAAAAAGAGATGCAGGAAAAATAATTAAAGAACAATATTTTGTTCAGAATGGGAATATAAGAAAAAAAAATTGAAGAACAAAATTGATATAACAGACTATAATAATTATTTTATTTTTATTGGTTTACTCACTAAATGTAAACATATATTTTATCACGCATATTTGGAAATTTATATGTTTGTTCGAGTTATACCTATAATAATGCGATATTATTGTATTCCATCTTCGAAATGCAAATGTTGATTAAAATCGCGAATGCGTTAAAATTGAAATGATTTCAAATGTATTTACCAATTCACGGAATATTTGTAAACATTAGTAACATTCATTGCGTATGCAGAGAAATATTTATCACACAAATGAGGCATACAGGGGCGGTTTCCTTCTCGATCTCTCTCCTCTCGCATATGCGCCCCCTCGCGATCTCTCTCCCTATCCTATCTTTCTCTTTCTCTATCTACCAATTCCTTTCTCTCCTTCCCTCTCTTTCCTCCGCCCCTCTTTCTCTCTCTCTCTCTCTCTCTCTCTCCTTCTCTCAGTACGCCGAGTTCCTTCGCACCTTGGATGCAGAGCGTGAGCGCGTTTATCGATCGATCACAGAACGACCTCGCTCACGTCTCCTACTCCTCCTGGAGGTCAGGAGTCGGCGGGCTGGATTTTTCCCTCCCTGCCGCCCTTTCGTGCAATTTTCTCTTCTTTTCCTCGCGACGCGACGCGACGCAGCTCAACTCGATGCGGACAGCATCCCTCCACCGCCGCGACGCCCCGCGCAGCTTGCCGGTCGTCGACTCGCCGCCGATGTACGTTTCATTGACGAGCTGGATGTCATACGAGTAAATCGATGTGCGATTGTCGTGAGAAGATAGCGATCAGAAACATATACATTAATCCTAATTATTGAGATTTTGCAAAAAATATAAGGTGAAAAAAAATCTTTTAATTGGACAGAAATATTAATTACAAAGACACGTTACAGTCGAATTCGACTGCAACGTAATGTACTTATTAATAAGTATTTCAAATTATGTAAAAATTTATTTGTCTGCTCTCCGATGAAATATTTGTCACGTCGACAAACTATAGTAAATGGATGATAATAGTCAATTAAAATTTATAAGATTGTTAATGCTAAATTATAAGATTGTTAATGAAAGTAGATAAAAAATGAATTAGAACGAATTAAGTAGAGAATACATAAGTTTCTGACTGTTCAATAGTTGTAATGATGAAAGTGTGCTAATGAAAATTCGACATTTTCTTCCGGTACTTATAACAGAGATTTTAGACAAATTATAACGGTAAAACATTTTAACGTGTTACGAAAAATGAAATTAATAATATCCCAGTTGATGTGCAATTTCACAGAACAAGTTTGATCAAAATACTGAAGCTCGTATTTACAGTTTCTGCTGAGGAATTCGGTCGAGAAATTAATTTCAAGATAGTTCTTGGAGAATAAATCAAGTATTTATTATACATAATCACGATTCTCTCGAAAATAAGCTTAATCTCGAAACATGGCCTTTTATACGCGATTCAACAATCAATTCTCGCGTTGCCTCTATAATATCTCTAATAAAGGCTGATTAACATTACGAGTGAAACTAATCATGAATTTGACAGCCTACTTGAAGAAAACTTGATTGATAGAATCTGAAATTAATATATCGATAAAATCGAATACCGGAAGCTCGAATTACTGATGTCAAAAATATTAAGCTGTAAACAGATCTGTAACTTGTTTACGTCTTATAAATGTCATTTCTAAATATTACCGAGTTCTTTATTTTAAAATAACTTGCCAGACTTGCTGGAAAAGATTATCGTAAAACAATGTATACATATATGTATAATGCTATGTCAAATCTTTCTCTCACTCATTCTTTCTTTTCCTCGCCTTCACTCTTTTTCCGCTCTCTCTCCTCTAGAATCGCTATTCTAGAGTTAAACAGTGCACGATGTGTCACAACGCAGTTACTTTGTCACTTGCAAGGGCTCATCGAGGACACCCGGCGTCGTTGTCGTCTTAGTCATCGGGCCTCGTCTATCTCGATTCTCACTTCGGGTTCGTTTCATTCTTGTCGTCTTCATATCGAGGAACGTTCAAGAAAGCAGGCCATCGCTTTTGACCGATGTCTCTTCTCGTATCGTTCGCATTTCTCACTCTCTTTCTCTTCCTCCATCCTCCCCCCCTTCTCTCTCTCTCTCTCTCTCTCTCTCTTTCGTTTTCTTGATCACAAATGCATACAGTCTTACACATCACAGACAAGGTCAAGGTCGTTAGCCTTCGTTCCTTAGCATCTTCCTCGGCATCCACCTCCGCGAATCTTTTACAAGTTTCTCTCCTTCCTTCCTTCTTATACTTATTCTAATTAATATAATTCTTTTGCAAGATCGTATATTTTTACGTTCGGTCAAAACCAGAAGCCATTTCCTTTGCGGATCCATGGCTTATACGCATTAAGTCAACCCTAAGAGAATTGACGTTGAATTTTGAGTGTATTACTGTTTTCCAGCTTATCTAGAGGAGCTAATTAAGATATAAGCTTAATCTCAGAATGTATTGCATATAATAGTATAAATATATCGCTATTATTTAAAAATTATTAATCTAGTATGCATAATTTTAACATTTTATACACTTAACCATTTATTAATGCTATCGTTCATAATATTTATAGAGTTACTATTATTAATATTAATTATTATTAATATTAATTATCTTTAATAATGACATTTAAAAAAAACTAAAGCTGATTAAAACTAATGCTTTGGTAAACGCTTGGGACTAAACAAAATCTTTGCGTAGTATAGAACGATTACAGTCGCTCGATCGGTCTGAGATGAGAGCGAGCAGCACTTGGGACATTCCGTTGCTGCCACTCGTGCGAACAGGTTCCCGAGCGATTGGAAAAAAGAAAACGATGAAAAAAAGGAAAGGAGGAAAGACGCGGGATGAAGAAAAAGGAAGCGATGTGAAGCGGCGAGCTAAACAGAGTCATTCGCGGCGGATCGTTTGATGTAAATAACGAAATCGCAAGACCACATTGGACATTCGTTGATATCATCCTATTATCGAGCATTCCCGAGAACGGAAATCGACATCGTTTCCAGCGAGTTCGACTTTTTCAGATACGGAAAAATGCACTTTGAACAGTCTCAAATAAACATAGATATTATCGTTTATTTTTCTCGTATCGAACTCGAGATTATTTATTGTTCCCGTTATCTCATTAATCTATTAATCTACTAATCTCGTATTAATCAGTTTACCGAAATTTGGAAGCTTCAACTTTGATGTATAATTTCACAATAATTTTTAGATTGTAAATACAAAATCTGTTCTTTCAGACATTCCGCATTTTTTTCTATTTCTTATTTCTTTTCCTTTCTTCCGAAAAAATAAGAATAAGCTGAATGTATTTGTTTCATTTGCAGAGAAGTAGCGCTGATGAAAATTCTAACTCAAACAACCTCGTGAAGATATTGCTGATAAAGAATCATTTTTAACAATTACCGAATATTCGTAATCAAAAAACGAGATTAGTGCCTTTGGAAAATTCTGCGAGTCACGCCGAAATTCCCAAGGAGGGAGGGAATAGTCGGGTCAACCGGAAGTCAAGGCCACGCGGTCAATCGCCTGTGATCCGTCGTCGTTATAAATAGATACTGGGCGTCCCGGTATCTCTACGTATCTGCATTCGTATCATTCGTATGTCGCATGCCGCGACATCACCGTACCTTGTGAGTAGTAATGCCAGTCGGCCTCCCTCCGGATGAAAATTTTGAAGATGTGTCGATCCAGGCAATCCGGATTTTTAAAAAAACGCACTCCCTTCTGTCTGTCGAATAAAATAATGTTTAAATTGTTAATTAATTGCTTGCAAATACGGAGCTTATTAAAATGTCGTTCTCTGTGATAACCTTGCGCGAATCCTCGATATATTCCGCGCATGCATTATATCGATCGGCAACTGTTGCAGCTCGAATGCGAAAATGTTTCCATTAGCGTAATTAATCGAGGGACAGCCGCGTGGCCCGCATTTCACATTTGTTTTTTAACAATCACTATCAACCCTTTCAATTTTGTCCAACTCTCCTGCTCCACCCACTCGATAAAGCTCGCGCGCGAAATTTGCCTGGTAATTTGCATACCATTAAAGTGACCGCATCGGCCTACCATCACATGACAGTGGAATACAGCTTGATGTTGTATCAGATGATGCAGAAGGCATCGACGATTCAATCATCTTGATTATCCGCACTATTTTCCATTCTATTTACGTTATTTATCCGGAAGCGATATTAATCAATATAATAAGACGAAAGCGAGATGTTGCTCTCATATACGGTGTTGCTCTCAATGAATTCATGTAAGGCAATTTTTTTTTTATCTATTTTTTTATCTTTTCTGAATTCGAAAAGATAAACTTCAATCTTTTCGTAGATTATAATAATTTTCTATTTTTAATATTGACACACGCATTTTCCTAAATGTGGAATTAACAATGAATCATTTTTCCAATACTTAAACCCGAGAAACCGTACGATATCGTTGAATTAATTGTTTTTTCTTACTTGTTTTTTGAATATAAATCTAGTGTAGTTGAAATACACGCTTGAAATCTCGCAATAATATCAAAACATGTTTTCGAAAAGGAATCGGTTCGACATTATTTGCACTCACTTGGAGGACATTCCTAAAAGAGAAACACTTATCGCGAAATACATATCGCACGAAACGATCCAGAATACGTGCCGTTGAATTATTATTACTGTTTTCTCTTTGTTTTCATATTTGTTGATACGTTATCGTCGTGGAAGACTGACGTGCGCCATTATGGACTCGCGTTTTTGTCTTTTGGGGAAAGTGGTGGTCGATATCCACGTCCGGTATTCCGAGGCGTCTCTCACCCTCGTTACAGACACCACGGTACTCCCAAAGATCGTTCGGGCAATGACCCCGAGATTATATATTCCGCCGGTGTGCGCGCGGGGTGGTGCCACAGAAGGGGGTAGAAGGGGGCTTATGCCCTCTGAATTCGCTCGTGGAATCACACGGCGCGAATCAACCCCCTCCCGGGCTCCCCGACGCGCGAGGGTTCTTTCTTTTTCTCCAAACTATTGTAAAAAATCATTGTTTATGAGACAAAAAAGTTTTATCTTACGTTTTATCTGTGCAGTTTTATCAGGAATAGATAATTTCGTCTCCGTTTGCAAAAACGCTATTATTTAAGAGATTTCTTTCATTATTGTTGCACTTCTTTGTCAATTCTTGCAATATAAATATAGATATTTTTTTTTTTAGCTATGATATAGGTATAGAATTATTTAAAGATGTCTTAGGGATATATTTCTTAATTTTAAATCACCTCTATTTTACACAAATACTTTATTTTATTTTCGAAATATAATCCAGTTATTCTGAGCGCGAGAGATGTTGAGTAATTCTAGAATTCAATCGATAAATGACAACGACCCCAAATGGAACTTTACTAGAATATGGTACATATAATATATTCACAAATACTATATTATACGTTAAAATATTATGATAAAGAAATACATAGATATAATTTCAGATTACGTAAAATATTGATTATTTTACTTTCCCATTTATTTTCATCTCATCTTTATTATTTTCAATATTATTAAATAATATTGAAATAAGATTTTAAAGTTCCCTCTCTCTTTTTCTCTATTTAAAAATCTATTTTCTCTATAATATAATCCAACAAGCTTAGACAGTAGTTTAGAAACAGTTTCAAAATTACAGAATTGAGGCCAATGAGTCCGAGGAGTCAAATACGGTGAAAATTTTCGAAGATGCGTCAATGCAGGTGGTGCATTCGTGTCTCGGAAAGGTTCTCCCGCTCGTAGCAGACCGAAGGGAGAGCAGCCCGCAAAGGGACGAAAGGACGAGGGCGGAGGGCGGAGAGTAGAGAAGTCGGGCTGGAGAGAGGACGGAGGGACAAAGAGAGAATGAGAGAGAGAGGAGAGGGGGGGGGATTCCGCGCGCTTCGTCGGGGTGGTTGCCCTCGTCTGCGCTTTGTGGGAAATGGCCGCTCAATAACGCGTAGGTCCTCCTCGTCCGCCCCTGCTCACCCTGCCTCAGTGCGAGGCAAGGGCCGATGCCCCAAAAGACAGGCATCGAACCAACCCTTGTCCTACCCGTCCCGCCATTCCCTCGAAAAGGTCAAACTTTGCCCTTCCTCTTCATCCCTCTTTTCATCGCGAAATCTTACGGGTCGCAGGAACAAAAGAATGCAAGATGACGATTGGCCGAGGGTTCAAGTAGCGTTGCGGATAAGACTCCTTGCGGATTGCCATGAAGATATCGTCCGAAGAAAGAATCAATAATAATTTCAAAAAAGTCTGATAAAGTGTTTAAAGTCTGCAGAATCCATAAGAATTGAAAGGAAGAGGCTGCATTCGCATTAAACTTATCCCAGGTCAAATATTTCTAACGTCGGTATTGATCCTTGATTTGCAAGCTGTTAAATTTAAATTAAGCGTAATAAATATAATATATTTATATATATTTTTTTAAACAACGAGATTATTTTTTAGTGCACAGTATTGAATGTTTCTAATGCTAATGACCTTTAGAAGAAGCGTAAGTTCCATCAAGCATACAGTTCGTTGCGATCGAAAATTCATTGTGAGATTGTCGGATCAGAGTTTCTCACAGGAAGTTCATTTAATGAAGCTACAAGATTTATAAAATCTCATTAAGGCCAAGAAATATGAATTAACGTATCCATCGAGTTATTTAGAAGCACCTTCAACCTTTACTTTCGATCAAATTTAGCGGTTTTCCGGCGACGCGTGTCTCGCGATTTACGAGCTGAATCACGCGAGATCAGTTTCCGGTAGATGAGCGAGAATCAAGCTTCCCCGTTTTTTTTTTCACCTTTTATTTTTTCCCCTCCCTCTATCCTTTTTTTTCGTCTCCGATGAGAGTTCGTCGAGCGAGATCGATGAGCGCTAACCCGTCGCGCGCGAAAACACGGGAGCGGCCGCGGCGTAGGAGGACGGGGAGGGAAAGGGAAAGGGAAACGGATCACGGTGTGTATCGATCTCGCCCCTAGGGACTCGCGGCAGGATTAGGACGTCACGGTAGCCACCCACGACGAGGCGGCGCGTGCAGGAGCGGCGCGAGGACCTCGTGGCCCTTGGCAACCGGTTGCCAGGAATCGCGCGCGCGCTCCTCTTCTCACCTCTTCGCGTCTCTCGTCACCCTTCATCTCTCGGCTCGGCTTTCGCTCCGTCTCTCATTTTACCGAAGGGCTATGTCGCCAACGGGAAAGCATTCTCGCGTACGAACCGGCGCGATGATCGCGGCAGTCGACACGTCCTCGAGAGCCGGCCGAATCGAACGAGGGCGACTGGAAGAGGAAATATCCTGTGAGCTGAATGATGGGCGAGGTGAATTCGTATCTCTGGCCGTTGTGTGCTGTGTACATGGTTTTGCACACTGATTGGAGTACTGAATTTGGAGAACTGCGAAAAATGAACTTTTTGAACTCGAATAAATTTTGCGTGCAACGTCATGAGACTGATGGGACAAGAAGAAGCAATGATTGTCAAAAGAGTCGATAAAGATTTAGAATTTTTTGTAAAACTAAATTTTTTTCGCTTTTTTAAGCTTTCAACACTCACTCTAAAAAATTGTCGAATATGTTTCCATCACTTTTACTATTTGTTAATTTTAATACTGATTTTATAACAGTAAATGCACTTAAAAATTAGAGTTTTACATATGATTTCTTTTTCCCTATTCGATGCATTCATAAAGATGGATTTCTCTTAATTCAATAATTCGTCTAAATCTCATAGAGCAGCTTCTCTGCTAATCCTATTGGTATCTTGAAAATTGATTTTTCTAAAAATAGTAGGCCCAAGCGAGGTACTGTATTTAGAAACCAACAGATGGAGATATCGAATTATCTATCTGTACCCTGAGACAAATGCAAAATTGGTCATTCTCAGTTTTACTCTTAATACTCGAAAATGTACCAAAATCTGAACAAGTATACCTGTTGATGGATATCTTAATCCATCCTAATGGAACTTTACTGCTCGTCATAAAGTGACGCACTAATTTGTATTCTCAAAATTTTATATCTCGACATTTAAGAGGACGCGTCTGAGTGCCAAGGTAAAGGTAAGAAAAAGAAGAAAAATGGATCCAAGTGCAACGAGCGCGAGATTCGGCCCTGCACGACATGGAGCATCCGGTGACGCAACTTGCGCCACCCTCGTAACTTGCACCCCTCGCGTCGCAGCGCGACGCGTCACACCCATCCCGCTTCCGCATACCTCGCGCGCATACCCTCAACCTAACCTATATCTCCCTCTTTCTCTCACTTTTCTTAGGTCGTTGATCCTGCGGCCGCGCACGCGATCGAACGCACGCCGCCGCGAAAATACGGCGTATGATTCTGTTTGCAGTGTTTGCACGCCGAAAAGAATGAACGGATCCCTAATTTCATGAGAGAAAAAGAGAGAGAGGGGTGGGGGGGGGGGTGGAGATACTTGATTGGCGTCTCCAATACTTCATATTTGTTCATCATAAAATACAGAATCTGTTTGAAAAACAAGATGTCATTATCGTTCCACTCGTTAACTCATTTCATTTTATTACGTCTGATGTTATTTTGAGATAGAAAATAAGATGAGAGTGATTCTGTTTCATTCAGCTGCATTATATCTGTAAATTTCTCTGTTTACATCTCTCTGTTAAAAAAATGCGTATATTTTATTTCCAAATCCTAATTATAAACTTCAGCTTCTAATTCTGTAATGAGTCCTCAAATGGATTTATTTTGCCTGTCTTAGATTTTATGTAATTGATGTAATTCAGTATGAATAATAAATATTGCAATCGCGATATCTTCGTGTCGAAACGAGTGAATGTGCAACTATAATCCTGCTCTTTCTATAACCAAACTTCTTGTATAGTTCATCATTTCTTCTCTAATATGGAGAGAAAAAGATGAATTTATGCAATCAAAAATTTTATATCCGAGATATATCTAGATATAAAATTTTATCCTTGTTTAACATTCAATGAACAGCAAGAGTAAAATAATATACCTTGAATTCCTGAACGTATATTCCTGTGCAGGAAATTCAGCTGAAAAGAATTCCACATTTATAGCCATTTCCACTAATATAATTTAATTAATCTCGATTTAATTAACGCTTTATCTTTTTCTACTTCTAAATATAATGTCCGTTAAATTTATTTTAATGTAGATTAACTTTAATCTCAATTTAATTCCCTCTTCATCGTTTTCTAAATCTATAAGAATTACAAAA
>Ga0157367_1001310_pt1 | contig 10947 bp, 14 predicted proteins | sample AttbisABBM2_FD_113142 | JGI IMG/M metagenome (GOLD analysis project Ga0157367, IMG submission 113142) | Fungus gardens microbial communities from leaf cutter ant in Botucatu, State of São Paulo, Brazil - Atta bisphaerica ABBM2 | ecosystem: Host-associated > Fungi > Mycelium > Unclassified ...
CAGCACCTTGACGGTCTGCGCGTGCGCGGCGCCGGCCAGCGCGAGTGCGGCGACGCCGGCCGTGATCGAACGGATCGCGAAAGTCTTGAATCGCTTCATGGATGAGTCTCCCCCGTATTGTGTCGGTTCTGGATGATGGATTCCCGCCGCCGTCGGGCGGGCGCCGCCGCGCGTACGACACGCCGGCGATCGGCCCGCGCACGCTCCGGGAAAGCGTGCAGCGGCGAACGCACGAGGATACCATTTCCGCAGACCACCGCCTGACTTGATGCTTTCGCGCGGCACGCCGGATCGCGGCCCTCGCCGGGGTCCGAAAATGCGCGCGAAGCCCGGCCGGCGGCGGTGCCGGCCCGTGTCGGCCAACGCGTCAGCCTGGCTCGCGGCTTTACGCTATGCTGTCGCCGACCCAATCCACTCCATCGGAGGGCAGATGAAACGGGGGATCCGAGCCATCGCATGCGCAGCCGCCGCGCTGGCGCTGCCGGGCGCGGCGTTCGCGCTGACCGACGGCGGCGCGCAATACGACGCGTGCATGCTCAACGCGCTGCGCGAAAGCCGCAACGGCGCGGCTGCGCAGCTGATCCAGCGCTCGTGCGACGCGCTGTACCGCGACAACGCGATGCTGCTGCCGCGCGAGCGGCGCTTTCACGAGTGCGTCGTGCAGTCGCTGCCGGGCGTGCGCGACAACTATGCGATCCAGCAGATCATGTCGATCTGCTCGCGGCGCGGCGATATGTAAGCGCACACCAACCGCGCGAACGAAAAAGGGCCTGCACGATGCAGGCCCTTTTCGCTCAGCGGTCCGACCGGTGTGCGGCGTTCAGAACGACGCGACCATCGAGCCCTTGAACTGCTTCTTGATGAATTCCCGCACTTCCGTCGACTGATACGCCTTGACCAGCTTCTTCACCCACGGCTGATCCTTGTCCTTCGCGCGCACCGCGATCAGGTTCGCGTACGGGCTCGTCAGCGATTCGAGCGCGATCGCATCCTTGGTCGGCTGCAGGTTCGCGGCGAGTGCGTAGTTCGTGTTGATCACGGCCGCGTCGACGTCCGACAGCACGCGCGGCAGCTGCGCCGCGTCGAGCTCGGAGATCTTCAGCTTCTTCGGGTTGTCGGCGATGTCGAGCACCGTCGCGTTGTTGCCGCCCGTGCCGGCGCCCGCCTTCAGCTTGATCACGCCTTGCGCCTGCAGCAGCAGCAGCGCGCGGTTCTCGTTCGACGGATCGTTCGGCACCGCGACCTTCGCGCCCGGCTGCAGATCCTTCAGCGCCTTGATCTTCTTCGAGTACACGCCGATCGGCGAGATGTAGGTCAGGCCCGCGCTGACGAGCTTGTAGCCGCGCTGCTTGACCTGGCTGTCGAGGTAGGGCTGGTGCTGGAAGCTGTTCGCGTCGAGGTCGCCCGCGTCGAGCGCCGCGTTCGGCTGCACGTAGTCGTTGAACTCGATCACCTTCACGTTCAGGCCTTCCTTCTCCTTCGCGACCTTCTGCACGACTTGCCAGACTTCCGCGTCCGGGCCGGCCACCGTGCCGACCTTCACCACCTTGTCCTCGGCGTGCGCACCCGCCGACATCGTCAGCGCGGCGCCGGTAGCCAGCACGGAAAACACTTTCAGGAGACTGCGACGCTTCATCTGTTTCTCGCTTTCTTTCGATCTAAAAAGGGCGCGATGCGGGTATCCACCGACTCGCAGGAAAGGGGCAAATGGTGTCACAGGATCGGCGGGAAGTGAAATACATCCCGCTCATATGGGTATGCGCCGGATCGGGGCATGCCGCTCGCGGCTCGCGGCTCGCTGCTCGCCCCTCGCCCCTCGCCCCTCGCCGCTCTTCGCTCTTCGCTCTTCGCTCTCCGCTCTCCGCTCTTCGCTCTTCGCTCTTCGCTCGCCGCGCGTCATGCCGTCAGGCCATCAGGCCGCCTCGGCCGACGGGCGCGCGAACGCCGCGCCGCCGCCGACGCGGAACGACCCCACCGCGTCGCGCAGCCGCGCCGCCTGCTCCTGCAGCGACGCGGCCGCCGCGGCCGCCTCCTCGACGAGCGCCGCGTTCTGCTGGGTCACCTGGTCCATCTGCGTGACCGCGCGGCCAACCTGCGTGATGCCGCTCGCCTGCTCCTCGGACGCCGCCGCGATCTCGCCCATGATGTCCGTCACCCGCGCGACCGCCTGCAGGATCTCGCCCATCGTCGTGCCCGCCTGGCCGACCAGCGTCGAGCCGTTGCGCACCCGCTCGACCGATTCGCCGATCAGCGCGCGGATCTCCTTCGCGGCCGTCGCGCTGCGCTGCGCGAGCGAGCGCACCTCGCCCGCGACCACCGCGAAGCCGCGGCCCTGCTCGCCCGCGCGCGCCGCCTCCACCGCGGCATTCAGCGCGAGGATGTTGGTCTGGAACGCGATGCCCTCGATCACGCCGATGATGTCGGCGATCTGGCGCGAGCTGTCGTCGATCTCGCCCATCGTGCCGATCACGCGGTTCACGACGTCGTGGCCGGCGCGCGCGATGTCCGACGCATTGTTCGCGAGCCCGCTCGCCTGCCGCGCGTTGTCGGCGTTCTGCTTCACGGTCGCGGTGAGCTGCTCCATGCTCGCCGCCGTCTCTTCGAGCGACGCGGCCTGCTCCTCGGTGCGCTGCGACAGGTCGTCGTTGCCCGACGCGATCTGGCGGCTCGCCGACGCGATCGATTCGGCCGACTGGCGGATCCCGCCGATGGTTGCCTGCAGGCGGGCCTGCATCGCGTGCATCGCCGCCATCATGCTCGTGCGGTCGCCCGCGCGCACCGGCACCGGCTGCGTGAGGTCGCCCTGCGCGATGCGCGCGGCCAGCGCGGCGGCTTCGTCCGGCTCGCCGCCGAGGCTGCCGCGCACGTTGCGGATGATCACTGACATCGCCGCGGTGATCACGAGGCCGATCACGAGCACCACCGCGAGATGGCCGAACAGCGTCTCGTAGTACACCGTGTCGATGTCCTTCACGAACACGCCGCTCGAGATGTTCCAGTCCCACGGCGCAAAGCGCGTGACGTAGCTGATCTTCGGCACCGCGGTCTCGCTGTGCGGCAGCCGCCCGCGATATTCGGCGAAGCCGTGGCCATTCGCCTTCGCGGCATTCAGGATCGTGACGAACAGCGGCTTGCCGTCCGGGTCGAGATAATCGCCGACCTGCGTGCCGACCAGCTTCGGCAGCGTCGGATGCATCAGCACGACCGGCTTCGAGTCCATCACGAACACGTAGCCGGATTCGCCGTAGCGCATCGCGGCGAGGCTCGCGAGCGCATCGCGCCTCGCGTCGGCCTCGGGCAGCGTGCCGGCCTGCGCGAGCGCGTGGTACGACTTCGCGATGCCGGCCGCCGCCTCGACGAGGTTCGCCATCCCTTCCTTGCGCTCCGCGAGCATCGTCGCGCGCGTCTCGATCGCGCTCCATGCGCCGACGCCCAGCAGGCCAATCCATACCAGCGCAAGCGCGAGCCACAGCTTGCGGTTCAAACTCATTCGGCTCATCGTGCGTCCCTTGTTGTCGATGTCGATGGGTAACGCAACGCGCGCGCGAACGGCCTGTCGCGCGCAAACGATTGCAGACGTAATGACGGCAGCCAGGCTTGCAACTTGAATACGGCACGGCGGCGGCGGCGCGACAGGCGGCGCGGGCTGTGCTACAAGATCGCCTTGCCGGCGCATCGCGTCCCGGCGATTTTCCGAGGCCCACCATGTACGTCATCGACATTCACTACACCGCGCCGCTCGATCGCATCGACGACGCGCTCGAGCGCCATCGCGCGTATCTGCAGCCGCTGCTGGATCAGGGGATCTTCATCGCGGCGGGGCCGAAGGTGCCGCGCGACGGCGGCATGATCCTCGCGGCGCGCATCGATCGCGACGCACTCGAGTCGATCCTGCAGACCGACCCGTTCGTGACCGAAGGGCTCGCGACCTACCGCGTGACCGAATTCCGGATGACCCGCGCGGCGCCGGGCGTCAACCTGCCGGCGCTGCCGTAACGCGCCGCGCGCGCGTGAGGGGAAGAGAAGGAAGAAGACGCGGGACGGCAGGCGCCGTCCCGGCATGCGCTGCTCAGTCGAGCAGCAGTTTCAGGTCGTGCACCCACGGGCCGGGGCCCTGGCCGTCGCGCACGAACAGGCGCAGCTTGCCGTTCGGGTCGAACACGTAGCTCGCGGCGGTGTGGTCCATCGTATAGCTGCCGGGCGCCTTGCCCTGCACCTTCGCGTAATACACGCGGAAATCCTTCGTCACCTTCTTCAGCTGCGCGTCGTCGGCCGGGCGCAGGCCGATGAACGACGGATCGAACGCCGGCACGTACTGGCCGAGCAGCGCGGGCGTGTCGCGCTCCGGATCGACGGTGACGAACAGCACCTGCACGCGCTTCGCGGCGTCGGGCCCGAGCTGCTTGAGCGCCTCGGACAGTTCGGCCATCGTCGTCGGGCAGACGTCCGGGCAGTGCGTATAGCCGAAGAACATCACGACGGCCTTGCCCTTGAAGTCGCCGAGCGTGCGCACCTTGCCCGCCGTGTCGGGCAGCGCGAAATCGCTGCCGAACTGGGTATTGCCGGTGATGTCGAGATTCTGGAATTTCGGCGCGTTGTCGCACGCCGCGAGCAGCAGAGCGCCCGCGAACGCGCAGGCAAGCAGCCAGCCTCGGCGCGCGCGGCGCCCGAACCAAGAATAAAGCATCGCGTTCAAACCGTAGGGTTAGGCGCCGAGCAGCGGGCGCGCATAGTGATCGACGAGCAGCGCCGCGAACAGCAGCGACAGGTAGACGATCGAGTAGCGGAAGGCCTTGCGGGCCAGGTCGTCGGAATAGTCGCGGTAGATCTTCCACGCGTACGCGAGGAACACCGCGCCGAGCAGCACCGCGCTCGTCAGGTAGACGGCCCCGCTCATGCCGGAGATGAACGGCATCAGCGTGACCGCGAACAGGATCACCGTGTAGAGCAGGATGTGCAGCCGCGTGAACTGCTCGCCGTGCGTGACGGGCAGCATCGGCAGGCCCGCGTTCTCGTAGTCCTTGCGGCGATACAGCGCAAGCACCCAGAAATGCGGCGGCGTCCATACGAAGATGATCAGCACGAGGATCCAAGCGTCGCCCGGCACCGCGCCCGTCACCGCGGCCCAGCCGAGCGCGGGCGGCATCGCGCCGGACGCGCCGCCGATCACGATGTTCTGCGGCGTCATCGGCTTGAGCAGCAGCGTGTAGATCACCGCATAGCCGACGAACGTCGCGATCGTCAGCCACATCGTCAGCGGGTTCGTGAACGTGTAGAGCGTCCACGCGCCGGCGCTGCCGAGCACACCCGAGAACAGCAGGATCTGCGCGGTGGTGATCTCGCCGCGCGCGGACGGGCGCCACGCGGTGCGGCGCATCATCGCGTCGATCTTCTGCTCGACGAGACAGTTGATCGCGAACGCCGCGCCCGCCAGCAGCCAGATGCCGACGGTGCCGCCGACCAGCACCCTCCACGGCACCATGCCCGGCGTCGCGAGGAACATGCCGATCACCGCGCAGAACACCGCAAGCTGCGTAACACGCGGCTTCGTCAGCGCCATGTACTGGGAGAACCGGCTACCGGGCGATCGGGAAAGGGTGCTTTGCATGGGAACGGTCACGCCGCGGCGGTATCGCGCGCAGGCAGCGCGACACGGCCGGGGCGGCTTGAAAGGATGCGAAAGTTTAACATGACGACGAGCAGCAGCAGGACCGCAGCGCCCCCGTTATGGGCCACGGCGACCGGCAAAGGCCACTGCAATACGATATTCGTCAAACCCGTCACGAACTGCAGCACGACCACCAGCAGCACGCCGTTCGCGGGCCGCCGCAGCGATTCGAAGCGGCGCATCTTCAGCGCGAACGCGACCAGGTAGGCGACGACGACGAACGCAAACGTGCGGTGCGTCCAGTGGATCGCGACGAGCGCATCCTGCGTGATCGCCTCGCCGTCCCGGTTCAGGCCGAGCGCGCGCCACAGATGGAAGCCGTGCTCGAAATCCATCGGCGGAATCCACTGGCCGTTGCAGGTCGGGAAGTCGGTGCACGCGAGCACCGCGTAGTTGGTGCTCACCCAGCCGCCGAGCGCGATCTGCACGACGAGCAGCACGAGCGCCGCGAGCGCCGCCGCGCGATAGCGCCCGGCCTCGGGATCATGCGACGGCAGCGGCGTCTGCCGCGCCGCGAGCCAGCCGAGCGTGCCGAGCAGCATCAGGCCGAGCAGCAGGTGGATCGTGACGATCACCGGCTGCAGCTTCATCGTCACCGTCCACGCGCCGAACGCGCCCTGCACGAGAATCAGCAGCAGCAGGCTGGTCGGCCACCACGGCGACACATGCAGCGGCCGGCGGCGCAGCCGTGCGGCCCACGCGATCACCGTCTGCGCGATGATCAGCACGCCGATCGCCATCGCGAAATAGCGGTGGATCATCTCGATCCACGCCTTCGTCATGCTGACGGGGCCCGTCGGCATCGCCTGATGCGCGGCGGTGATGGCCGCGTGCGCGATGAACGGCGACGACGTGCCGTAGCAGCCGGGCCAGTCGGGGCAGCCGAGGCCCGAATCGGTCAGCCGCGTGAAACCGCCGAACATCACGAGATCGAGGGTCAGGAACGTGGTGATCCACACCAGCTTGCGGAACTTGTCGTCGTCGGCCTTCACCCACACGTACGACAGCGGCAGCAGCGCGATACAGAAGCCGATCAGGCCGAGTTGCAGTAGATACGACATCGGATTGCCTCGTTGTCTCGCCTTAGCCGATGCTCGACCACTTCAGCAGCTTCGTGACGTCCGCCTTGATCTTGCTGGGGTTCGGATCCTTCGGGAAACGCATCATCAGGTTGCCGTTCGGATCGACCAGGTAGAGGTGGTCGGACGCCTGCGTGCCGGCGTCGGCCGGCAGCCACGCGGCCACCGCCGCCGGATCGGCGACCAGCTCGCGCGTGTCCGGATACGCGGCGCGCACCTTCTCCGGGACCTGGCCCGCATCGCTGCGCAGCCACACCATCGTGAGCCGGTGGCGTTCGCCGGCCTGCGTCACGCGCACCTGGCGCATGAAGTACAGCTTCTTCGCGCACGCGTCGTCGCACGCGCTGCGGTCGGTCATCACGAACAGCCACACGCCGCGCAGCGACGCGAGCGGCATCGTCTTGCCGGTTTCGTCGGTGACCATCAGGTCCGCCGGGATCGGCCGCTGCGGCTCGACCAGCGTGCCGTAGTTGGTCGAACCGCCCTTCGGCTTGATCACGTAATAGGTGAAGTACGACGCGATCATCGGCGCCGCGCAGACGAGCCCGAGCAGCACGAGCATCCAGCGGCCGCGCTTGCGGGCCGCCGGCGAGATCGGCTCAGCGGCCGGGCCCTGACGGGAAGATTGCATGGACAAATCAGACCTCTCGAAACAAACCCGCGGCGTCGCCGCGTACGGACATCGCGCCACTCATGCGCCGGACGACTTCCTCGCCGCGCGCCGCGCCGCGTACAAGCCGAAACCGAGCGCGGCCGCCGCCATGCCCCACCACTGAAACATGTAACCGTAATTGCGCTCGACGCCGGTCGTCGGCGCCGGCCAGTCGCGCACCAGCTTGTCGCCGCCGTCGCTCGTCTGCTGGATCACGAACGGCTGCAGCGGCAGGCCGGTTTCCTTCGCGAACGCGGCGACGTCCAGGTTCTGGCGAATCTTCTGGTGCGCCGCCGAGCCGCCTTCGCCGAGCTCGAACGCGCGCGTCGCGTCGGCGCGCGCGATGCCCTCGATCTCGACGTCGCCCGCGGGTGTCGCGAACGGCTCGATCGCCGTGCGATCGGCGATGTTGCGCGGCAGCCAGCCGCGGTTGACGAGCACGTAACCGCCGCCCGTGAGTTTAAACGGCATCACGACGTAAAAACCCGGCTGGTCGTTATACGGCCGATTGTCGAGAAACACCGCGAGCTCGGGCATGAACCGCCCCGTCGCACGCACCCGGTGGAACTCGATCGACGCGAGCGGGATCGGCTGCGCGCCGACCGTCACTGGCGCCGCGTGCTCGTAGCGCACGATGCTCGCCTCCAGCGCCTCCTTCTGGTGCGCGCGGTCACGCTGCCAGAAGCCGAGGCGGATCGTCACCGCGACGACCGCGAGAATCAACAGCGCGGGCAGCCAGCGGATCTTCATCGGGCCGCCCCCCAGGCACGCTCGCGCAAGCGAAGTGCGATAATTATCCCCTTCCTTTCGAATCGCCGTCGTCCGGTAAGCGTCATGCACATCCTCGTTCCCATCGCCTTCGTCCTGATCATCGCCAGCCTGGCTTCGGCGCTGTATTTCATGATGCACGACCGCGGCAACACGAAGCGCATGGCCTGGTCGCTTGCCACCCGCGTCGGGCTGTCTATCTCGCTGTTCGTGTTCATCCTGTTCGCGAACTGGATGGGCTGGATCCATTCGACCGGCATTCCGATCGGGCGCTGACGCTTTCGCCGATGTGACCGATGCGACCGATGTGACATTTCGCCGCACGGCCGCGCCACCAAGCAAAAGCGCCGCCTGACTGAGTCGCGGCGGCGCCTGGGTTCCCGGACGATGCGTTCGCGCCGCCCGGCATCCATCAAACCAAACGGCCCGCGCATCGCTGCGCGGGCCGTGTTTCATTTACAGCCAGTAGACGACGACGTACAGGCCGAGCCAGACGACGTCGACGAAGTGCCAGTACCACGCGGCGCCTTCGAATGCGAAGTGGTGTTCCGGCTTGAAGTGGCCGCGGATCATCCGCACCAGCACCACCGCGAGCATCGTGCCGCCGAGGAACACGTGGAAGCCGTGGAAGCCCGTCAGCAGGAAGAACGTCGAACCGTAGATGCCCGAGCCGAGCGTCAGGTTCAGTTCGTTGTATGCGTGGAAGTATTCGAAGCCCTGCGTGAACAGGAAGCAGACGCCGAGCACGAGCGTCGCGGCCAGCCAGGCGATCGCCTTGTTGCGGTGATTGTCGCGCAGCGCGTGGTGCGACACCGTCAGCGTCGCGCCCGACGACAGCAGCAGCGCGGTGTTCAGCGTCGGGATCGGCCACGGGCCCATCGTCTTGAAGTGGCCGGCGAGCAGGGCCGGGCCTTCGTTCGGCCACACGGCGGAGAAATCCGGCCAGATCAGCTTGTAGTCGAGGCTGCCGAGCTGGTGCAGCGCGATTTCACGCGCATAGAACAGCGCGCCGAAGAATGCGCCGAAGAACATCACTTCGGAGAAGATGAACCAGCTCATGCTCCAGCGGTACGACACGTCGACGTTCTTGCCGTACATGCCGCCTTCCGACTCGGCGATCGAATCGCCGAACCAGTGATACAGCGTGAAGAGGAACCACAGCAGGCCGAGCAGCGCGGTATACGGCGCCCAGTCGTGACCGTTGAGCCACAGTGCGAACGATCCGAGCATGACCAGCAGGCCGCAGGCCGCGCTGATCGGATGCTGCGACGGATGCGGCACGAAATAGTACGGGGTCTGGTTTTGACCGCTCATGCTTGATTCTCCACTTCAGTCCAATTTGTGTACCGGAAACGGCTCCGGCTTTATTTCTCTTGCGGCGCGACGGCCACCGCTCTTTCCTTCACGAAACGCCTGGGCGTTCCGCATCACATTCCTTGCTTGCCGCAGGCCTCAGCCCACGACGGCGCGCACGATCAGGATCAGCACGCCGATGAATACGCCGGCCGCGATCAGCGCCACGATCAGCACGTGCAGCGGATTCAGCTGCGTCGCGTCCGCCTCCAGGTCGCGCCGCTTGCGTACGCCGAAGAACGACCACAACACCGCCTTCAGCGCCTGGCCGAACGAGCCGCTCCGTTTGACCTCCGTCATCGCCCCGCCTCCGTCATCATGCACCCGGCTTCGCCGGGCCGGACTGCGTCGCCGTGCCGGCCGCCGCCTGCGCCGGCGTATTCAGCTCGAAGAACGTGTACGACAGCGTGATCGTCTTCACGTCCTTCGGCAGCTTCGGATCGATCACGAACACCACCGGCATCTTGCGCGACTCGTTCGCGGCCAGCGTCTGTTGCGTGAAGCAAAAGCACTCGATCTTCTTGAAAAACTCGGTCGCCTGCTTCGGCGCGTAGCTCGGGATCGCCTGTGCGACGACCGGACGGCTCTGGCCGTTCGTCACGTCGTACACGATCGTCGTCAGCTCGCCCGGGTGCACGTCGAGGCTGTTGTGCTCCGGCTTGAAACCCAGCGGGCCGCGCGCGTTCGCATCGAACTCGACCGACACGGTGCGGCTCGTGTCGATCTGCGTGTTCTTCGCCTCGCGCTCGCTCACGTCGCGCTGCAGCAGGTTGTTGATGCCGGTGATCTGGCAGATCGCACGGTACATCGGCACGAGCGCGAAACCGAAGCCGAACATCAGTCCGGCCACGACGATGAGCTTCACCAGCATCGAGCGGTTGAACGCGCGATCGACGGCTCCGGACTCCTGCTTCGACATACGACGACTTCCTCGCTACGGCGTCAGTGAGTGGACAGCCACCACTGCTTGATCACGACACCCACAAAAAAGACGGCGGCGATCACGAGTAGGGTCAGGCCGAGCCGCTTGTTGCCCGCGCGGATCTGCTCGGGCGTGCGTCTTTGTTGTGGATTCCGGTTCATCTGAATCGTGCTGTAGAACGCTCCGCCTCGCCTGCCTGCGAGGGCAGGCGAAGGCGGAACATCCGGTGAAACTTACTCGACGTGCGGCGGTTGCTCGAACGTATGGAAGGGCGCCGGGCTCGGCACCGTCCACTCGAGGCCCGTCGCGCCATCCCACGGCTTGTCGGCCGCCTTCTCCAGCTCGCCGCCGCCACGGTATGCCGGCAGCACGACCGCGAACAGGAAGTACACCTGCGCGAGACCGAAACCGAACGCGCCGATCGTCGCGACCTGGTTGAAGTCCGTGAACTGCGCCGGGTAGTCCGCATAGCGGCGCGGCATGCCCGCGAGACCGACGAAGTGCA
>Ga0157367_1001311_pt1 | contig 10946 bp, 16 predicted proteins | sample AttbisABBM2_FD_113142 | JGI IMG/M metagenome (GOLD analysis project Ga0157367, IMG submission 113142) | Fungus gardens microbial communities from leaf cutter ant in Botucatu, State of São Paulo, Brazil - Atta bisphaerica ABBM2 | ecosystem: Host-associated > Fungi > Mycelium > Unclassified ...
CCTAGTGTTATTACCTGATGATGATGCTTGAGCATAAGATTTCTTTTGGGTTTCTTTTTCTTTTGTTTTTTCATTTTTCTTGAAAAATTTCACTATATTCTTAACCTCCTTAGGTGATTTTGCTGGAATAGGAGGAGGCAATCTGCTGATAGTAGCTGGTTTGTTGTTACTCTTGCTACCACTGTTTTTGGGCATATTGTTGCTTTAGATTTTTGGAGTAAACTTGGCTGCAACTTTGTTTCTGAAAGAAACATTATTGTTATCAGCACTAAGTGCATCCAAACCTGATTCATAAATGGCTGAGATGAAGTCCCAAGCCACATCACCAATACCTTTGAGGTCGTCAAAATCATTAACTTTATCTCTCTCAACAGATTTGTTGAGAATATATTTTATCAATCAGCAAAGAGATGTCTTGATGTTCTTGATATCCGATGGTAAGTGTTCCATCGATCCATGAAGTGAAATGGGGCGGAAATCACCATCCCAAGAATCTTGATCCATAGCCTGATTTATGCCATATGGTAATTGAATGTTAAGAGTCGACTGCTGACTGCTGACTGCTGTTTGAACTATTCTTAGAAATGTCCCTACCTTCTGGCTGAGGTGCTGTCTTTAGGGCCGGAGCCATGTTTGATACACGTTGTTTCCTGTCTGTAGGGGAAGTTGTCAGCCACCTTACTGACAGACTCACCTTTATCCGTATTATCCTTGTAGGATAGTTGAGAGCTATCAATGGGCTCTCTAATGTCATCTTCTGGTTTATTGTTTTCCAATTCCATGTGTTCATGGTAAGGAATGGAAGAAGTGCTTGAAGGAATCAAAGAACTTCTTTGCTTTACTGGAGAGGTTAGACCTCCCCCTTAAGATAGTGTCGCTATTGACGTCCATATCTGTGCCGGAAGGGAATTGAGCCATTGTAGAATGAAAAGTATTTGCTGAGGAATGAGAAAATTGTTTATTCGCTAATTCTCTTACAGGCACTACCATACAAGATGGAGGTAAGTGAGAAAGAAGCATGCATAATTCACTCCTTTTATTTTTGTGTAGTTTTTCATCTACCTTAGTCTCGCCCTACAATTCTGAGATGAGCATATCTTATTATTCAGTGAGTCACAATCTAGTGACTCAATAGGATCTCTTTGCCTCTTTGCACCTACGGTTCGATATATCTGGAGAAAAGAGTGGGGAATAAAAGTATTTGCTCAACAGTATGATACATCGGATGACGGGTCAATGGCATCCAAATACATTCAAGTGTTATAATTACAGTCCATTTTTCAAGTTTCTATTCCTCTTCTGATGATGAATAATCCAGCTTCCTATTAGGATTGTGAAAGTATCTGAATTTCTCAGGGGTATCCTCCGATGAGGATCCGTTGCTCCAGATGTCGTTCTTGAGGAAGGTTGGCGAGCTAAATCTCGACTCATTCTCCCTTTCAAATGAATGACTTTGATCCCCTTCCGCATCAGATTCCTCAACAGGGCTGAGAAAATCCTGAGCCCACCTTCGGCGCACCTGGATAGAGGACAAAGGATCGTGGCCTGCCTCTTGAACAGGTTCTGTCATGGCATATTGAGTCCTTTTCATACGTCCGCGATCATAGGACCATCGAGAGCCATGGGGAAAGGCATCCTCCGGATCAGGATCTACGGATATCGGCTTCTCAGAGCCGCTGGATATCGACAATAAGGTACTTCGTCGTTCTGAGTTTCTCTCCTGGCTCTGGCGCATCAGGCGCGGCTTAGGTGGGATGCTACGTGACTGAGATAGTGCGTGGGTAGCTTGTCGGCCTAGGAGAATCTGCTTTTCTATTCGTGTTCTATTACTAATCATGTGTAGCTGGAGTAAACCTCAGGAAATGCCCATATGTCAGACTCGATTAAATGTTTCCCACCTTTGGCCATGTTACAAGCTGTCCCACTTGCATCATTCGCTGTAGCTCAGGTGGGTCAGGATCAGTTAGAATCCGAATGAAATCCTAAAACCATTAATTCAAAATTCGAAAAATTGAACGCTAACATTCACCATAAATCGAGTGCGAGGCCATATTCTAGGGGAAACTGTTGGTGAATAGAGTCTCCTAGAAGATATCAAAGGCTCACGTGATTGCACCATCAAAACGCTGCAAAAACACGCTAGACCAATCTGATCCTAAAAGCGTCGGAAGGAGCTCGAGATCTCGTATCACTCTGAAGTTTTTCGTCAATTCGTGCTTCAGCCATTGCTCAGCAGCGGACAGCAGGAAATTGCCTCTCCAACCTTCACTCTAGTCAATATTTATAAATTTATAAGTTTTATAACTGCTTGACCTTTACCCTTCCGATGAGCAACGGGTTTTCCGGCAGAACCACGAGGGGCGAAGAAGAACAAGTGGACATGGGGATTAGCTTGAGATACTACAGGGTTCGTAACTGCAAGGAAGATGGTTGGGTTTCACGATAAGCATGATCAATGATCAACTTCACCATTGAAATACAAGTTTAGTGCCTGTGTCGGGATATCAACCCTTAGTGAGCCATCCTTGAATCGACTTCCCCAACTCCATGGCACTAAACTGCTGTCTTTTAGCTTCTGCATGAGGACCACAGGATTCAGAATGCCAGGGACAGCAGCAGACGCCAACAAGGCGCTCCAAATCACAGTGTCTGGCGCGGTTATATAGTTCAGGACCTTAGTAGGCCTGAAATGCGTTAGAGTATTATGGTGCGACAGCCAAGATGTAAACTCACGAGTATCGGTCATGGGGCACTACAGACACATTGAGAATACGGCCTGTTCTTTCATATGCTTCCTTAAATGTCATGGATCCACGGGTGAAAAAAGTAGACTACATTCAAGTGAGCTCAGTGTTTCCTTGACCACAGATCTCCAAACCTTTTTCGCCCACCTAGACTGAATATTAAGAGACAAGTGGATGACAAAAGAATCACAGACTTACGTGGTGCTATCAAATCGAGCTCCTGTCCTCAAAAATCGATCCAAGTACACAGAAAAAGGTTCTCCACACGCTGTGATCTTGTCAGCAAGTCTGGGATCTAGTAAAACCTCAAGTTCTTCATCCGTCCTCGTGCAGGCCAGAGCGGCCACAAGACCTCCTGCACTAGTACCACTGATGACACGAGGGAGTAGTCCCTCCTCTAAAAATGCCTTTATTACGCCAAAATGGTCTGCACGAACCACTGTCAATGATGATCACACGGACGGAATCTTAATACGGACTCACAGTAGCCCAGAGTCCCCCCTCCGGATAGACAGAGCGCAGTGATACCTGCACCAGCACGTGAACTCAAGGCAGCTGCACTTTGTGCAGGAGAATTCACCAAGATTAGTGTTTGTACTCTTGAAGAATTGTTTCTTCTCCTCCAATGATATCTCAGAAGTCTCCCGAATGAATTCTAAAGATCGTTCCAACTCATCAAAGTATGCTAGAGGTGCATCAAGAAAGGACCAAAGATAGAAAAATTTGGATAGCCACATTCTATCAAATCTTTCGTTCCTAAAAACGTCTAGGATGGCTTCAGTGCCATCAACAAGTTCGATACTAGTGAAACGGACTTCACTGTACAATCTATTTCCAGGATAAGGTCACTGAGATTTACTCGAGGAACTACGGACCTAGAGGATTCAATAGCAGCAAAATTAGGTCGTGTACAAGTTTCTAGAACTCCGAGACATCCTCTGGCGTCCTTCTTTTCTCGAAGAGCTCGTAATAAATTTTTGACCTGTGAAGGATTCAAGAATAGTAAGCAGGTAGGCAAAACTATTCGAGGGTCGGACCTTCTGAACAAGTTTCCAGTCGTAAAAAGGATCCTCGTCAGTCTTCTTCCATTCATCAAATTGCAAATATTCATCCAATTCTATTGCTACTTCTTTCCATTCCTTGAAGATAGTCAGCAAATTAATTGGATTTACACAGGAGCTTTCACCTCATAGGTTCGCGCAGCTCGCAGTTTCTTGCGCAAGTGGCCTTTTTTTCCTCTCCCTGTCGAATGACATCACATTCATGGTTTTCGATAATTTATCCAGAACGCTCACAGGCAGTAATCCATTCCTTCCCGTTGACTAACTGTCGTACTAGTACATATAAATTGAACTCAGCTGCAATGAACAAAAAAATGAAAATCTGGACAATGAGATAATGAGTCATCAAGTGTAAAGGGAGAACAACAGGTATACTCACCAAGAGCGGCCAGCGAAAAATCAGATACGACCAGTCGTGTCGCTTATGCTTTTTCTTTCCTCTATCGACCAACAATTTTACATGGAACAATGAACCTTTAAAGAGGATGCAAAGAGTTATACAGTCATACCTGTCAACTCTAGAGTGAATGGGGGCAAAATCTGACGAGGCCGACACTTTGTGTATGCGAGATGACCCGGTAACAGGTGCAGCTGGGGTTGAGGGTGACGACAGTCCATTGGGACGGTCAAAGTGGTACTCGTCTAGTCGCAATGCACGCTCAAAGGCCTCAATATGACTATACAAGACCAGGTCAGGCTTATCCACCACGAGCAGGGAGGTCTACTGACGATTTTTCCATAAAGTCCTCGTTGACGAGCTGTTCGAAGGTATACCGGTGAGTTCGAGACATTTTCATAGATAGAGTCAAGTTTGGTATTGACAATAAATAAATCCTTCGAGACAAATATGATGGGGCACTCTCAGAACATAGGAGGCAGGCAGGGAAGGAGATGCCAGGTGCCAGGCCAGGCGTCGTCAGGCCCCCGGAGAACCCCTATTAAGACTTATTTTTGGCAGCTTTTATCTGAGCTCCTTTTGTGGTACAGTCTGTAGGAAGTTTCCTTAAAGAATTTTCGACGATTTGGGGTTTTTGAAGCGGTTCGATGAATTCTTACATTGGGCCCTCTGGTGTCTCTGGATGCCTACACTCCGAACGGTTCCGTTCCAAACTGGGGTCCTGACATGACTGTTATCAGATGACATTATGTGATACTGCACCTCTCTTCCTTTCGACATTCTGTCTGACCGCATACAACGGAAGATGTCCAAGATAACTCCAGAGAATGAATCTCACGTTAGATTCTTTGAGTCATTTGGACTGACCACAGCCAAGGCGTTGGAGGCAGCAAAATCTCCCAAGCCAGCCAACATCTTGAAGGAGCTGATAGAACAGAACAACTTGGGTGCGAAAGATTTCGGTCAGGAAACAGGTGTCTTGTTGGTCACCTTAGCTATCGAACTGAGCAAATCGCCAAGTTGCACGAATACCGAAAGGGAGTACGTGCTCAAAAGAATTGTAAATGGGGACCTCAAAACTGTTGACCAAGTAAATGGTATGTCGCATTCCATTTGGTTTTTTTGGCCAGATCCTCAGCACGAAAACTTCTGGCCCCTTCGATGCCTAGCTGCAGCCAAATTTGTCGACATCAACCGCTCCCCGGTCAATGATAAAGAATTCGATGACGCCTGTGGCGTAGGTAAACTGCATGGTCATGATCTTCAAGAGATGGTCGATAAAATATTTCTGTTTTAGGGTTCAATATTACGCCCTCGGAACTCTCTGCTAAGGTCAAGGACTGTGTTGCCGAGAACGCGGCAGGATGGGATGATTTGGGCAAGATCTTGAAAATCCTCCTGGGTGGCTCTTGCCTGCGTTGGGCCAAGTTTTCTGACGTGAAGAGCGTGGTCCAGAAAACATTTCTGGAAATTTTTGGTCCTAAAGAAACGGCAAGGTCCAAAGTTAAGGTCTGGCCTCCTGCCTTTTGCTTCCCCTGATAATTTAATAATTTCTAGGAGCCCAAGAAGGATACAAAGAAACCAGTAGTTCAAGAGATAGAGGACGCTGAAAATGCACGAAAGCCAGTTTTCGAAGCAAGGTTCTTTAGCACACTTCATGCACCTGGTGAGAACCCTCAGATTCATCCTCACCTCAAGGAACAGCATCTGGCAGCAACCAAGGGCGCAGTTTGGACGCGATTCCCTCCGGAACCCAATGGCTACTTACATATTGGTCATTCAAAAGCTATATTCGTCAACTTTGGATACGCAGATTACTTCGGAGGAAAATGTTATCTGCGATATGACGACACCAACCCTGAGAAGGAGGAGGCTCGGTATTTCGAAAATATCTTAGAAATGGTCAGGTGGCTTGGTTTTGAACCGTGGAAGATCACTTACTCTAGTGATTATTTTGATGAGCTCTACTGTTTTGCTGTGGAACTCATTAAGAGAGGAAAGGCTTATGTCTGCCATTGCACTCGTAAGTGATGTTATTTTATGTTTGTCCTCGAATTCATACTGTGTCTACGTAGAGGAGGAAATCAAAGCGGATCGTGGAGAGAAAAAGGCAAAACCTCGACCATGTATTCACCGTGATCGATCGACTGAAGAGTCAGTCACTGAATTCGAAAACATGAAAAATGGGAAATACAAGCCGAAGGATGCTGCTCTTAGAATGAAGCAAGATCTTGAAGACGGGAATCCCCAAATGTGGGATCTGACTGCCTATCGTGTCCTTGAAACACCTCACCATCGGACACACGACAAATGGAAGATCTACCCTACATATGATTTCACTCATTGTCTCGTTGATAGCATGGAAAACATCTCGTGAGTAATTCCATTCTCTAAGTTTGGATACATGCTTCATTCATGTCAGACATTCGCTCTGTACAACGGAGTTCATCGCTTCTCGTCAATCCTATGATTGGCTTTGTGATGCGTTAGATGTCTACAAACCTAGGCAATCTGAGTACGGTCGCCTGAACCTTGAAGGCACTATCATGTCTAAGCGAAAGATTTCGAAGCTCGTCGAGGAGGGTTTGGTCACTGACTGGGACGATCCTCGGCTTTACACTCTTAATGCACTCAGACGTCGGGGTGTCCCGCCAGGCGCTATCCTCTCATTTGTCAGCTCTCTTGGTGTCTCCACTGCCACTACCAGCATTGAGATCGCCCGTTTCGAGGAGACTGTCCGCCAGTATCTTGAGGGAACAGCTCCTCGTCTCCTGATGGTCCTATGTCCACTCAAGGTCATCCTTGAGAATGTTCCTGAGGACTATGTTTTAATGATAGAAAAGCCTCTTCATCCCAAAGTACCCGAGCTGGGTACAAGTAGGGTACCGTTCACCCGCATGATTTACATCGATCGCAGCGATTTCCGTCTCGAAGACTCCAGAGATTACTTCCGACTCGCACCAGGAAAGACAGTTGGATTGTTCCAAGCACCTCATCCTATCACCTGCATATCGTATAAGGCAGATTCCGTAACAGGGGTGGTCACCGAGCTGATTTGCAAACTGGAGGATGAAGGACCTCGGAAGAAACCTCAAGCATTTATCCAGTGGATCGCTGAGCATGCACCATCTGGGAGTCCAGTCCAAATTGATGAGACTCGCATTTTCCATCGACTTTTCGAAAGTGACCGCCCCGACTCTGATTTCCGAAACGTCAACCCCGATAGTTTGGAAATCGTCAAGGGAGCCATGATAGAAGTAGGTTTCTGGACTATGGGACTAAAATCTATCTCCGAAACCCGGAAAGAAGCCGAAGAACGGACGAAAAGAGCTCTTGAGGAGAACAAGGACGCTAACGTAGCAAAAGATACACCCTGGATCACTAGCGATCAACTAATAGGTAATGAATGCATTAGATTCCAAGGGCTCCGAACAGCCTATTTTGCGCTTGATAAAGATTCTCGGATTACAGCGTTTGATGAAACAGTTTCATCTGGTGTACAGGCTAGGAAAAGACAGGGAGATTACTTAGTCTTGAACCGGATTGTCAGTTTGAAGGACTCTAGGAAATCTACCTGATACTGATGTCCAAGAACATACATGTTAATTTCTGGTCCAGGACTGTAATTTAAAAGTTTGGGATTCCACCATGACAATGAGGTATACATACAGAAGATTGTGACAGGACGCGAAAGGTATTTAAAACTCTAGGACCACAAAGACAACCGAAATTTAATACTCAGCTTCCTCAACATCTGCGGAATCGATGCCAACTTCCTCATAATCCTTTTCCAAAGCAGCCAAGTCCTCACGAGCCTCGGAGAATTCACCTTCCTCCATACCTTCGCCAACGTACCAGTGTACGAAAGCGCGTTTGGAATATAGGAGATCAAAGTTATGATCAAGACGGCTCCAAGCAACAGAAATGGCCGTAGTGTTGGACAACATGCACAAGCTGCGGGAGACCTTTGCCAAATCACCACCGGGGACATGAGCAGGGGGCTCATTGCAGATACCGAGTTTGAAACCAGTAGGACACCAATCGACAAATTGGATGGTTTGCTTGGTCTTGATGATGGAGACAGCAGCGTTAACGTCCTTAGGAATAACTTCACCACGATAGAGTAAAGCACAAGCCACTATGATTCCAGATGAATATATAGGTGGACCTGAGAGGCTAACGACTGACTGTATTTGCCCTCACGGGGATCGCACTTAACCATCTGGTTGCCAGGCTCGAAGCAAGAGAAAGTCATATCAGCGACTGAATTTTGCTCATGACTAGCTCTCTCGGCAGAGATGATGGGGGCGAAGGTGGCAAGTGGGAAATGGATACGAGGGAAGCTTTCAGGACACATAATCAGCAGTTCCTTTGATAGCGAGAAAGAAACGATGGGCTTACGGGACCAAGTTGGTTTGGAATTCGTTCAAGTCGACATTCAAAGAGCCATCAAAACGTAACGAGGCAGTGACGGAGGATACGACTTGGGCAATCAGCCTATTGAGATTGGAAAAGGAAGGAGATTGGTTGAAGAAATTTTTCTTGCAAATGCTGTAGATCGATTCATTATCCATCTATTTTTTGAGATTCAGGATTGCATTATGGGAAGAGGCTGATTTGCACGTCATGTCTCACCATAAAACTACAGTCGGAGTGTTCGAGAGTTGTGTGTGTGGTGAGAACTGAGTTGTAAGGCTCAACAGTGGAAGTTGCCGTTTCAGAACCTGGGTACAAGGCCAATTCCAACCTAGACTTCTTGCCATAATCCATGGAAAGACGTTCGAGTAGGAGAGCTCCGAAACCAGAGCCAGTACCACCACCGAACGAGTGGAAAACGAAGAAACCCTGAAGACTCGAGCAGTTATCTGTGAGGCGACGAACTCTATCCATCGTTTCCTCCAACATGCCCCTCCCAGTAGTATAGTACCCTCGCGCGTCTATGAGGTGCTATAATGACCCAAATAGGAAATCGCGAACATAGGGATGCGTACAGTTGTTAGCAGCGTCCTCCTTGCCATTGATCAAGGTCTCAGGATGGAAGAGATTCTTGTAAAGGCCGGTCTTAACTTCATCCACAACACCAGGTTCAAGATCCACGTAGAGCGAACGAGGTACATGCTTGCCGGTAGAAGTCTCGGAGAAGAAAGTACGGAGGCCATCGTCCTCAGATGAACAATCCTCTATAAGGCGACCGTCAGGCTGAAAGTGATTAAGTACTAGACAAAACATGCGACAGAAAGAAACCCACGTTAAGCTGATGCTCGATAGTATAGAGCTCCCCTGTGATAATTGGATTAGTATCCTCTTCTTGCGACAGCGAACAAAACGCGTGTCGCCGTGTGTTTTTCCTCGCGACAGAAGTGAGCTATGGATATGCTTACAGGAGGCACCACCAATCTGAATACCACCCTGACCTACGTGTAAAGAGATGATTTCACGCATATTTCGATGTATACTGAAAATTTAGGAAGCGTATATGTGCGGTCAGTGCATAGGAAATAATCGAAAGCCACTAACGAGGGAATAGAAAGCCACTGACGAGAAAGCCTTTCACTACCCCAATGGAATTTATACACATAACTATAACTTTCACACGATAACACATTTGTCACGCAGTAATAATTTAGTACTTATCTACATGTTGACATGCACTCCAATGTTTTCAACAAACATGTCTCACAAACATGTCTCACATCCATGGCTGTGGACATGTGAACAATGTCAGAAATGGCTTAACCTTTGGTGCTATAGATCTTAGGATGGTCTGGCTACCGGTTAAGTATGATCAACAGTGCGTAGATGTAGCTATGGAATGGGAATAAATATGAGATAAGAATGGACACGAGAACAGTGATGACGAGATGAAAATAATGTGAGCACAGCTCGCACTTTGACAGTATGGAGCAAAAGCAGATCAAGTAGAGGTTACTTATTCAGAGATGGATCAAGTGTTCTCAAACTTATCTGTGGAGTCTAGATGTAGATAATAACCTTAGTTTTAATGCATTGTTCCAACTACATAACATGTAGTTAAGTGCAATTCTCACTTTAGGCAGATATCCACAATTAGTTGCACAGAAGGGATTAGATTAGAACAAGTTGAGTACTTATCTGGGAACAGATGTGATTATCCATGAGGGTGGGTATACTACGTCTGGGTTGTGGATCAGGCTGAATGCTTATCTGCAGAAGCTTGTGACTAAATAGCAAACAGCATTGGCCTTAACTTATATGCTGTGCCAACTACCTGTTGCACAGTTGTAATTTCAGACAAAGTTGGAGTGCAGAGGTGGCAAGAGAGGAAGCAGGTCACTAAGGTTTGATTATTAGACTTAAAGAAGTACAGAGTATCTACTAGTCCTGAAATACTAAGTACTATAGTCAGAACTATGACTAAGACAATAGTAGGGCAGAGAATAGCTAAGAAGACATTATAGAGACAATATCTAGACAATAGGACAACCTGGAGTCTAGATAATGAGTTACTAAATGATGAAACACAATAATTTTGTAAGAGAACTAGTTTAAAACTCTAACACTCTAACACTGCTGAAGTTCATAGAGTTCTCTTTTTCTTTAGAACACCAAACACTGTTACCAACCCCATAAAGCTTGTTTAGTCAACTGTACTATTTCCCACTACTAATCTTCACTAAGTGTAATCTTGTCTATTATTACTGCCTCTCACCACTCATTACCAGTGGTAACTCTGCAAATTTACTTGGACTTTATGCAGAGTTTTCC
>Ga0157367_1001315_pt1 | contig 10928 bp, 7 predicted proteins | sample AttbisABBM2_FD_113142 | JGI IMG/M metagenome (GOLD analysis project Ga0157367, IMG submission 113142) | Fungus gardens microbial communities from leaf cutter ant in Botucatu, State of São Paulo, Brazil - Atta bisphaerica ABBM2 | ecosystem: Host-associated > Fungi > Mycelium > Unclassified ...
AGATTCCTCAGGCGAAATATCCTTAGAGAGATAACGCTGCAAAAGATAAGCAGGAAGAGAGGAAATGAGCAACAGAAATAACAACACCCCACCGGCCTGGTCGAATAATCTCGTCAGGCTAAACAGAGGCGGAGCGTTAAATTGAATCGCGAAAGGAAAATCAGCATCTTTTACCGTTAGTACATCTTTGTTCGAATGGGCTGCCGTCAACACATCGCCTGATTGGCCTAAGATACGATCGCCGACGTTCAGTGAATATCCCACGCCGCGTAATGGCATATTCAATGCATCGCGGATATGGCTGTCACTGATGCTCACCATGATTCGGCTTCCGGCATGATTTGTCTGGTATAAGAGAACCGGCAGGCCGTTGACCGTACTTTTCGCTGGAACGAGTAGTAACGATGCTGCAGGCAGCGCAGAGCCGTTAACCAACAACACGCGGTTTCCCGGTAAGGAGGAGCACCAGACCGCATCTTTTTTCAGAATAACGATCGTTCTCAGATGTGGTTGTAATGCCGCTTCAGTGCCGAGCCGATACTGTCCTTCAGCATCACACTCATTCTCAGCAAGCTGCATTGCAATCTGGGTCGCATGACGGGCTTCTTTAAGAATGACGTTCATGTTCCGCACGACATAGTGCGCCCCTGCAAAGCTGTCAGCCCGTGCAGAATACCAAACCTGTAAATTGATAATAAAAACGCCCAGCAAAAATATTGCCGTGGCTGCAGCTACGGGGATAGATGCATGGCGCATTTAGGGTTCTCGATTAGAGTGAAGTAACCGCTTCAGCGATGCTGAAGCGATTGAATTGTCATCGTCTTAATCATGGTAGATAACATAATAATTACCATGTCAGGCGTCGAAAATTTTCATTCAGACCCGAATATTTGGTCTGCTCCCATGGCGCAATAAACAACATCATCGAGGGGAAAGATATAAGGCCACCGAATGGCAGCCCTGCTGATACGTTTTCATTAATTTCAGGTAGACTGAGAGCCAGATCAAAACGACACCCTGACACTTCATCGCAAGCCGCTTAAAGCGAGGCCACTTCCGTTTCTGGTAAATCAATGATAACCAGTGTGCCAAAACTGCCTGTTTCGACAGTATGGGGAGTGCCAGCTTTGGCTACATAAAGTTGTCCAGACGTCACAGAGATTTTTTTACCCTTCACGCTCAGCTCCAGACGCCCATCAATGACCAGTAACCCCTCGTCATACTCATGAACCTCTTCAATCACTGAGCGTTCATCCATTCGTAAAACTTTGAGATTCGCAGTTCCAATGCGGCCTAATACATGAGAGTGCCAGGCCTCCGGTAATGCAAGTGCTTCGGTTTTGAGGTCATAAAGCGACATAACGTCATTCCTTTTGATGTTCGTTTAACGCTCTTATGCCATACAAGTTTCCTCCCGTCATAGAACAAATATGGAAAACCAGGACGAGTAATGTGCTATAGGAGGCCTTGAAACCACAGCGCACGCTGACAGCGTTGCAACGCCAGTATAACCTCGCTGCAAAACGTGCTGGCATTCGCCGCCGGAATCCGTACCATACGCGGCATACAATTTTTGCCCCTGCTGGCTCCGAAGGTAGTACTCAATGCAAGAGAATCAAGAGATTAACAAAAAAGAGCCTTACAACCTGAATAAGCTACGCTGATTTTGTTAACTCCTTGATTGCATTTTTTTGTCAATTTATTCAATTAGTTAAAGCATAGCAGTTTCTCCCTAAAGCTACCCAGTACTACCTTTTTAATGCCCTTTTTTTGCCCCTACTCCTCAGTTTTGCCCCTAAATTTGCCCCTAACTTTAGCAAGTGTGCCCTCCTTTTTCTCCCTGCCCTATACTTTCAGTCTAACTGACTGGAGGTTTCTATGTGTGGACGTTTTGCACAAGCACAAACCCGTGAAGAATATCTGGCTTACCTAGCTGATGAAGCCGATCGCGACATCGCATACGACCCGGAACCCATTGGCCGGTACAACGTCGCGCCTGGAACCAAAGTTCTGCTGTTGAGCGAACGCGACGAACAACTGCACCTCGATCCGGTATTCTGGGGCTACTCGCCTGGGTGGTGGGATAAACCGCCACTAATTAATGCACGCGTCGAAACCGCTGCTACAAGCAGAATGTTTAAGCCTCTCTGGCAGCATGGCCGAGCGATTTGTTTTGCCGATGGATGGTTCGAATGGAGGAAGGAAGGCGACAAGAAACAGCCCTACTTCATTCATCGGGAAGACGGTCAGCCAATCTTTATGGCGGCGATAGGCAGCACGCCATTTGAGCGCGGTGATGAAGCGGAGGGTTTTCTCATCGTGACATCGGCAGCCGACAAAGGTCTGATCGACATTCACGACCGTCGGCCACTGGTTCTGTCACCGGAAGTTGCCCGGGAATGGATTCGCCTGGATATTGGTGAGAAAGAAGCAAAAGAAATTGTTGCCGACGGCGCTGTTCCAGCCAACAAGTTTATCTGGCACGCTGTAACGCGCGCCGTGGGGAACGTAAAAAACCAAGGGCCGGAGTTAATCGAGGTGGCCCGATGAAGAAAAAAAAGAGACCCATCACGCCCAAAATGATCGAAGTTCGGACTTATAACTAACTCAATTACTGGTTATCTCCATTATATTTTCAATAGATAGTACAGGCTTCCTGCCCCAAATCAAACTACTCTACTTACATTCTAAATGCTGTATTTGGGAAAAGAGTGCAATAAGTAATCGCTAAGTACTATATTTCGAAAGAATCAATAGATTTTCACTGTCGCCACTGGCGACTCGATTTGAAAATAGCATTGACGTTGTTCACATATTAGAGTGACAGCATTAATATACACCGGTGTCTACAGATAAAGACAATAAATCAAATCTTAATTGAGATGAAATAATCCTGGCAGTCCTACCTCCTGTCGGAGAACCTATGAAACGGATGGTTTTTCATACATTTTTAAACATATTAAGGAATGCAAGATAACTATCTTTTATTTAGGCACTCCTATGCATTGTCAGCTACAATGCATATTAGGTAGTGCATTGATACAATCATTCCTTTAATAATCACCATTATCAAAAGAACACCATCCTCCCTTATGATGACTACCATATCCACCATGAGGATGTTCACCTTTAGGGCAGGCAAAAGCAGGGACTGATGCCACGATTAAAATTACCATTAGTATTGTTTTCACTTTTCAAACTCCCAATTTAACTTCAGTAATGTTCAATTTTGTCTTATCTGGTTTACCGTTATGTATATTAAAAGTTCCTATCCAGTAGCGGCCTTGTGTAGAGTCCTCAAAAATCATTGCCCCAGAGGTGTGTGAGTTATTTACATAGACTTCCCCGCGGGTGGCATCCCCCTTTTTAGCAGAAGTATCGGTATCATCTTTACTGAGCACAACGACAGGGCTAGCTTTCACAAAGGTGTATGGTTCACTCCCTATCATCAGATGACCATTATGTGTGTATGCAATCTGCGCACCCTTCAGGTCATTAAATCGAGTATCACCTCTGGTTGACTCTACTTGCACATTAGCAGAAACCTGTGGTGCATCGTAGGTTTGAAACTCTGTGCTTCCTTTCTGTGCATCCACTAAATCAAAAGCTGTCTCACAGCGTTCATACTGGCGTTCAGCTATATTAGCTTGAATACGGGATATATATGTTCCTGCTGCAATTGCACCCCACGTTGCTTCATTTGAATTATCTGCGTAGCTTTGACACTGGTAATGCCGTGCATGTTTAGCACAGCCTGTAAGGGCGAATAATGCAACCGCTACGATTATTAAGCGCTTCATCTTAAATATTCCCACTGGCTAACTGCATGATAATAAAACCGTCATTAGCATTATCTTTATCAAGAAATTTAAATGAATTGCCACCTAAAGAGCAAATAATGAGATCCTCAGTAGGCAACCATAGATTAGTGTTGTAGGTTTCGCTGTCATCAACTAATAGAACACCTTCATTTTCAAGAGTGATAACCTTTCCTTCAGCAGCCACTTCATTGATCCAGTGGCTTGAGTCACATTCAGCATAAGCCCCAAATGAAGACATTAAAGCGCAAACAATAATTATTTCTTTCATCAGTTACTTCAGCCTATTTTACTTTCTTCTCAGTTCGCCATTTGATTAATCATTGCCTCTCACGGTATTTCAAATACAGAGCATTATTTATCCTCCTGTAATCATCAGTAGTAGAATCAATGCTTTCATTTCATTGTGCACAATAACTTCCTTTGTCTTTTATAGACAAATAAAATATCCGTGAGTGATGTTGAACAATCACTACCCCTCCAGATTCTGATTTTCATCATTAGTTGACTTGGACTCTGAATCATTACTAATTTACTAAATTTTATTTAATCTCATAAGTTAGGCACTGTATATTATTTCGGGCAAGTCAAATGCTTAACATTGTGTGGGGCGGATTTTATTCTTATGTTCGCGCTGTTTTTTAGGTTCGCGTGCTAAAACCTTATCGCTTAGAGAATTATCTGAGTCATTAATTTGATTAATTGAAAAGCACTATAAGAATATACAGCGGGTCTTATGTTGACGATTAGTGTAGAACAAAGCGTGAAGCAATAATTTTACGCAACAACCATTTAACATGATTACATTTTTTTAACCTTAGCCAAACCATTTTAAGAAAAGCTGTAAGATATCGAGCAAAAGCTACTTAATAACTCAGGCCATGTTGACTAGTAAAATATTACATGACTTACTCGCTATGTCCTGCCCCCCATTGATTAATATATCGTCATGTACGTAATGTCTTCGTCAGCATAGTGAGAAAAAGAAGCGTTATAGTAATTTGAAATTAGATATTAAGAAGCACCCTAGTGTATGATTTTTCGCAGGCCAGGGGGGGCCATACCTCGGGTACCTGAAATGTTCAATATAAGTTGACTACGATATCTGAACTTTAAAGTCTTCCCGTGGCACAAAGCTGACCAAACATTAAGGATACTCATCGAACCCTTAGCAGATCAGAATATCTTGTCGTATACCGTGTCGAAAGCATTTGACGCTTCATCTGCCACTGTTGCTGTATACCCTGCCCCGCAAAGTACAGAGTCCCCTTCCATTCCCGCCTGAATCTGGGTTCGCCAGGTAAATGTTTCGATCGCCAACTTTCCTCCGGGTATAAAAAAACCCGCCGAAGCGGGTCAATTGCTTATCAAAAATGATGTGTTCTTAATTGGAGTAACGTTGAAGTACTATCTGGCCATAAAATCAATAAGGTAACAACGCGCGGATTTCAGTGTACCATTCGTTGACAGCGGGGATATCCCTTAAGAGCCAGAACCCTACGCCAATTAGCATGAAGCTCGCTCCAAACTCAAAGATAATGCTGAACCAGTATTCAATAGGCCTGGCATCCTTGTGAATGTACTCCTTTCGGCTCGTTCCCTTGAATGTTTTGGTATAGATTCCCTTGCGCAGGTAGCCGAAAGATTGAACCAATGTTATAGGACCAAACAAAAAACAAGCACATACGGTAAACCAATATGAAAATCCCATCGCCCTTCATCCATTCATTGCATTAACACTATTATCGCATAGAAAGAATGCTAAATACCTCCGATTGAAGGGTTAGTTATCACAAAGAACAGTAGTGGGATTCGTTTAATATTAAACTTTTGAAATGTTGCCGACGAACCGTGCGTTTTTGTGATTTGATAGTGATGACCGAAGCCCCAGCAGTAACGACACGCGCCGGGGCGATACTGCGAAAGCTGATTTGCATCGAAGGTGGCGAGCTGCCACATCTGCGCGAGGACTTCATCGGCACTGCCAAGCGTGCGTACAATGGACTCTTTTTGCTGCTGCGCAATGGCCTGCGCAACGTTAGGATTCGCTATGAGCTGACGACCGTAGTTTGGGTCACTATAGACAGCACGCGCAGCGGCGGCTGATAATTTTAACGTCCAATGTTGTTAGTAGCTAACTAATGATGCGTTATTGATAGCCGTAGTTTACTTAAAAAATACGTTATGTCGGGCTGCTTTGAGTTTGTCGCATGTTTCCAAGCATTTTACTAATATAACGCGCAAGCGCCACGTCATAACCAGATAGTTACTAGCTCAACTTGCTGCAGTATTTACGGCTATCAAAGGAGAGATGTCCGCTTCGTGCCAAGAGCGGACATTGCTAAAGTTACATTGAAAAGCTTGCTAGCAATTACTTAGGATTATTTATCGAACTTTTATCAGGCACTGTTCCTCCTGAAATAGTCTCTTAGACGTGAGTATTGTGCGTCTTGCTCAAGTTTTGGTTCTGCCTGGATAATGTCATTCAGGCAAGCACCATATTCATTAGATAACCACTGCCGATTATCATCAGTAATGATGGATCCCAGTAGCAATGTTGCTTCGACAGGAAAACGGGTACATAGGCCGGATTCATGCAGACGATGCACGACGTAGTAAGGGTGTTCAACAGGTACTAGCCAATTAAGTACGTTATTCAAAGCCGAAGGAAATTCATCGCCGGTAGCAATTATTAGCCGGGCCAGTGAAACGGTCATTTGCGAAGTAAGCAGATTCCGAGATTTTGGCCAGATGTGTTTCCACAACGGAAGGACTCTATTTTTCCAATAATCCTCTCTCTTGTCCGCAGCCCCTTCCTGAGCTTGATAGAGTGCCAGAGCACATTGTTCAAGACCTTCTGGCGGGAGTGCTTCAAAAGCGGCACGAAACTCTTCCGTAGTGTAATCTGCTGTCGGGCCAAGTGCTGCGTATGTTAAGAAAGTTGCATATTGCTGACGATGATCACCAAGTTCTGCATAGTGGTTTGCGCTATCGAGGCATTGGGGCTTAAAGGCAATCATCAATGGTTGGTAAAGGCGAGGCGACCAGAGAAAGCCTTCCCACACAGACTTCGCTTCAAAGGGATTAGTCCAGCTAAAAAATGGTAAAAGATATTGTTCTGTCCAAGGGCGGTCTACACGGAAAAGTGCAATGAGCTGTGAACTTAGCAACACTCGCCCATGAACAAATCGCTTGATACTAGGATCACAAAGCGCACTGAAAATAGAGTTAAGATAATCAGGAAGTTGCTCGTTATCATTTGGCTCTTGTTTGAACCATAGGTTCACCAGAACCTGAGTAACATGTCCGATGGGATGATTTATCGCAGCATCGACCGGACTGTATGATTTATTGCCGTTGATGACAATATTCGCATCGGTACCAGCTTCAAGTGGTAATGCCAGTATTCTGCGACAGAGCCCGATAAGTATATCTTGGTGGTGGCTTATAAACTTAGAAGCCGTTTCCATCCACCATGCCACACTATGGATAATATCCTTGAGATAATGATCTGGCATGGCCTGGACTAGAGGGGCAATATAATGCCACGAGCGTGAAACCAGATCATCAGTTGCCCAGGCCTGGAGAGCTACACGCCAGCGCTCAGTGAGCCAGATATCACTTTTCGCCAGTTCGCAAAGTGCATATGCGCTATGAAAGAATCGTGTACGGCAAACATCTCGCCAAGTATCTTCGTACATAGACTGCTGTGCTGGTTCTTTTTTTTGTAACCATATGACCAACTCATGTCGGTTTCGAGGAGCAGATTCAATCTCTCGGTTGTCCTCAAAATCCGGATCGCCTGTCCCGCTCATCCAGTGAGAGAACTCGTCACGTTCGTTGTCAGCCAACTCCCACGTTGGATATCTGTTGGATATTTCTTCCAGTCGTGTCGTTGCTACTGCTCCCAGATTTAGGTCAGAGGCTTTTAATTTAGCTAGATGTAACCAGACAGAACGATCAGTTATATATTCCCATCTTTCATCTTCAAGATCATCCCGGTACAAATTTCGTGGCGGGCCTGCAAGGATTGCTGTTTCAAGATTCTCCTGCGCAAATCCGCTCAGATGCTTACCTTGTAACACAAACAATCTATTAACTTCCCGCTTGGTCTCACCACACCACAGCCACCAGGAATCATCGCTTAACAACCATTTGACCCATTCTTCGTAAGGGATGCAGTTATCATGGCTAGCGGCAAAAAGAGCCAGTCGTTTGAAGGTAGGATAAGGGAGCTCAAACCATCCATTTGCAATGATTGCCGCGCGTGGGACATCATTAGCCTTAACTGCGAGCCATGAATCTCGCAGTAACTCAATTAAACTCACCCAATCATGATATCCCCGATTCTGCCAGTGTGGGGTAATAGACGGAAGATCCCAGTATGAACGATCTTTAAACGCATCAGCTTCTCCCAATTCATGTAACAGATCCAGTGCATCCTGCAAAAGCTGTTGAAAATCATTCAGCAGTAAAGGTAAAGCTATATTCCAGTTGTCACTATCCTGTTCATTCAGAGTGGAGTACACATGATCAACAGTGAGAACCAGTTCCCAGTCTACCAAGTGCCTGATGCTAAGCGGTGTATCAGGAACACTTACGTCGTAATCCCAGCGAATGGGCTTTCTCAATAAAACCTTTGGTGCAAGTAATCCACGCAATTTAAAACGCATAGTAGTGGACAAGCCATCCCTTTTAAGCTGCCTAAACCAGTTATATAGAGCAGGATTATGTCCCGGTGGTTTCAGCCGATCGCTGAGTAGTAAATTCCATAAAATTCGCATTAGGGGGCCAGGAACTGCTTTGGGAGAGCTTAATCTAATTCTATCCAGCTCAGCGGTGTTGCCATCAACCTCAAGCGTAGCTAGTCTGTCCAATCTATCCTGAATCAAAAAAACGCAACGTTCTTGAAGTTGCCCTCCACGCTCAGCTATCCAGATTATCAGTCGGGGGTCGTCAAGGTGCCGTATCAGCCAGCGGAAAATGTGATTCATCACATCATCCCATTGGCTATTGGCTACACCTCGAGATGCCAGACACATATAAGGCGCACGTGTGTAAGACGCAGGGCGTCGGACCAGACTAAAACGAAGCTTCGTATCCTCCTCTTCCTGAGGAGGGACACCAAACCGAATCAAATCTTCATGCCCAAAAGTCTCAAGACTGAATGTTTCCAGCAACCAGTCCAGTGAAGGAACGGGATCAAAATCAGCGAAGCGTTTCGCGGGTAATCCTGATTTATCGGATAATGCCCAGAGCATACGTCCGACGAAATTGTCCTGTCTCGTTGTATCCTGTGGCCGTGCGGGAGCATGTTTGACAACAATCGCTTCTTTCCCCTGTACCCCATCACGGTATGTTTCCGCCCAAGCATGCAAGGTATTATGTAAGGCAGAATGATCTATGCTACCAGCAGGAACATTGTAGAGAATAGGGGTAACACCTTTAGCCCCCCACTCATTGGCTTTTTGCTCTTCCTGTCCTGGTTCGCAATCACCTAATGCCCAAGCCTGCGGGGTCATTTCACCCAGCATACGGTCAGCCGCTAAAGCATCCATCATGTAGCGTAATACAGGGTCATTGATACTATACCCCACAAAACAAACCACATAGTTCCGGAACAACTCACTTACAAAACGTGCAGCCCAGCGTTCAGTCAAGTATGCCAGCCCGAAATCGCCACTGGTAACAACTAACCGATTTAGGGCAGTATCATCAGGCTTATTTGGTATCAATCCATGCAAAAAGACCAGTCCATCCCATCGACTAATCTTTGGAATAGGTAACATAGGAGATGAATATTCGTGGAAGGTCTGACGAGTACGTTTGGCAGCTACATGAAAAATACGATCGAAGTTCGTCGTGACCAGTCTTAGCGACCCTTCATGATTACGTGCCAGATGTAACAGCGCAGCCTGAGTATCAACGGCACCTTTGATGCGAGTGTTTGGTTTCAGTGCACTTACAAGGGCCCGTCTAACGGCAATTCTCTGACCGGGTAAACGACGTTCAAGAAGATCTAATGTGGCATCATACTGGCCCCGATCCAAAGCAGCTTGTTCAAGTTCCGAAGGTTTTGTTCCATTCAGTCGGTAAATTTCCTTGACCAACCCTTCAAAGCCCGGCAGACGTGCGGGATATGAGATGCCCGCGCCGCAGAAAAATACCACCCGACCTTCTTCATGAGCCTGCAAAAGAGACTCAGGAATGTCAGGTCCGTTTGTTACAAATTGCATTCCTTATGCTCCTATCCTTATCAGCCTTGTACTATAGCCTAAAATTATTTGTAATCTTATGAAGGCTGATGCTACAGAAGTAAACAATATACTTAATTGACAATAATAGATCTTTACTAGTAATCGCTCCCCCAAGATTAGTGGCCTGTTCACCGTTGCTCTTCACTTGGCTGTGTTAGTATTACCCCTATGGATGAAGTTAGTCTTATCGCTCAAAGCGGACCATTTCATCCCTGTGCCCTTCCACCAGCCTTCATGCGCTCATATCTTGCTTTCAAAAGCTCCACTGGTGTCGGCCCCTTCTGAACCACTGGAGTTGGTAACGCCGGTCGAACAGGCGGAATCGGCTTCCCGGCCAGTACCCGCTTTTCCCACCTATCGAGAATGTCACTGGCTTCACGCTCAAGCTCTTTGTGGCTCAGCTGACCATCGGTTCCGCGGCGGCGCAGCTCCAAACAAATGTGGTAATAAACCGGCTTTGGCCAGGGATACTGCTCACTGCTCGGGTACCGGAATACCAGCTTACGCCACTTCCAGTACGCATGTTTCAACTATACGCCACAGCGACATTCTGAAATACAGAAAGGAGCTGTTGAACGGTGAGACACTTTACCTGGCAAATCCCAGAAGCAACAAACAGGGACGCACTGTGCGTACCGTGAACAACTATATATCGCTACTGTGTTCCCTGCTTCGGTTTGCACACAAATCTGGCTTTATCAGTGGCAAGCCCTTTGAAAGGTACGGCTCATATACAGCGCAACCTTAATGCGCTAGGAATGTTCGTCCCACCAAAAACCGATGCAGGTGATCGAGTTATCACGCTATTAGAGCCAGCACTAGAGGCCTTGAAGGCACAGCGTACGCTGACTTC
>Ga0157367_1001316_pt1 | contig 10926 bp, 8 predicted proteins | sample AttbisABBM2_FD_113142 | JGI IMG/M metagenome (GOLD analysis project Ga0157367, IMG submission 113142) | Fungus gardens microbial communities from leaf cutter ant in Botucatu, State of São Paulo, Brazil - Atta bisphaerica ABBM2 | ecosystem: Host-associated > Fungi > Mycelium > Unclassified ...
AATCACGCTAATCGGTGCGCGCGTCTCGCCGCGCACCACGGCGCCGACCGCTCCGTAGTTTTCGCCCTCGGGCGACCGGATGTTCGGGCAGTACTCGAAATCGCCGCCTGCCGTGGGTTGCTGTGTCATCATCGATACGATGAATTCGTTGGTGTCGTAGTGCCACGGCTGTTCGGTGCCGGGCGGCATCACGTTCTGAACCAACCCGGCGTACGGGTCCGCGTATTCCCAGATCTGCGCTTCGCCGAGACAGGCGGCGACGAATTGCTTCATCGCACGCGCCACGTAAATCCGGTGAACGATTGCGTCGGCCGGGATCACATCGCGGGTGACAAAGCCGCTCGTGCGATCCATGAAGACACGGCGCGGGTCCGCTGCGGGCAACGACGGATCGTCGGCGGTGAAATACGCGTTGACCTTGCGGCTCGAGAAATAGGTTTTTTTCGCGAAGCCGAGCCCTTCGACGCGCGCCTGTTCCAGTGCGGCGGGGCGCAGGAAGCCGCGCAGCACCGCGCTGCCGCTGCCGGCGAGCTGGGTCCGGCAGGTTGCGACCAGGTCGCGCATTCGCGGGTGCTCGGGTTCATGCAACGGATAGCGGTCGGTATCGACGATATCACTCAGATCGGTACATTCTGCATCGGCGAGAGGCAGGCTTGCTTGCACGGTTGACTCCAGTTGCGGGGGATGAGGGGTTTGTGGCCTGAATTGTTTTCGACAACAATCGGCCTATCGATGCGCCCATGATTCGATCGACAATTTCCTTTGCAAAGCGAGTAATTTCGATGACTACCATCAGGGAACCCGATTGGTCTCAACTCAGCTCGCTCGACGGGGAGCTGGTGCGCGCGTTCATCACGGTGGTCGACAGCGGCGGGGTGACCGCCGCTGCCAGGCAGATGCACCGGACGCAATCGACGATCAGCCTTCGCATTCGTACGCTCGAAGAGCGGCTGGAAACGCACCTGTTCCTACGCGACAGCCGCCGTCTGGCGTTGTCGCGAGACGGCGAAAACTTCCTGATTCATGCGCGCCGCATCATTCAGGTCCAGAACGAAGCGATAGCCGCACTCAAACGCACGGGCAGTCATGGCGTCATCCGCTTCGGCTTGCCTGAGGATTACGCGGAACTCTGGTTGCCTGATCTGCTCGAAAAGTTCTATCGCCTGCGGCCGGATGCGCGCCCGCATATCGATTGCAGAATGTCGCTGGAGCTGATCGAGCGCCTGCAGGCGGGCGAACTCGACCTGGCGCTGGTCGTCAGGCACAACATGCAAAGCGGCGGTCGTCACCTCGGCCGCGAGGACGTGGTGTGGGCCGCGCATCGCGATTTCGTGTTACAGGGTGGCGCGTCCGTGCCGCTCGCGCTGTTTCCGGAAACCTGCTGCTACCGTCAGCGCGGACTCGCGGCCCTGGCGGCACTCGGACGGCCGTATCACGTGGTCTACACGAGCCAGAGCCCGACCGGCATCAAGGTCGCCGTCAATCACGGTGCGGCGGTGACGATCATCGACCGCTGCACGCTGCCCGCGAATTGGCGCGTGCTGGACACGGAAGACGGCTTGCCGGCGCTGCCGCCCGCGGATCTCGAGCTGCTCCGCTCACCCGGCAATCGCGATCCTGCCGCCGACGATCTGGCCCTGCTGATCGAGACGATGGTCGAGGAACGCCGCCGCGCGGCGAGCGCGCTGTCGCCGGCCTGAACGATCGCGCATCACGTCCGGTGGCCTCGGGCGATCCGCGCCACACGGAACGACGCGATCGATCGGCTTCTCCGATGGTCCCTATCGGAATTCCTCGCTGTCAAAAGGAAATTGGCGCAATAAATATAAGAGCGAGCGGACGAATGACCGTTGCCCCGGCGGCCGGTGTCCGCGCGATCGCGCCCGCCCGGTTCCATCCGTCGCGTGACGCCCGGCGTCAGTTCCTTCCCCATCCAATACGAGCCTTGCCCATGATCCTGTCGTTGCTTGCCCGCTTGTTTATTGTCGCCATGCGCCACCCAGCACTCGGGTGGTTGATGCTTGTCTTCGCGCTATCGGGTTCGGGGGCGGCCTACGCCGCCGGCAATGGACCGATCGTGATCGGGGTGAACAACTGGGCCGAGAATATCGCGGTCGCGAACCTGTGGAAGGCGCTGCTTACGGAAAAGGGCTACAACGTCACGCTGCAGTCCGGCGACAAGGCCATCATCTACAACGGCGTCGCGCAGGGCAAGCTCGATCTGACGTTCGAAGTCTGGCTGCCATCCGCGGACGGCCCGCCGTACGACGCGATCAAATCGCGCGTCGAGAAGATCGGCCCGTGGTTTCCCCGCGCACAGCTTGGCCTCGCAGTGCCCGATTACGTCGCGATCGACAGCATTGACCAGTTGAACGCACACGCCGCACAGTTCAGCCATGGCGGCAAGCCGACAATTTTCGGCATCGAGCCTGGCAGCGGCCTGATGAAACTGATGGGCGAGGCGCGCACCGCGTATGCGCTCGACGCAACCGTGCTGCCGTCGTCGGAAGCTGCGATGTTGCTCGCGCTGGATCGCGCGGAAAAGCGTCACGAGCCGATCGTCGTCACGCTATGGAATCCGCACTGGGTGTGGGCGAAGTATCCGATGCACTACCTGAAAGACCCGAAGCAGGTGTTCGGTCAACCCGATGCGATCTACGCGATCGCGACGGCCGGTTTCAGTCGTACACATCCGGATGTCGCGCGCTGGCTCGGTGCATGGAAGATGGACGACCAGACGCTCGGCTCGCTGATGAACGACATTCGTGCCGGCGGTGAATCCGATCCGCAGAAGGGTGTCGCGCGATGGATCGCGTCGAATCGCGCTCGGGTGGGTGAGTGGCTACGCTAGGTCGTCTTTGGCCTATGCAGCTTCCTGAGCGTGCTCCGGAGTAAAAGCGTGAGTGCATCGATCTAGCGTGGGTGCGGCTTTGCGACAAGTCGTGCACGTGAACCGCACAGATTTAGACTTCGCAAGTTTTTATCGTCGATCACGATCTGTCCGACAAAAGGGACAAATCCATGCGGTTGGGATGTGCAGACTTCGGACTCGAGCAAATGTGTGCGGTTCGGATGGAAACACGCTTCTCAGGCCGGTTGCCCGCCACCGTCGCTCGCCATTGCCGGCCCCGCATCGATCGCGACGCGATTCTTGCCTTGGTGCTTCGCGCGGTACAGCGCGCGGTCGGCGGCTTCGATCAGCGACGTCATCGGCGTGCCGGCTGCCGGCACGACGCTCGCGCCGCCGATGCTGATCGTCACGTAGCGGCCGGTCGACGAATGCACGTGCTCGAGCCGCAGTGCTTCGATCGCGAGGCGAATCTTCTCGGCGAGCAGGCGCACGCCGCCCGGCGACGTGCCCGGCAGCACCACCGCGAATTCCTCGCCGCCGAAGCGTGCGGCGAGATCGCCCGGGCGGCCGAGGCAGCTTTCGACGGTCGAGGCGACCCGCTTGAGCACATCGTCGCCCGACACGTGTCCGTACGTGTCGTTGTACAGCTTGAAGTTGTCGACGTCGATCATCAGCAGCGACAGCTCGCTGCGCTCTCGCGTGCCGCGCCGCCATTCGGCGTTCAGGTATTCGTCGAGATAGCGCCGGTTCGACAGCCCGGTGAGCCCGTCGGAATGCGTGAGGCGGCGCAGTTCGAGGTTCGCTTCGAGCAATTGCTGCTGCGATTGCCGCAGTGCGCGGTAGGCTTCGTCGCGCTGCAGCAGGTTGACGTACGAGCGCGAGTGGTAGCGGATCCGTGCGACGAGCTCGATGCGGTCCGGCAGCTTCACGAGGTAGTCGTTCGCGCCGGCCGCAAATGCGGCGCTCTTGATGACCGGTTCCTCCTTGTTCGACAGCACGATGATCGGCACGTCGCGGATCACGGGATTCGTGCGGTACGCCTTCACGAGGCTCAATCCGTCGGTGCCGGGCATCACGAGGTCCTGCAGGATCACGGTCGGCCGCGTTTCGACTGCGGCGGCGAGCGCGTCGTCCGAGCGCGGGCAGTAGTGGAAGTCGATGCCGTCCTCGTCGGCAAGCGCGCGCAGCACGGCCTGGGCGACGATCGTCTGGTCGTCGACCAGTAGCACCATCACCGGCACGTCGGTCGCCGGCGGCGCCTGCAGGGTCGCGCGCGCTGCTTCGAGCGCCGCGCCCGCGCCGTCCGCGGCGGACGTGCCGTTATCGTGGCCCGGGCGTCGCGTGGAGTCACTCGTCATGTCGACACCTGTTGTTGCCATTGCTGTCACGCAAGTCCATTTCATTCAGTTCCTGACGAGCGCCGCCAGTTCGCCCGCAATGCGCTCGAGCGGCAGGATCGCACGCGCAGCGCCGAGCGTCGCGGCGGCTTTCGGCATTCCGTAGACGGCGCTCGTCGCCTGGTCCTGCGCGATCGTATGGTAGCCCTTCATCCGCATCGCCTTCAGCCCGATCGCGCCGTCGCGCCCCATCCCGGTGAGCAGCACGCCGATCACGTCGCCGGGCCAGTGCTCGGTCACGCTGCTGAAGAATACGTCGACCGACGGCCGGTACGGCGTCTCGGCCGGCTCGCGCGTGTATTCGAGCGTGCCGGCGCGCGTGATCCGCAGGTGGTCGTTGGTCGCGGCGAGCAGCACGAACGACGGCTGCGGCCGGTCGCCTTCGCGCGCGATGCGCACGTTGAGCGGCGTCTGGCCGTCGAGCCATTGCGCCATGCCGTCCGCGAACGCCTGGTCGACATGCTGCACGATAACGATCGGCGCGCGGAAATCGGCGGGCAGCGCGCCGAGGATCGACGCAAGCGCGGTCGGGCCGCCGGCCGACGCGCCGATCGCGACGAGCGGCCCGCCGTCGCCGCGCGCCGTCGTGCCGGCGGGGCGGGCGGCGCCCGTCGGCTTGTCGAGCAGCCGGCCGATCAGGTCGATCTTCGCGAGCAACAGCTGCGCGGTGTCGCCGTTCGCGCCTGCGCCGAGCCGCGGCGTATCGACTGCGTCGAGCGCGCCGGCGCCCATCGCCTCGTACACGCGCCATGCATTCGCGCCGATACTGCTCGTCACGATCAGGATCGCGCACGGTTTGCCCGAAGACATGATCCGCCGCGTCGCTTCGACGCCGTCGAGCTTCGGCATGATCAGGTCCATCAGCACGACGTCGGGCGGTTGCGCGGCGCAGAACTCGACGGCCTGCACGCCGTCGGTCGCGACCCACAGCACGCGGTGCTCGGGCCGCCGCGCCACCGCGCGGTGCAACGCCTCGACGGCGAGCGGAAGGTCGTTGACGATGCCGATGTTCACGGACGGGCTTCTCCTATCAGGTCTCGTACGGCGTCGAGCAGGGTTTCGTCGTGGAAGCTACTCTTCGCCAGATAGTAGTCGGCGCCCGCGTCGAGTCCGCGACGGCGGTCCTCCTCGCGGTCCTTGTACGACACGATCATCACCGGCAGCGATTTCAGCGCGGCATCGCGCTTGATCAGCGTGACGAGCTCGATGCCGTCCATGCGCGGCATGTCGATGTCGGTCACGACGAGATCGAAATCGGCGCCGCGCAGCGCGTTCCAGCCGTCCATCCCGTCGACCGCGACGGTGACGGCGTAGCCGCGCTTTTCGAGCAGCTTGCGCTCCAGTTCGCGCACCGTCAGCGAATCGTCGACCACCAGCACGTGCCGGCGCCGTGCGACGGCCGTCTGCTGCGCGCGCTGCACCTTGTCGAGCTGGCCGCCGCGCACGAGCTTGTCGACCGAGCGCAGCAAGTCCTCGACGTCGATGATCAGCACCGGTTCGCCATTCTCCATCAGCGCGGCCGCGGCGATGTCCTTGACCTTGCCGAGCCGGCGGTCGAGCGGCTGGATCACCAGCATGCACTCGCCGCGGAACCGGTCGACGGCGATCCCGTACGACTCCCATTCGTCGCCGATCACGACAGTCGCGACGCTGTCGCGCGCCTGTTCCGGCGGCACTGCGCCGAGCAGCTGGTGCGCGGTGACGAGCCCGACCGGGCGACCGTCGAAGCGGAAATGCTGCTGGCCTTCGAGCGTGTCGATGTCGGCGCGCGGGAGTTCGAGCGTGCGGCGCACGTGCGCAAGCGGGATCGCGTACGCTTCGCCGCCGACCTCGACGAGCAGGCTGCGCACGATCGACAGCGTGAGCGGCAGTTGCAGCACGAAGCGCGCGCCGCGGCCCGGCTCGGTGAAGATCCGCACGGTGCCGCGCACGGCCTTGACCATGTCGTGCACCGCGTCGAGGCCGACGCCGCGGCCCGATACATCGGTGACGCGGTCGCGCATCGAGAAGCCGGGGAGCAGCAGGAAGTCGAGCAGCTCGTGGTCGGACAGCCGCGTGGCCGTGTCCGCGTCGGCGAGCCGGCGCCGCACGACGGCTGCGCGCAGCGCGTCGAGATCGATGCCGGCGCCGTCGTCGCTGACGGAGATCAGCAACTGGCCCGCGCTGTGGCGCGCTTCGAGCGTCACGCTCGCTTCGGCCGGCTTGCCGCGCGCGATGCGCTCGTCGGCCGTCTCGACGCCGTGGTCGAGCGCGTTGCGCAGCAGGTGGCCGAGCGGCGCGTCGAGCATGTCGAGGATGTCGCGATCGACCTGCGTCGTTTCGCCGACGATCGCGAACCGCACGCGCTTGCCGAGCGAACGTGCGAGATCGCGGACGATGCGCGGATACGCGTGCGTCGCGTCGCCGAACGGCCGCATCCGGCAGCGCAACGCTTCGTCGTAAAGCTGCTGCGCGAGATGCGTGCTGCGGCGGTCGAAACGGTCGAGCTCGTCCAGGCGCGCGCCGAGCTGCAGCTGCAGGTTGCCGAGCCCCTGGCGCACATCGTTCAGCGACGCGAGCGCGGGCGGGTCGAGCCGCTCCGCGAGCGTTTCGACGAGCATGTCGAGCGTGCGCGCGACGTCGCGCTGCATCCGCTTGATGCGCAGGATCGAGCCCGTGAACGGCTTCAGCCAGTGCGATTCGACGAGCGATTCGCTGGACAGGCTCAACAGCTGGTCGAGCTGCTCGGCGCGTACGCGCAGCATCCGCTGCGGATCGTGCCGGGGGGGCGGTTGGGTGTGCAAAGGCGGGGCGTCGGGCGCGACGGCATGCAAGCCCGGCGACGGATCGGCGGGCGGGTGGCGCGGGGGGCCGTCGCCGGTGCGCGGCGATATTGAGACAAAGGCGGCCGCGTCGGGCGCGGAGCCGATGTGCGGCGCTGCGGCGCCTGGTTCCGGCGCGGGCGGTATGGGCAGTGTAAGCGGTGTGAGCGACACCGCGCGTTCGGCGCCCTCGTCCGACGCGTCGGTCGGACCCAGTGCGGCCAGCGCCTCGATGTCCGCGCGCGAAACCGCCGCCGCCGGATCGGCGTTGCCGACGCGCAGCAGCAGGTCCACGCCATGCAGCAGTGCGTCGATGTGCGCGGTCGTCAGCGTCAGCTCGCCACGCTGCGCGGCGACGAAGCATTCCTCCATCGCGTGCGCGACTTCGACGCCGTCCTGCAGGTCGATGATGCGCGCGGCGCCTTTCAGCGAATGCGCGGCGCGCATGCACGCTTCCAGCGCGGGCGCGTCGCCGGGCGCATGTTCGAGCGTCAGCAGGCCGCTCGCGAGCGCCTGCGTCTGCGTGTGTGCTTCGTCGCGGAACAGGTCGAGCAGCGACAGGCGCATCAGGTCGTCGTCGGTGCTCATCGCAGGCTCCTCGCAAGCGAGTCGAACACGCGATCGGTGTCCAGCACGCCGATCGTCGTATCGCGCCACGCGAGCAGGCCGCGCGTGTGCATCGCGGCCGCGTGGGTGAGCGTCGTCGGCACCGGCAGCAGCGCGTGCACCGCAAATCGCAGCACGCCCTCGACCTCGTCGACGGGCAGCGCGACCGCGTCGCCGCGATGCTCGACGACCAGCATCCGCGCATACGCGTTGCGCGACTCGTGCGGTCCGGCTGCGTTGCGTTCCAGATTCAGCAGTACGCCGAGGGATGCTGCGATCGTCAGCGTGCCGCGCACGTTGACGAGCCCGAGCACGGCGCCGTCGCGCCGGTGCGGCAGCGAATGGATCGGGCGCGGCCCGTCGATCTGCCGCAGCGCGGCGGCGGGCAGGCCGAGCCATTCGTCGCCGACGCGGAACGCGAGCGCGGACTGCAGCGCTTGCGCATCGTCGGCAGATGCGGCAGATGCGGCGGATGCAGTGAGTCGTGCGTCCGCAGCGGCTGGCTGCGACGCGCTGCGTGCGGCGCGCGCCGTTTCGGCGAGGTCCGCGTCGGTGAGCGGCCGGTCGAGCAGCTTCCCGGCTGCTTGTTCGAACACCGGGCAGTTCAGGCAGCGGGTGTGCTCGACAAGCCGCGGGCACGAGCCGTCACCTCGCGTGCCGATGCGATTCCAGCAATCGTCGACGGCCCTAGCCGGAGCGCGGTCGTCACGAGCGGCGTGGGTCATAGGTTCCTCCCGGGTTCGCTGGTCCGGTCCGCCGTCGGCACGGCTGACGCGCCGCGTCGCGCGCTTGCCCGCTGCGCACGCAGCATCAGTTGCCGCGCACCTGCCGCGTCACCTGCCGCGTCGCGCAGCGCGGCGAGATGGGTCAGCGCCTCGTAGTGAGCCGGGTCGAGATACAGCGTCTTGCGATAAAAATCCTGCGCGTCCGCATCGAGGCCGCGCGCATCGGCGATCAGGCCGAGCAGGTAGAACGCGTCCGCGTCGGGGCCGTGCGCGAGCGCGAACGCGTGCGCGGCGCGCTCGGCGTCGTCGAGGCGGCCCGTGTCGGCGAGCCGGCGGGCGTCGGCGAGCGTGGGCGCCGGGGCGGCGGGTGCGCTCGGCGTGGAATCCGTGGCATCGGGCGCCGCGTGCGCGCTGCGTGTCGCCGGCTGCCGCTGCGGCACGGCCGGCGGGCGGTACAGGGTTGCCGTTGCGAAATGGTTTGCCGTGGAGGGCGCCGCGGCCGGGTGCCGGAGCGGCAACGTTCGCGGCGCCACCGGTTTCGCAGATGCCGCAGACACGGTGGACAGCCGCTCGCCACCGTTCACGCCCGCAGCCGGAGCATCAACCGGCGGCGCGCGATGGAACGCGAACGCGAGCGGAATGCGCGCGGGCACCAGCGCATGCCGCATCATCAGCACCGTCTCGGCCGGGCCGACGAAGATCGTGCCGCCGTCCGCGAGTTGCCGGTCGAGCAGCCGGATCGACTGGTCCTGAGCGTGTCGGTCGAAATAGATCAGCACGTTGCGGCAGAAGATGAAGTCGTAGCGCGTGTCCGCGTCGAGCGGCAGGTCGAACAGGTTTGCCTGCACGAAGCGTACCGGTTCGCGCACCCGCGGGTCGAGCTGCCAGCCGCCGGCCGTTTCACTGAAATGGCGGTCGCGGAATTCGAGCGGGTGGCCACGAAACGCGTTGCGTCCGTAGACGCCGACCCGCGCCCGCTCGATCGCGCGGGCGCTGATGTCGATCGCGTCGATCGCGAAGCGCGACGGGCCGATGCCGGCGTCGAGCAGTGCCATCGAGATCGAATACGGCTCCTCGCCGGTCGAGCACGGCACGCTCAGCACACGTAGCGTGCGCGCCGGCTCGCGCACGAGCCGCGCGTCGGCGATCCGCGCAAGCGCGACGAATGCCTCGCGGTCGCGGAAGAACCACGTTTCCGGCACGACCAGCGTTTCGATCAGCGCCTGCCGTTCGTCCGCGGACGCATTCAGCCGCTGCCAGTACGCATCGATCACGGCGCCAGCGGCGGCCTCGGCGACGTCGTCCGGCATGCCGCCGACGGGCAGCGGTGTGTCGGGCGCGTCCGGTGCATTGGGCAGCGTGACGCGTGCGCGTTCGGCAACCGCGCGCGCGAGCGCACGATTGCCAAGCGTCGCCGCGTCCATCCCGGTTTCACGCGCGAGCCACGCTTCGAATCGAGGGTCGTTGGCGTTCATCACGGTCATCATCCGGCAAGCGCCTGCGCGGGCGGAAACAGCAATGCGCGCGCGTCGTCATCGAGCATCTGCTCTACGTCGATCCGCTGCACGAATCCCGTCGCGTCGGCGGCGACCGGCCCGAGCCAGCGCGCGTGCGGCATCGCGATCCCGCTGTCGGCGAATTGCGCGGGCGCGAACTCGCGCACCTGCGTCGCGTGCTCGACGATCAGCCCGAGCCATCGATCGGCGCCGTCCGCCTCGTGTTGCTGCGCATAGCGCACGACGACGAGCCGCGTCGATCGCAGCGCGTGCGCCGCGCGCCCGAGCGCGAGCCGCGGCACGTCAATCACCGGCACCAGCGTGCCCCGGTGATCGATCACGCCGGTGAGCCATGGCGGCGTACCTAGCATCGACTTCACGGGCGCGAGCGCCAGCACCTCGACGATCCGCGTCGCATCGAGCGCATAGCGTTCGCCGTCGAGTTCAAAAAGAAGGAAGAGCATCGTGTCGTCTGCCCGAAAGCCGCGTGCGTCAGCCGTCGATCTTGAAGAGCGACACGCCGGTGCGCAGGTGGTTCGCGACGAGCGTGAGGTCGTCGATCGCCTGCGACGACTGGCGCAACGATTCGGCCGTCTGCTGCGCGGCTTCCGACAGCTGCGACAGCGCCTGCGTGATCTGCTCGGCACCGTTCGCCTGCGTCTGCATCCCTTCGTTGACCATCTGGAAGCGCGGCGCGAGCGTCTGCACCTCGGCGATGATCTGCGACAGCTGCCCGCCGACCTGCTGCACGTCGAGCATGCCGCGGCGCACTTCCTCGGAGAACTTGTCCATCCCCATCACGCCTGCCGACACGGCCGACTGGATCTCCTTCACCGTCTGCTCGATATCGTAGGTCGCGACGGCCGTCTGGTCGGCCAGGCGGCGGATCTCGGTTGCGACGACCGCGAAGCCGCGGCCGTACTCGCCGGCCTTCTCGGCCTCGATCGCCGCGTTCAGCGACAGCAGGTTGGTCTGGTCGGCCACCTTGGTGATCGTCGCGACGACCTGGTTGATGTTCAGCGCCTTCTCGTTGAGGATCGCGAGCTTCGC
>Ga0157367_1001320_pt1 | contig 10903 bp, 7 predicted proteins | sample AttbisABBM2_FD_113142 | JGI IMG/M metagenome (GOLD analysis project Ga0157367, IMG submission 113142) | Fungus gardens microbial communities from leaf cutter ant in Botucatu, State of São Paulo, Brazil - Atta bisphaerica ABBM2 | ecosystem: Host-associated > Fungi > Mycelium > Unclassified ...
AATGGCCGTGGCGACAGCAAAGAACCAGGCGTGAAGCGAAAACTGCGGGATCCCGGTAAAGAAGGCGGCAAGGTTGCACCCCATCGCCAGGCGCGCGCCGAATCCGGCAATTATGCCGCCGATAATCGCCTGCAGAATGCGGATCCGGCTTTTGGGCATACGCAACTTAACGTTGTTTGCCCACAGCGCCGCCGCGAAACAGCCGCCGAACATGCCGATGATCATCATCCCGTCGATGCGGGTGAGCGGCGTACCGTCCAGATGAATGAGTTTAAAGTAGCCCCACTCTTCGGCATGTACGCCAGCGAGTTGCAGCAGTTGGCCACCCCAGCGGGTGAACTCGCCGGTTACAGCCCAGAAGGTACCGGTAATGCCAAAATAATAAGTAGAGAGAATGCCTGCCGCGATAACGGCCGGAACAGGTGACCAGAACTTAACCAGGTAAGTCTGTTTGAAGAATTGCCATGACATGAGGAAGCCTCTGAACTCAGAAGGAATATGTGGAATTAACGGACTGGAATATATAACTTTTTTCCTTACTCTAAAACCTCGCTGATGCCTTTCTCTAAAATACCTCCCTTTTTAATGACCTCAGTCATTAAACTTTGCAGTTCCCTATACATGAGCATAGTCCCGCAATTCATACAGCAAGCATGCCCCATTGCTCATCACGATCTTTCATTGTACATGTCAGTCGTAGCATAATCATTGGTTGTGATGTGCCTGGACAAAATCAGGCAAGATATACTTCTATACTATAAAACGGGGATAGCGCCAGGGACGTGAAACAGGTTCTCAAATTTAAGGATGAACGTAGTAATAAATATTTTTTTCGGGGATGGCATTTATAAATACAAATGTTTTTATTATAAAAAACCAAGAAAGGCTGAATTTCCGGCGCTTAAGCGCCGGAGATGCTCACCTGCTACAAGCTTTTTTTATTAACGCTGCTGAAATTCATTTTCTTTATGAAAGGCCTTTCAATATAGTGATAAGTAAATGAAGAGAGAAGGCATATTGCCACGTAGGATAAAAACAAAGTGACAAAAGTACGTGTGCTTAATTCTAATTTACTGTTTGTTTGTAAGTGAAGGATTAAAGGAAATAAAATTAACCCTTGTGTTAAATATAAGCTGTAGCTTATTGCACCAAGGCGAATAGCTGCTCTGGTAATTAAGAATCCAAAAAAATTTGCACCTGAAACCACAGAAAAGAATATAATGCAGAGGAATAGTTTTTCTGGCGAGCCGTAAAGTGTAGGTTTCGCTAATATGGTAATAATTATCATGAATGCTAATATAGCGTTAGCGGTGTTTTTTGTTATGACTATTCTGTCCTTGATTTCACTGCATAACATCCCGGCGAAAAAATATGACCATAGATATGCATCATTAGTAAAACCTGGAAGGAAATATACGGAGAAAGCAAAGAGGGAAATGGTTAACTCGAATGACCATTTTTTAAACATAAATAACAGTGGGAGAGAAAAGTAAAAAATCCACTCCCACCGAAGAGTCCACGTCACCCCAGCCAGGGCCATAAAAGGATACTGGAATGATGTGACAGGCGGCTTGTCATTCCAGAGTCCGATATCAAACCAAGAGAGCGCATTTGTTACTACACCGACAGAAAATTCCTTCTGTTCGGTTAATAATAAAAGTAAACATAAAGCAACTAAAGAACAAAATATTGATAAAGGAGCAATTCTATATATGCGTTTTTTATACAGATCAACCCAGTTCACATCATTTACTCTTTTGACTTTCCCCCAGAACAAGAAGGCTGTAATCATGAAAAATAAGGCAACCCCATATTTTCCCATATAAAGTAATAAGTCTGAGGTGGGAGCCCAATTGCCTTTTGTTATATATGTATAAGCACAGTCCATATGATGAAATATTACAAACGAAGCAAGGACGTACCTAATTCCATCTATGCTGTTTGACCTTGCCGGATCAGTATCTTCATCTATAAATCTGAATACTGGTAGACTAAAAATCACAATTGCCGATGCTAAGCATGTTAAAACCAAGCAAATCGAAAAATATAAATCCATCATCAAACCTTACGGAAATTAATATAGAAAGAATAGTAGGGCTTTACCTGACCCGACACCATTCTATCATTGCTTTTTGTAATCGTCGAGACAACATAAGTCATTAAATTATATCCAAATTTTTGGGGTTATTTAACCTCTCGGCTCTAACATACCCAAGAGCGCATGTAACAGTAAGCTAAATGAATTTGTCAGAAGTTATTGCACCGCAGGGACCTATCTCATCAGCTTCTTTCGATACTACTTCCTAAGACAATCATTTCTGTTCAGGGTCAGATGACGGTACTAACGGGCGTAGGCTGTGTTTATTGGTCAGCCCTTTATCAGTTGCAAACGTCATAATGATAAAGCCTTATACTTGATCTATTCTCTCGAACGGAGTGCTATTCATAGCTGTCAAGAAAGTTTGTGGGCCGACTAACCAGTAAATGAAGTAAGACTTTTCTGGTTACGAGCTTTTTCCGCCCTCCCCATACCAGTCGGGGCGCCGCTCAGGGAAGCAGGGTCAAGGTATAGTTGCTCATCGTGTTCAACATCTGAAGGCGACAGCACAGGCGTTGAATAAATATTTAAATAGTTAATGTTATGTTAAGGCATGCTAAAGCTCGATGCAGGCGTTTTCAATGGCGAAAACTGATTCTATAACCACTGATGAATTCATGGTCATTCATCAGAAGTTGTACCGAATTTCAAAGACGTGGGGTGATTTATGGTTGACGTTATTTTTTTTACGTACTGAAAGCTGCCGGGTTGTAAACATAAAATACAGTGATATTAACGATGATCTGTTGTATCTCGCGGCAACACCAAAATTTGAGTCGCGGACAGTGAGACTGTGCAAGATACTGCGGCAATTATTTAATAAAAGAAAGCTAGCTAACCCCCTGGATATCTATGTTTTTCAGAGTAAATCAAATCGCGTAAAAGGCGTTGCAAAGCCAGTAACAACGGTGGCGATGAATATAGCCCTTAAAGAGGCCGCAAGAGAAATTGCAAACAAAAATGTCACCATGAAAAGTGCTCAGCAGATAATGGACTAAGAAGTTTGCAAAGATCCGAGTGGCCGTAGTCTTATTTTTTATAAGACGTACAGCTAAGGTACGTCATAAAATTTCATCAAAATACACGTCTCAGAGGAATGATATTACACCACTGTTTTTTATACTCCATTCCGGCGAAGTTTTTTCCCAATGAGAATATGATTTGTTTCTCATCCCGCTCACACAGCTCTCGGGCGCGATTATAATTTTCCCAGAGCAAGACGCTCCCCGCACCAATGTCATTATATTGGGGATCATATCCACCATTGATGTCATCGAAATAGATCCATTCGGGGCATTCAGTTTTGAATATTAAATCAATTGCTATGATTTTTTTATTGAATGCGAGCGCGGAGCCAAAAACCATATGCCTCAGATTTTCAATAGCGTCCAGCAGGTTCTCTCTTGGAAAGGGTGATATCTTACCGCGCCAGCGAGCATTAAATAAGTTTATGTAACTGTCGCAAATTTCCTCTGCAGAAAGAGTATTCACATCCAGTATTTCCCCTCCAAGCTTGAGGAAGCGATTCCTTTCGCCATTTCTTTTCTTAATCGTTTTTGGAGAAAATACAGATTTCATATGACATATCTCATCATTCAGCATTTTACTGCTGAATGAATTGATGAACGCATTTTTCTGTAATGGTGAAAGTTTTTTTGTCCTGACGGGAAGGAAAAATTTTGAATGAGGGGCGCTGGGTAATATTATATCCTCAAAAACAAACGGGTGCGATTTTGAATAGAGATTCAGGGATCCACTGATGGAGTAAGTTGATGAAACAATAATACCATCTTTTTTTCTACAGAAAAAACGAATGTCTTTTTTTCGTTTGTTTGCCAGGTAAGTTAGCACATCCGGGTGTGTGCATACACTTCCGCCATAAACAGAATAAGCCTGACGATAAATACTCAGGTCACACTCTTCCCATCCACAAATTAAACTTCTTAACATTTTGACCAAATATTTTTTGCAATAACAGATATACGCATACTTTATACATTCTTTGCAGTATGTAAATCGACAAAGAGATATTGTTGACTACTTGTTTAGTGAAGGGATGAATTAAGTATTAGTGTGCTATTTATTGCAACTGATATGAATGCTGGAAATGAAGAGAGTGTGTAAAAAAAGAGGACCGTCTGGCTGGGATGCCAGACGGTCGAAGGGTTAGGCTTTACGCGTCGCCGCTTTCATTGCAGTCACAAACGCTTTCAGCTCGGCCAGCATCTGCTCGGGCTTGTCCACGTTCTTTTCGATGATCTTCACAATCGCAGAGCCGGAGATGGCACCTGCCGCTTTCGCCTCAATCGCTGCGGTGACCTGATCCGGGGATGAAATCCCGAAACCCTGCAGCGGAGGCGCGGCATGGTACTCGGCCAGCTTCTCCACAAGGTGATGCAGCGGCAGCGCGGCTTTATTCTCGGCACCGGTCACGCCTGCGCGGGAGAGCAGGTAGGTGTAACCGCGCCCGTAAGAGGCTATCTGGCGCAGCAGCTCATCGTCCGCGTTTGGCGGGCAGATAAAAATAGGGGCGACATTGTGACGCATCGCAGCCTGGCGGAATGGCGCAGACTCCTCAACCGGCACGTCGGCCACCAGAACGGAGTCGACGCCCACGCGCGCGCACTCGGCGTAAAACTCATCGATACCGCGGTTGAATACCAGGTTGGCGTACATCAGCAGGCCAATCGGGATAGTGGGGTGCTTCTGACGGATCGCCGCCAGCATCTCGAAGCACTGGGTCGGCGTGACGCCCGAGGCAAACGCGCGCAGCGTCGCATTTTGAATGGTCGGGCCATCCGCCAGCGGGTCAGAGAACGGGATCCCCAGCTCCAGCGCATCGGCACCGGCTTCAATCAGGGTGTCGATGATCTTCAGCGACTGTTCAGGGCCAGGGTCGCCCAGGGTGACGAAGGGAACGAACGCGCCTTCCTGGCGGGATTTCAGTTCTGCAAATACGTTATCGTAGCGTTCCATCAGATTTCCCCTCGTGCTTTCAGAATATCGTGAACGGTGAAGATATCTTTGTCACCGCGACCGGAAAGGTTCACCACCAGCAGCTGTTCTTTTTCCGGATTGTCTTTCATCATTTTCAGCGCATGGGCCAGAGCGTGTGAAGACTCCAGCGCCGGGATGATCCCTTCGCTGCGGCACAGCGTTTTGAACGCTTCCAGCGCTTCGTCATCGGTAATGGAGACATAGTCCGCGCGACCGGTACTGTTCAGATAGGCGTGCTGCGGCCCGACGGATGGGAAGTCGAGGCCGGCAGAGATAGAGTAAGACTCTTCAATCTGGCCTTCATCGGTCTGCATCATCGGGGATTTCATGCCGAAGTAGATCCCCACGCGGCCATGCTTCAGCGGCGCGCCGTGTTCACCCGATTCAATGCCGTGACCCGCAGGCTCGACGCCAATCAGACCCACGCTGGTGTCGTCGATAAAGTCTGCGAACATGCCGATGGCGTTAGATCCACCGCCGACGCAGGCGATTACCGCATCCGGCAGGCGACCCTCTTTTTCGAGGATCTGCGCTTTGGTCTCTTCCCCGATCATGCGCTGGAATTCACGCACGATGGTCGGGAACGGGTGCGGGCCCGCCGCGGTACCGAGCATATAGTGCGCGGTTTCGTAGCTGCCAGACCAGTCGCGCAGCGCTTCGTTACAGGCATCCTTCAGCGTCGCGGAGCCGCTGTGCACCGGGATCACTTCCGCACCCATCAGCCGCATACGGAAGACGTTCGGAGACTGACGCTCAACGTCTTTCGCCCCCATATAGATGCGGCATTTCAGGCCGAGCAGGGCGCTGGCGAGCGCCGAGGCCACGCCGTGCTGGCCTGCGCCGGTTTCGGCGATGATTTCGGTTTTACCCATACGCTTCGCGAGCAGCGCCTGGCCCAGTACCTGGTTAGTCTTATGCGCGCCGCCGTGCAGCAGGTCTTCACGCTTAAGATACAGCGTGGTTTTGGTGCCTTCCGTCAGGTTGCGGCATTTGGTCAGGGCCGTTGGGCGGCCTGCATAGTTTTTCAACAGGTCGGTAAATTCAGCCTGAAACGCCGGATCCTTCTGCGCGCTTACAAACGCTTCTTCCAGCTGGCGCAGCGCGGGCATCAGGATTTGCGGGACGTACATCCCGCCGAACTCACCAAAATACGGGTTAAGTAATGTCGTCATCTTCTCTTCCTTAATATGCACGCAGAGTTTTAAAAACCGAGGCCAGTTTGCTGGCATCTTTAATACCCGGCTGGGACTCTACGCCTGAATTGAAATCGAGGCCTGCGCAGCCGGTTTTCGCGGCTTCTACACAGTTGTCCGGGCTTAATCCGCCCGCCAGCAGAACGTTGTCCAGCTTTTCGCCGTTCAGCAGAGACCAGTCAAAACGCTGGCCGGTTCCGCCCTGGCCGTTATCGAGGACGTATTTATCCACGTGGTTCAGGTTACGCGGGGGCAACGTATCGTCAACGCGTTGCGCTTTCCAGATCTGTACCTGCGGTGCCAGCGTGGCGCGAAGGGCATCGATATAGGCCTGATCTTCATCGCCGTGGAGCTGCACTGCGCTCAGGGATAACGCGTCGGCTTTTGCCGCAACGTCTGCAATATCTGCGTTGCGGAACACGCCAACATAGCTGAGCGGAGCCGCGGCGATGACCTTACGCGCTTGCTCTTCGCTGACCGCGCGAGGAGAGGAATCCACAAAAATCAGCCCGCCATAAATCGCTCCGGCTTCATACGCGGCCTGGGCGTCCTGTTCGCGGGTTAAGCCACAGACTTTGTTTTCACCCAGCAGCACGCGACGTACTGCAGCATTGAGATCGTCATGTTCCATCATGGCGGAGCCAATCAGGAAACCGTTGGCGAAGTGGCTCAGCTCGCGCACCTGGGCGTAGCTGTTAATGCCGGATTCGCTGATCACCGTGACGCCAGCGCCCAGACGCGGTGCCAGCTGGCGCGTGCGGTTCAGGTCAATGGACAGGTCACGCAGATCGCGGTTGTTAATGCCAACCACTTTGGCTTCCAGCGCAATCGCGCGTTCCAGCTCTTCTTCATTACTCACTTCGGTCAGCACGCCCATGTTCAGGCTGTGCGCCACGGCGGAAAGCTGGCGGTACTGCTCGTCGTCAAGTACCGAGAGCATTAGCAGGCAGGCGTCGGCCTGGTAAAAGCGCGCCAGCCAGATCTGATACGGATCGATAATAAAGTCTTTGCACAGGATCGGCTGCGGCGCGATGCCGCTGACGATCGGCAGAAAATCGAAGCTACCCTGGAAATATTTCTCATCCGTCAGCACGGAGATGGCTGACGCATGATGCTTATAAATACCGGCAATACGTGCCGGGTCGAAATCGTCACGAATAACGCCTTTAGACGGGGAGGCTTTTTTGCACTCAAGAATAAACGCGGTGCGCGCACCCTGCAGGGCATCATAGAAACGACGTTGGCTTGGTACGACGTCATTCTGGAAACTGGCAAGCGGCTGCTGTTGCTTGCGGGCTTCCACCCAGATGGCCTTATCGGCAACGATTTTCGCTAAAACGGTCTGCATTCTTTACCCTCTTGCCGCAAGTGCGGTAACGCGATCGTAAGCTGCACCGGAGCGCAGTACATCCAGAACTTTTTGAACGTTGGCCTTCAGGTCTTCCTCACCGTGCAAACGCATCAGCATGGCGACGTTGGCAGCAACGGCGGCCTCATGAGCGACCTCTCCCTTACCTTGTAATAAGCGCGTCAGAATGTCACGGTTTTCTTCCGGCGTACCGCCGGCCAGCGCTTCCTGGTGATACGGGGTTAAACCAAAGTCAGCGGCTTCCAGTTGGTAGCTCAGGATTTCGCCGTCGCGCAGTTCGGCTACCAGCGTTGGCGCATGCAGTGACACTTCGTCCATACCACCGCTGTGCACCACGGCGGCACGCTGGTAACCCAGCACGCGCAGCGTCTCGGCAATCGGCAGTACCAGTTCCGGACTGTAGACACCGATCAGCGCTAGCGGCGGGTGCGCCGGGTTGATCAGCGGGCCGAGCACGTTAAACAGCGTGCGGGTTTTAAGCTGCTGACGAACCGGCATCGCGTGGCGGAAACCGGTGTGATACTTCGGCGCAAACAGGAAGCAGACGCCCAGGTCATCCAGCGCTTCACGGGAACGCTCGGCGTTCATATCGAGATTAATACCGAATGCGGCGAGCAAATCGGAAGAACCAGACCGGCTGGAAACGCTGCGGTTACCGTGTTTTGCGACCTTTAAACCACACGCCGCCGCCACGAAGGCGCTGGCGGTGGAGATATTGATGCTGTTACTGCCGTCTCCCCCGGTGCCAACAATATCGGCAAACTGATAGTCCGGGCGCGGGAACGGGGCGGCATTTTCCAGTAGGGCCGTAGCGGCACCGGCGATCTCCTGCGGGCTTTCGCCGCGGACTTTCATGCTCACCAGCGCGGCCGCCAGCTGCTCAGGCTTCAGCTCGCCGCGAACCACGGCGGAGAAGAGCTGGTGGCTCTCCTGTTGGCTCAGGGTCTGCGCCTGGTACAGTTTTTCCAGAATCGGCTGCAGGGTATTGGTCTGCTCCAGCTTCTGTAACGCCCAGTCGAGCGTCTGCTCCAGCAGGCGGGCGCCGTGGGAGGTCAGGATCGATTCCGGGTGGAACTGCAGGCCGCAGACGCGATCCGCATCGTGACGTACCGCCATCACCATCCCTTCAAACGAGGCGTTAATGGTCAGCCCGGCGGGAATGTTGCTGCCAACCAGCGAGTGATAGCGCGCGACCGGTAGCGGGTTCGGCAGCCCGGCAAACATTGCCTGGCCGTCATGTTCAATGCTGGACGCTTTACCGTGCAGGATCTCACCCGCCTGGCCGACGTAGCCGCCGTAGGCTTCAACAATTGCCTGATGGCCGAGGCAGATGCCGATAATCGGCAGCTTGCCGCGCATGCGGGTCAGCAGCTCCGGCATACAGCCTGCTTCGCTCGGTGCGCCTGGCCCGGGGGAGAGCATCAACACCGGGTTTTGCATGGTTGCCAGACGGTCAATCAGGGTCTGAGCCGGGACGTGGTTGCGGTAGATAACAACGTTGTGGCCATTCGCACGCAGCTGATCTGCCAGGTTATAGGTAAAGGAGTCGATATTATCGAGCAGCAGAATGTCAGCCATCAGAAAATCTCCTGTGCATGGTGTGCGGTAGCAATGGCGCGAAGGACCGCACGGGCTTTGCTGCGCGTTTCGTCAGCTTCAGACTGCGGAACAGAATCAAGAACAATTCCGGCACCCGCCTGGACGGTGGCAATGCCGTCTTCGACATAGGCGGAGCGGATCACGATGCAGGTATCGAGGTCACCGTGGGCCGTGAAGTAGCCCACTGCGCCGCCGTAGCTTCCGCGACGGCGTCCTTCGGCCGCTGCAATCAGCTGCATGGCGCGTACTTTCGGCGCACCGCTCAGGGTGCCCATGTTCATGCAGGCGCGGTAGGCGTGCAGGACGTCGAGGTCGTGGCGCAGCTCACCAACCACGCGAGAGACCAGGTGCATCACGAACGAATAGCGGTCGACTTTAGTCAGGTCCGCCACGTAGCGGCTGCCCGGGGTGCAAATACGAGCCAGATCGTTACGCGCCAGGTCAACCAGCATCAGGTGCTCGGAGAGCTCTTTATGATCGGTACGCATTTCCAGTTCGATACGGCTGTCCAAATCGCGATCCAGGGAGCCATCGGCGCGACGTCCACGCGGACGGGTTCCGGCAATCGGGTAGATCTCAATCTGGCGGCTGGTGGCGTCGTACTTCAGTGAGCTTTCCGGCGAGGCGCCGAACAGCGTGAAGTCGTTGTCCTGCATAAAGAACATGTACGGGCTCGGGTTGCTCTTTTTCAGCACGTCGTAGGCGGCGAGCGGCGACGGGCAGGGCAGTGAGAAGCGACGGGACGGTACCACCTGGAAAATTTCCCCGGCGCGAATCGCCTTTTGCATCTGGCGAACCACGGCGCCGTACTGATCGTCGGTCTGGTTCACATCGCAGGTCATTTTTTCCACCCGCTGCACCGGAAGTGCAGGGGGCGCTTCCGTCATCTGCTGCTGGAGCTGCGCGATGCGGTGCTCAAGACGGTTTTTCTCAGCTGCCGAAGGCGTGAACAGGCTGGCCTGGATACGGGTGTATTGTTTCTGATGGTCGATCACCAGCAGGGTTTCAGCCAGATAGAAACAATAGTCCGGGCAGCGATTACCCTGTTCGGTTTCCGGCAAATCTTCAAATCCGGCGACCAGGTCATAAGCAAACAGCCCACCAAAGAACATCGCCTCACGCTCGTCTTCCGGCACGGTAACCAGGTTCTGCAGCAGGCGGAAGGCATCGAAAACGGACAGGGAGCAGAGGCGCGCGTCTTCGTCCAGCAGTTGGCTCACCGGCGGGAAATGCAGAATGCGCATTTCTGGATGACGTTCGTTTTCAATGCCTGAAGGCAGGGCTGCATCCAGCAGCGGCAGCAGCGATGCGCCGTTGTCTGACAGCGCCTTAATTGTGACAGTGTCACCTAAAGCGGTAATACGCAGCGCGCTGTCGACCAGCAGCAGGCTCTTGAGATCGTCTTTGCTGTCGATGTCTGCAGATTCCAGCAGCAGCGTTGCCGGGCGAGCCCCGCACACCTGATGAAACAGCGCGGTCGGGTTGTGGCGATAGGCCGCCTCGCAGGTCAGCAATTCGAGATGGGGTTTGGCTGTTTGCATGTTGGTGTTCTCATTTATTCTGTTCAAAAAAAAGCCCGCTGGGTAGCGGGCGGGTATCTGTTTGCATTTCGCAGACGCGTGACACTGCCCGATGATCAGGAAGTAC
>Ga0157367_1001324_pt1 | contig 10888 bp, 5 predicted proteins | sample AttbisABBM2_FD_113142 | JGI IMG/M metagenome (GOLD analysis project Ga0157367, IMG submission 113142) | Fungus gardens microbial communities from leaf cutter ant in Botucatu, State of São Paulo, Brazil - Atta bisphaerica ABBM2 | ecosystem: Host-associated > Fungi > Mycelium > Unclassified ...
TCGAACCCGCGACGTTCTGCAAACCGACCGCCACCGCGTTGCCGCCGGCCGCCACCGACGACGAGCCGACCGCAACCGCCGTCGTCGACGCGGCATCCGAGCCGTTCAGCGACGCCGTGTTTTTGCCGCGCATGCCTTCGATCGCGACGAGCGGACCGTCGACATCCCGAATCGCAATCGAACGCGCCGATCTCGAAGCGAGCTGCTGCGTCTTCTGGTCGAATGTGGTGGTCATCGAATTCAGCGCGTCGTAGAGCTGCGAGCCATTGATCGCGTCGGTGCTGTTGACGCTCACATCACCCTCGGCGACGTTGACGATCTTCCGTGCGGCGCCCGCGTGGCCTACCGAGACCGTGTTCGCCTGCGTCGCGACCGAGTTCAAGCCGAGCGCGACCGAGTTCAGACCCTGCGCACGCGCACCCGCGCCGAGCGCGAGCGCACCCGAACCGTTCGCGTTCGCGCCCGAGCCGATGGCGACCGAGTTCAGGCCTGCCGCATTGGCCTGCACCCCCGTCGCGTCCACCTTGACGTAGCGCATGTCGAGCGTACCGGCCGCAAGCTCGTCGCGAATCGCTTGCGTCGCACCGTTCATTTGCGTCAGGTTGACCGCGTCCGCGCCGTCCGTGCCCGCTGCCACGTTCTTCAGCGCGACTGGCGTCGAAGCCCCCTTGCCGCCCAGCGTGACGGACCTCTTCTTTGCGTCGTCATATGTCAACGCCATCGACGTCAGCGCGCCATTCGGGTTCGACGGATCAACCGTGATCAGGCCAGTGTCCTTGAGTTGCGCAACGTTCACGGCATCGGTGTCCAGCAAGCCCGCCTTTACGTTCGTGATCCAGCGCTCCCGGCCGACCGAACCCACCGAGATCGTGTCGCTGCGATCAGCCACCGAACCCTGACCCAGCGCCGTGGCATTGGTGGCGTAGTCGTTGACCACCGCGCCGTGGCCGATGGCGGTCGACGACCAGGCCTTGTCCCCAACCTTGGCACCGTTGCCGATAGCCATCGAGTTGTCCGAATAGCCTCCAACTGATGCTTTGGCGCCCATGGCGAGCGACTCGTACGAACTCACGGTCGCGCCGGAACCGAATGCGACGCTGTCGACGAGTGCCGGCGCCACGGTTGCGCCTGAGCCGATCGCCATGCTGCGCTGCGCCCCCATACCCACCACCGCGCCGTTGCCCACCGCAACAGCGTTATCCGAGCCCACATCGACGAATGAATTTGCGCCGACGGCAGTACTGCCGTCGGATTTCGTTACCGCCCCCGAGCCGAACGCGTTCGAGTAGTTGCCGACCGCGGAAGCCCGTGCGCCCAGCGCGGCAGCGTTTCGGCCCCTGGAGTTGGCGAGACCACCCAACGCGAGTGCAGCGACGCCGTTTGCGGACGCGGAGTCGCCAATCGCGAGCGACGAATTACCCGCCGCATTCGCACCATAGCCCAGTGCAGATGCGGCAATGCCGTTCGCCAATGATTTCCAGCCAAGCGCGGCCGCCGCCCGCCCCGTCGCCGTCGACTGCGCGCCCAATGCAACCTGAAAGTCGTTGCCGCTGACCAAGCCACTTATCGACTTGCCCACGCCCCCCGTTCCGTAACCCGCCGCCGAACCATTGCCAATCGCAATCGAGCTGCTACCATTCGCTTTCGCCGTGCCGCCGGGAGAACAGCCTCGACCGCCGATCGCGACGGTCGTTTTGTCCGCCCCCGAGTCGCTACAGCCAACCTCCGTACCAACACCTGCAAAGGCGCCGACACTAAACAGCGATGCCACCCCTGCGAACGCAACCATTGCCCCCATCGTTCGACCCGACTTCCCGCGGCCCTTCGCAAACTCCGACGCCACCACGAACTTATCCCTATCGGCATTGAAGATTACGCGATAACTTTTATTCACGTTAAATTTTTCCAATCAATTGCCACGCTCTACGAAAATCGACAGTCCAGGCCTCACAAACGATTGACCGCACGCCGGATAGTTCAATAGGTTGTCAGCACCTATGGAATCCCGAACTTTAAATAGATAGTTGTGGCCAGCCTAGTTGTTGGCAACGTCCTTTATGGTGCGCGTCTAAATCGAATATGGCGCGCCACGGACTCTTGAGCATGGAAAGATGAGTGAGACGCGCAGTTACACCGACCTGGACAATGAAATTTTGACGAATCACGCAACCCATGAAAATTTGATTCGTCTGACTTTTGGATGCCAATCACAATGAGCTTTGATGCTCTGGATCGGTCTGCGTCGAACCTTTTCCATTGCCCCGCTCACATCGCGTCACGCGTCGAAAATATCCGTCAGCCCCCGCCGCGACTCATGGACGAGTTGATAGAGATCCGCGTCACGTTCGACGCCAAGCTTCCGCATCGCCTTGATCTTTTGCGCACTGACCGTCTGCTTCGTTCGGTTCTGGCGCGCCGCGATTTCCGTGACGGACATACCGGATATGTAAAGACGCAAAACTTCGACCTCGCTCTTCGTCAGGCCGAGATGCCTGCGTCCGATCCGCTTCTCGCCCGCCGCTGCGCTGACATGCGGCGAAAGGTATTCGGCGTTGGCGTGCACGGCATAGAGCGCCGATGTCAAGTGCCTGACGTCGTCGGATTTGCTCACGATTGCCCGGATGCCGAGCTTGAGAAGCTTGGTCGTCAGCGCCGCTCCGTCGAATCCCGTGAAAACGATAATCTTCAGCTCGGGATAGTGCGTCCGAAGGTAGGCCAACATGCGCAGGCCATCATTGCATTTTCCACCCGGCATTGCAAAATCGGTAATCAACATGTCGCATGCATGCCGCGATAGCAATTCGACGATTTCGCTCGAGTTGGCGGCAGCGCCGACGATCCGAATCGAGCGATGACCAAGAAGCGTCGCTTCAATACCCGCACGGACGGCGGGATGATCATCGGCAATCACAATATTGATAGGCTTATTGGCTAGCATTGGGTATTCCGAACATTAATTTTCGGACAAAAATATCCTGAATTTAGCGAACCAATCCGTACCTGTGCGATTGACTCGTCCTATTTTTCGAATTTAAAAATGACACTTGCTCCATGGCGGCAGCTCACGGACGCATCGGGATGCGGCGTTTACCGCGATCATGGCTGCGCGACGAAATCGTCGAGGTCCGCGATCTCGCCGGCCTAGGCGCCGAGCGCCGAGCTGCATTTCCCTTGCGCGACCAGCACGGCGATGCACGAAATTCGATTCATCAACCTGCTTTCTCCCAACCTCGTTCTTTCCGACTTGCGTATCGATCACGCGCTCAACGCGAAACGCTCGATGGCGTTCCCGCACGGCCGGACGATGCCAGACACGGCGCCTGAAACAGATGCCCCTGCAACGCACGCCGCATCGTCTTTGTCAGTACGACGAGCCAGAACCCGAACAGCAACATGGCGAACAACGTGCCAAGCACTGCAAACACCACCACCCCGGTCTCGCGGTAAATCCCGAGCGTGGCCGCCGTATACACGCCGAGCGGGAACGTAAACCCCCACCAGCCGAGGTTGAACGCCATCCCCTCCTTGCGGTAGCGCAGCGTGAACAGCACGGCCATCGCGAACCACCAGACCCCCGCGCCCCAAAGCAGCAGCGCACACGCGACGCCGAGTTCGTGCGCGATCGCACTCATGTGCACCAGCGCGCTGTCATGGAATGCCGCGGGTGCGACTTGGCCAAGACCGAGAATGCCGAGTGCTCCAGTGCCGATTGGCCCGAGCGTCAGCCAACTCGATGGCGCAAGATCGCGATGAGGCAGCTTGTGGATGACCAGACGGAAGAACACGATGGTCAGCACGGCAAACGCAAGCGACAGCGATATCGCCCACAGCACATAGCCGAAGCCGATCACCGATTGCGCCGCGCCAGCGGACAGGTGCGGTGCAATGACGGCAGCACTCGATGCCGCCACTTCCGGCGCGACGAGCGGCAGCAGCAGCACCGCGCTGACGCGCTCGAACGCATGGCCTTGCTCGGTGAACATCAGGTACGGCACGCCGATCGCGACCACCACGGCGAGCAGTGCATCGAACCACCACAGGCCATACGCGACCGAATACGCGGCCGGGCCGACGTGTGGCGCGACAAACAGCACGCATCCGTTGATGATCGTCACGAGCCCCATCGGAATCGCGCCGAGAAACATCGACTGCAACGGGTGATGAAGCATCGGCCGGATCGTTTCGGGGTAGCGAACCAGACGCGCAATCAGCATTGCGAGACATACGGCATACAGCAGCACGTTGATGCCCCACAGAGTCGCGGCCAGCTCGTGCTGACCGGTAAAACGGAACGGCAATGCGGCGAGGACGAGCGAAACGATGCCGTTGCCCATCGTCATCGCGAACCAGTTCGGCGTGAAATGCCGGACTTTGTCGCTCAACGATTGCCTGGGTGAAACGGCCACGTTGGAAATGAGTTCGGACATCGCAATCTCCATCGACTTTCCATGTCGTTCATCATAGCGATCCGCTTGATATAATAAAAATACATAAATGGCATCGTTGCTATATATTTAATATATATCAGATAATGAACTTCACCCATCTTGCTGCCTTCCTGGCGGTAGTCGAGACCGGCAGCGTCACCGGGGCATCCGCGCGCCTGCATATCAGCCAGCCTGCGTTGACCCGCGAAATCCGCGATCTGGAGGAGCGGCTCGGTGTCACGCTGTTCGACCGGCGGCCGAGAGGCATGAGCCCCACCGAAGCAGGACGCCTGCTCGCGCGCTACGCGACACGAATCTTTTCGCTCGCCGACGAAGCTGAAGCCGCGATCGACGAATACGCCGGGCTGATGCGCGGCACGCTCAAGCTCGCGGCGAGCCGAACGATCGGCAGTTGCGTGCTGCCGTCCGTACTCGACACATTCTGCATCTTGTATCCGAGTGTCGAGGTAGACGTCGCCGAAATGAATACGGAACAGGTGGAAGGCTCGCTCCTGGCGTACGAACGTCAGCTCGGCTTCGTCGAGGGGCCTTTCGACACCGACGCGTTCGATTCCGTCGTGCTCGGACGAGACACGCTCATCCCGGTCGCAGCACCTTCACATCCGCTTGCCGGCAAACGCAAGATCACGATGAACGACATCGCGCGATACGACATCCTTTCCCGCGAACCCGGGTCCGGAACGCGCGGCGCCATCGAATCCGCGTTCGCCGATCACGGCCTCGCGTTCGCGCCTCGCCTCTCGGTGGGAAGCGCCGAAGCGATGAACCGTCTGCTGACCCGCGGTCATGCGATCGCCTGGGTGTCCCGCCTCACGATCGAAGCCGAACTCGACACGGGGATGCTCGTCCCCTTGAAGGCGGCAGGCCTGACCATCGAGCGCGAGCTGGCGGTCATCTGGCATAAAGGCAGCACGCTCAGTCCGAGTGCACGCAAGTTTCGCGACCTGATCGTCGAGCGAGAGGATGCGAAATGACGAGATAGGCTAGCATCGCCTGATCGGGGATCAAGACGTCGCGGATCGTTCGCGAATCATCGTCGGCAGGCGAAAAAAGCCTTTTCCCACAGTTAAAGCGAATCACCGGGATTCTCATGCCATTTTTGCGCCAGACGCTGGGCGAACTGCGTCGCTATCATCGGCTTCTGATGGTCGGCGGTCGCTGGGCGACAGCATTCGTCATGACGTTAGCGCTCGTCGCCGTGATGGTCTACCTCGTTCGGACGCACATCGAAAACGAGCGACAAACGTTCGCGCATGCGCACCGGCTCATCCAAAGCCGCGTTGCGGCGAACGAGCATTCGTTCCTCACCGGGCTGGTACAGGCGGAACTGTCGCTGGATTACGATCCGGCAGTACCGCGCCGTCTCATAGAGCAGTTCAGGGCGAACGGCAATCTGCTGCGCTGGAAGCCGTCCGCGTCGGAACAACTCGATGTGTTGCTAGCCGGCGCGCCGCATGCCACGCCGAGCGATGCAGCGCTCGAGCGTGCATTCGCGTTCGCGATGCAGATGGAGCGCGCAAACATTGCGGCATCGAAGGTGCTTCGGCGGCCGCTCACACAGATTTTTTTCAACCTGGATCGAAGCCTGGTCGCGATCCTGCCGGCGTCGTCCGTCGTTCATCCGGAACGGCTTGCGACGGACGACGGGCGCCGGCGTTTCGTGCGAGAGCTCACCGATGGCATGGCAGGGTTGCCGGTCGGCGCATCCGGCAATTTTCGAAATGTGGTGCCGAAAGCCTATTGGATACCGCGGCTTTACACATTGCCGACCGATCGCAACGTACTCCAGCTTGCATCGCCCGTCACTTCGTCGGGCAAGATCGAGATCGTGCTCATCAGCGAGATCGATCCGAACGACTTGATCGAGCCCATTGAGGCCGACGCGTACGACGGGGTGTTCGCGATCGTGGACGGCACGGGTAACATCGTCGCCACCGCATCGCGGCGCGAACCGGACCGCGCGGCACTGGACTTTGTCTCGCGCTGGTCGCCCACGCATCGGCTCGACGCCGGGCACATGACGATATCCCGGTCCGGCGGGCGCACCGTGCTCGCGCAAGGACTCGTCGGCGACAAGAGCCTTTCGCTGGTCTACACGTATTCGTGGCAGGACACGGTGGCCGCGATTCTGGCCAACTCGGTGATGGCTGCCGCGATTGCGCTGACCGTGATCGCGGCGATCTGGTGGCTTCTTCACCTGCTGAATCGCCGCGTCTTCCTGCCCCTGTACGTGCGCTCGGAACAGGTGTTCGAGAGCGAGCGCCTGAGCCGCAAGATGATTGAAACCGTGCCGGTCGGTATCGGCCTTGTGTCGACCACAACCGACGAATTGCTGTATGGCGGCTCATCGCTGCTTGCGCTGACTGATGCCCTCGTCGGCGGGATGCCGCGCCTGCTGACTGAATTGTCGAAGCGATACAGCCGCCTGCGGTCGACTCATGGTGGACCGAACGACGAAGTCTTCCAGGAGGACATCGCCCTGGCCGCCCGCGACGGAAGCGAGATCGCGCTGCAGGCACGGTTCGCGCTGAGCCACTATCTCGGCGAGGAAGTGCTCGTCGCCGCCTTCGTCGATATGACAGCCAACAAGCAATTGCAGCTGCAACTGCATAAAGCGAAGCTCGCGGCCGACCAGGCGAATGCGGCGAAATCGGCGTTCCTTGCGACAATGAGCCACGAAATTCGTACGCCACTCAACGCGATTCTCGGCAATCTCGAACTGCTTGCGCATTCTCCGTTGAATCCGCTGCAACGCGACCGGCTGCGCACGATTCGCACATCGTCGAATGGCCTGCTCACGATCATCCAGGACGTGCTCGATTTCTCGAAAATCGAGGCCGGCGCGATGCATTTCGAAAACATTCCATTCAACGCCGCCGACGTGATCACGCGTGCGCTAGCGATGTTTGCGCCGGCCGCTCATGCGAAGGGCGTTGCGCTGTACGGTCAGTTCGGCAGGTCGATCGATCAGCAGATGCACGGCGATCCAGCCCGACTTGCGCAAGTCGTACACAATCTGTTGTCGAATGCGATCAAGTTCACAGCAGAAGGGGCGGTAACGCTGGGCATCTCGTACAAGGCGTCGCTCGACGGACCGCTAGCCGGAAGTGCACTCAACATAACTGTCGCGGATACGGGCGTCGGAATTGGACCGACGCAACGCGAGCCCCTGTTCAAGGCATTCGCACAGGCTGACTCGTCGATCTCCCGCCGTTTTGGCGGCACGGGACTCGGTCTCGCATTATGTCAGAGGCTGACCGCCGGAATGGGAGGTACGATCGTATTAGAGAGCGAGGAACGCAAGGGAAGCTGCTTCACCGTGCGTGTACCGCTGAATCAGGTCGATCCGGCGAGTGCATGCGTCACGCCCGACTCGCGGATCTTTGCAGGGCAGCACGTGACGTTTCTCGCTGCCTCCGACGCATGGCATGCGTACGCAGTGCCGTTGATGGCGGCGTGGGGCGTGGACGTTGAAGCGGCGCATCATCCGGACGAGATCGCGGACGCGAATCATCGCTTGCTGGTGATTTGTGGCGATCGCACCGAATGGCCGGCGGATAGCGAAAACCAACTCGTTGAGGACTGCGCCGCACTTGTCAAGTGTAGCGTCGATGGTCCGCTGCAACCCGTGCGCGTCGGCCGCATGCTGACCGTGTCGTGCTATTCGCCGGCCGGGTTGCGTGCGGCGCTCGAACATCTTTTGAATGGTCGCACGCTTGTGCCGCTCGACGATGCACGCACGACCGAGGGCGACACGATCGCCGATACGGCGCCGGCACCGCGGCTTGGCCTGCACGTGCTGGTCGCCGAAGATAACGAGGTCAACCAGCGGCTATTTGACGAACAACTGAAGCTGCTCGGTTGTACATCGAAGATCGTTGCGAATGGGGTGGAAGCGCTGCAGGTGCTCTCGGACGACACCTTCGACGTCGTGCTGACTGATCTCCACATGCCGCACATGGACGGCTATTTGCTCGCGAATATCATGCGCGAACACTGGCCGCACGTGCCGATCGTCGCAGTTACCGCAGATGCGACAGTTGACGAACGACGGCGCTGCGCGGAACTCGGTATTTGCACGGTTGAGTCGAAACCGCTTTCGCTGGGAAGGTTAGCGAACATCCTGGCACTGGTTTCCAATGCGGTGAACGTGCCGCGGAGCGATGTCGCGAATGGTGGCCCGCCGCTTGGTAATGACGAGATTCCGCCGGCAATTGTCGACGCGTTCCATCGCACGCGTTCGAAATCGCTCGACATGTTGCGCGTCGCACTGTCGCGTGGCGACACTCACTTAATGCTGGCGGAGCTGCATTCACTGAAAGGCGCACTGAGCATATTCCGGCTGTACGAACTCGAACAGCGATGCGGCAAGCTTGAGCGGCAGATAAGGGAGGATGGGCTGTCAGGTGTCGACGCCCCGGTACAAGAACTCATCGACGCGATCGCCGCCCTGCCAAGGTCAGACGAGAGATAGCGGCCGGTAGGTGCCAAGGAGCGTGTGCCGGCACGCGTTGCCGGCATTTTCCACTGTCAAATGGGACGGTTTTGTGGGCTGGGGTCAAAGATGTCAGCGCTCTTTGGCGGCAATCCTGGGGAACTGAAGCGATTCACCAATCTGCTGCGTTTTAACTGGTTCTTATGGGCCGCTCGCCATGACCAGAAGCGTGCTGTGCCTTCGGCTGAGGCGCTGGCAGTATTTTTGAGATAGCTTTTTCTAGTGGATTGTATCTTTGTGACATCTGCACGAATCCTATGAGGTCGGATCGGTATTCACGCGCCGAAAACAGCGGGCTCGACCATTTGCTTGCTCCACAGCCATTCGAGCAGCTGTTGCGCCCTGGCCGCTTCCATCGATCTGCCGAGAAACGCAATCAGTTCGAGCGGATACGTTGCCCGCGTCAGCATGTCGAGGAGCGGAAACAGCGCCACGCCATTCCAGAACGCGACGGGTCGATCAAGACTCGGATGCTGCAAGGCAGGATGCGCAGTGACGCGGTCGCCGGTCGCGCAAGGCACCACGACAATGCCGGTATTGCGGGCGAAGCGGATCGGACTGTGCAAGGGCAACGGAAGCGCGGGCTCGCTGGGCTGGGGCTGGTTCGACGGCACGTGCGCCAATTCATCTTGCAGCGCGTGCGTCATGAGGTCTACGCGCGCCGCGGTTTCGTCGCCGAGCGAGGCCGTCGCAACCGGATCGGACGTCAATGCGGGCATCGAGCGCAGGCGCCAGAAAGGCGATTCGGCGCACCATGCCTGACGGTAGTACCCGGCGGTCCATGCGAGGTGACGCGCCGCGCTTTCGATCAGGCGCGATTCGTAAAAGCGCTGCGCCAGTTCGCGCTCCGAGGCATCGCTTGCCCGGCACCACGTATTGATCGCGATAGCGGCCTGGAGCGAGAAGCGCATCGCCTTCTCGACGCCCGAGGAAGAGATCGGGTCGAGCGCGAAGGCCGCGTCGCCGAGCTTGATGCGTCCGTCCTGCCAGGCGAGCGCGTCGACGTAGGGTGTCGATACGCACATGCGCGGCGAATCGCACCAGGGCAAACCTGCCATGTCCTTGAACAATGCGCTTCGCGTGCAGGCGTTGCGCACGACGGACTCCGGCGCGCGTTCGAGCGCGTCGTCGCGCGCGGAGGGATCGAACGTGAACATCACGCGGTAACGGCCGCCCGGCAGCGCAGCGCCCCACATCCATCCGTCATCGAGCGCTTCCACGCGCGTGGCGGCATCGGCATGCGCAGCCGCTGTTTCCATCGCGGTTTCGGCCCATACCGTGGACAGCCGAGGCGCGTGCAAGCGCTGCGGCTCGTGCCGGCTCTGCCGGCCCTGGGCATCGAGCAGCACGTGCGCCTCGACGTTGCGCAGCCCGTCGGGCGTAGCGATTTGCACGCGCCAGGCACCGGGCGCTCCGTCGACTTGCGCGAGGCTCGCCGGCCGCAGCACTTCCACGCCGCGCGCCACGGCCAAGCGCAGCAGCGCCGCATCGAATGCGGCGCGCTCCACAACGGCGCCGTCGTGCGCCACCGTCTCGATCGATTCGCTCGTCCAACGTACGCGCGTGGGCTTGCCTGCGAGGATGGGAACGGATTCGAGCACCTCGTCCGCGTCGAGGTAGTCGATGATGTTTCTGACACCCGGCGTCAGCGCTTCCCCGATCTGCGGACGAGGCCATAGCGGGCTTCGCTCGACGAGCAGCACGCGATGCCCGAGACGGTTCAAACGAAGCGCCACGCACAGGCCAGCGGGACCGGCGCCGGTCACGAGCATGTCGAACGTGCGATTCACGCCGTTCCCGCACCACTAGACGACGCGCCAGGCGAACCGGCAAACCAGGCCGGCGCATAGCGCGCGAGCCTGCCGTGCGCGCCGATTGCATAGTGCAGCCAGCCGCGGATGTAATCGCAGGCGCTGCGTCCGCGCTCGAGGACCTCGTGATGGCA
>Ga0157367_1001327_pt1 | contig 10877 bp, 15 predicted proteins | sample AttbisABBM2_FD_113142 | JGI IMG/M metagenome (GOLD analysis project Ga0157367, IMG submission 113142) | Fungus gardens microbial communities from leaf cutter ant in Botucatu, State of São Paulo, Brazil - Atta bisphaerica ABBM2 | ecosystem: Host-associated > Fungi > Mycelium > Unclassified ...
CTCTAATATAAAAACTGTTGGAAATGGGGACACACTATATTTGCATACCAAATCCATAGTCTCAAGTGTCAAAAATGTAATGGCCCATATAAAATTGAAAACTACTACAACCTGACTTGGTGCTGCAAAGCTAATTTTAAGACAAACCCTTCTTGACTTAAGACTCTGAAAGACAAACCTTGTATATATTCCTTCAATGTGTTAATTGCAAGGGTAACCATTAGGTAGACAGTAACAACTATCCCTTTTGGAAGCACAGATTTAATCATAATTGGCATAATAAGAAGTCTCAAAAGCTTAGAGAAATCTAAGCTAACTCAATTTGCTCAAGCATAAGTAGGTTGAAGCAATGATTTTGCACAACTTAAGAATCTTTTCACAGAATGTTCACAAGAACTGACTCCTCATGAACCTCATTCTCAAAAATAACATTAATTTCACATCATCTTTATTCAAGAGCCCTTATAGTCTATTATATGTTCTATCCCTAGTTCATCTTTGGAGGAAGGGAAAATAATTGTTGGTGCTCCTCACCACCCCTTGTAGATTACTTTCTCAAACCAATCAGCCAACAATAATGATTACCCAAGAGTTATCACTTATATCAGCATAAGACACTCTCAACTCTGCTTTTCACTGAGAAAGGATATATTTAATTATTGAGATATTAATCTCATTTTATTCTTTAATCAGGACATTATTTGTTTCATTATTAATATCTACTCTGATGATCAATAGTTGGTCTTAAAATATCTAAAGAATATTGAGGTTAATCTAAATAATATTCTTATTATGACAGTAGACTTCAACATCAAAGACAATGATTGGGATCCTTTATATTCTCATCACTCTCTTCATACCAACATACTTAAGAAAATAGCAGATTTATTTAACCTTAAGCTATCCACTCTAATCAACCAATTTTCCATACAGTATACTGACAATCCTAACAACTCAAACTTGGGAATTGATCTAATATTTCTTCATGCTAACTCCAAAGAATTTAACAATTATTCTATTTTGCCCAATTTACAAAGCCTATCTAATTATGCTCTCTTAATAGTGGATATTATCTTAAATGAAGAATTTATCTAGACAAAGCAAAGAACTATTATCAAAAATAGTAAAGAAAAAGAACTATTTGTTACTGAACTAAAGAACAAATTTAGTAACATCAATATCTCTGATATCCCAGATTGCAAATCTCTCAAAATAGTAGTACAAAAATTTGCAACAATTTTGGATAACCTTTTGAATAAGTATTCTAAATGTGTTAAAATTACTAAATGTTTTAAAGCATAGTGGAATGAGGAATGTAGTAGAGATCTAACTATATATAGAGCATCCAAGTCAAGTCCAGACTGGAAGAAGTTTAAGGAAACAATCAAAAGAATCAAACATCTTTTTTTCAATAATAAGATTCAAGAAATTGCTTCAAAAAACAAAAGACCTTGAAATCTAATGAACTGGGTCATAAAAATGCAAGCTTCTAGCTATAGAGGTGATTTAATTCAAAATATAAACATATAATTATTAGATGAGATCCTATCAAAATTACCTTCCAAGTGGCTACTATTTTTTAAAGTAAAATTCACTAATGCTATAAAAAATTATAACAGTTTATCCACTCTAGGGATCTAATTACATTTCATGGCATCATCTCAAAATTCTAGCAATAAATGACAAATGTATCAATAATTTCATCAATATAGCTAATACATACATCAATTTTGGTTTTTGGCTATTACATTTCAAGAATTTGATATCAATTATTATTCCTAAACCTAACAAACCAGCTTATAACTTACCAAAAATGTTTCATTCTATAGTTCTCCTCAATAATTTTGGAAAACTCACTGAGAAAGTCATTAGCAAGAGAATTCAAGTTCAATCAATCACTAATAATTTCATTCACCCAAATCAATTAGGAGGACTGAAATACCACTCTACTGTAAACACAGATTTATACCTAACCCATCTTATTCATACTGGATGGGTCAAAAGTTTCAGTATGAGCACTTTTGCTTTTGATATCTCTCAGTTCTTTCCATCACTCAATCATCAGCTTCTTCTAATGATTTTCAACAAAGCTAGATTCAACAAAAAAATCTCTTTGTTCTTTTCTAATTATTTAATCAATAGAAAACCCCAATATGTCTGGAACAACTTCATCTCTCCTTCTTTCAGGGCTGATGTAGGCATGGGCTAAGAGTCCACACTATCTTCTATTTTATCTGCCTTATATATTGCTTCTATTTTCCATATTTTCAATAAAAGAACCTGAAACCTTTGATCTCCTATTTCTATTTCTACTCTCTTATTTGTTGATGATGGTCTTCTCATTTCTCAGGAAAAAACTTTGAAAAATTAGATACTAACCTTTTCTATAGTTATAGTATTATTACTTCTCTCTTTGATCAATTTAGCCTCACAACAAATCAGACATCTTTCATTTTTCTAGATCTACCAAAAACTTAAACTCTCCTTTCCTGGATCTGAAACCATTAGGTAGCCCTCTCTTACAACTTAAAGATAAATGAATGTATCTTGAATTCCTTTTTGATAGAAAACTCCCATTCTGACAACATATTCACTTTATGCCAACAAGGCCCTCTCTACTATTAAGAGTATGAAGATGTTGGGTAACTCTACAAGAGGATTATTGTCTTCACACAAATACCTTCTTTACAGGATATACATTATGTCTATCACTGTTTATAACTTCCAATCATAGTATTTTAAAGGAGTGACACTTTTCCATTCTCTCAAAAAGCTCAAGAAAATGCAATAAAGAGTAGCTATTTGGATTACTGGTGCTTTTTGAATGTCTCATTCATGGAGCATCAAAGATATTGCTGGCCTCATTCCCATCTATCTCTATTTCGACAAGATCAGCAGTAAACATTATTTGAGAGTTATATTTTTGCCTAAACAATATGTAATTAACTCCCTCTTGGATAACCAATATTTAAAGAAGATGAAATCTTATCATCTTTTAATGGACAACTTAACAGAAAAACAACACCTCAAAATAAAGAGTTCAATTGTTTAAATGAAGTCCACACATTGTCCAACAGACTTCATCAAGAACTATTGCTAGGGTTTTGTCTAGTAGATAATTTCCTTAATCATTTCTCCTTTCATTCAGTAGATTGTCATAATCCTGAAACAATGAAAGCTCACCTCCAGTCACTTGATAACATCCTTGAGAAATCTGCAATCAATCTGAACATTATTATTGTTGTTGCCAATGCTAGTGTCAAGAATAATATCACTACTTCTATATCTCATATCATATCTAGTTAAAACACATTGAAGAAGACAATTCATCACACTGTAAACTTCATGTCCACTGAAGTAGAATTGTTTTTGATTAGATGTGGTATAAACCAAGCTGTAGAATCCCAAAATATCAAAAAAATCAGTGTTATAACTGTGTTAGGCACAGTTCAAACTTGAAGATAAAAATCTGTAGAGTTGGCTTGGACATGCACAGATTGTAGAAACTCCATGTGATGAGCTTAGTGATGTAGACTTGTCAAAATAACCTTGGCCTCAACTTATGTGTTGTGCCTTCTATGAGCTGCATGGTTGCAATTTCAGAGGATGGTCTTGTAAGGAGTAATAAGGAGAGGAGTAAAGTGTGTTGCCATTGACACCAGAGATTTAGTGTCAACTTTAGTTGATTATTAGGCTAGCTATTACAAAGTGGTCATCAGCCTTAAATATATAATATAACAAAAGAAGTAACTAAAACAGATCTCTGAGCAAGTGTTTCATTAGTGAAACACTAAGAAGATAATTAGACAATGAATACAGATGAATATGACTGTGGATTTTGACTCAAATAAAGCAAAATAACCATGGAATTTTGATGGAATTAAGTCCATTATAAAGTACCAAACCACCAATGGAGTTTTGGGCACAAATGTGGCCAAATAACCATGGGTATTTGATGTTGTATTGAAGTCAAACATGTCTTGGACATGTTTTGAAGTTTGGGATATGACAAACTGATGCTTTACATGCTGCAAGATGCATTTTTGATTTGTCCTATCACTTATACCAATTGCATTCAATTGCTGTATCCATAAATCTCAGAGCCTTCTTCAGCAAAAGCTCCAGCAGTTCTATCACCTTCTGGAATTATCCCAGCAGTGCCAAATGGCCCCTTCACTCAACAGCTGATGAAGAAACTAAACAGTTCAAAATTGATCTTGTCTTCCCATGCAAATCTTTATGGGATTTCAGCAAGAAGGAAGAATGCAACTCCATCTTACAGCAATGGTAGATGATATTTCAAGCATCAGACTATAAAGAAAAAAAGTCCCTTGACCTCATTGACATTGATGACCTCCCAGCCAAACCTACTTATTCCAAAGGTGGTACATGGCTAAAATTAATTGGACATTCCAATATGCTATGTGCCAGAGTGACAAGAGCTATCACAAATCATGCTCCTATAGGAGAGTATCATCTTAGGTTCTTTCCAAGAGAGCCTTTTGCTTGTCTGTACAGAGAATATCCAATCAAATCCAGGAACCATATCTTTCATAATTGCAGGAGGTTTAACAATTACTGGAATCCCAATAGGGAGTTGTTACTAAATTTTGAGTTTAATCCAGGAGCTTTCTCTTTTCATGAAGGAATTACTTAACAATATTTTCTTCTACTTAGTGTAGTATAGCATTGCTGAGTATACTTTCTCTTCTTTTTATTTTCCTTTTCCTTTTTCTTCTCTTTTTTATTTAAGTAGTTATGTTGTAGCTATCACGGTCTACCACCGCGTCCCGTGTAACAATTTGTTGATTTAAGAAAAAAAAAGACTTAATGACATTACATCACCCCCTTGGCTAACTCTGAATAAGGAAAAGAGAAAGACTAAACCATAAGAAGGTAAAAGAAGAAATAAAAGAGAAAAAGGTAAAAACGTCTAAGTCTACACTTGTGTATTCTGACACTAAGGCTGCTGTTAGAGCTCCTTGTTCCAGAAAAGTGGATGTGTGGAGAGAGCAGATGTGAAAACAGATATCCTCACACATAGCTAGACCTTTTGTACCTTCTTCAAGGTCCAGGAAGTTTTAGGAAGGTTGTGAGACAGTTCGAACCTTTTTAGCTTTTGCAGTTGTCTCACTATGGAGGGCATGAACGTAGTACAATAATTTGCCGTTTTAACACGATATTTGTCCAAGCGTGAGGGAAAGTTCCAGTTGCTGTAGCTCGACCAGCTTCTCAACACTCCTGAAAACTTGCGTTGGATACTTCAGAATGATATTTCTCTAAGGACCAGAAATACAAGAATACACCGACAGACATCTCATAACTCACGCGGGCAGCTCGAACTTCTGCCCTTGCAATACTCTGATAGAATGGAATTAATATCGACAGTAAGTGATCGACAAGAGAGAGACATACTTTCCAAAGTATACATAAAAGAAGTCGACATACAGCCCTATCTGGACAACACCAGCGGTAACCGCAATGGGGTCAACAGTTCCTTCTGAGAAGTAACTAGAATAGGCGACACATGATGAAGAATCAGAATTGTAGTACTCTGGAACGCGATATCTGCGTACCGGTAGATCCAATTGGGAATATAGAGGGCTCTGTAGACACCAAGCGCGGCCAAATAGTGCGTTGTAATTGTCTCTGCCTCCCCTGTCCGTTGAAGCATGAAGAGTTGAGGTAGAATAGCGACAGATTCGAGGAAAATAGAAAACGACCACAGAATCTCGGCGAAGGAGAACTGGTAGTTGAAGATGAGGGAGAGTATAAAGCACGGGCCGACGAGATATTCGATTTTGAAGGTATCAATGGCTGGATCATTTGTCGGACTTTTGGGGGGCAGACGAGATTAGCGGCAATTAGGAATGGGGAAGCGGGAACGTAAACTAACCGGTATTGATACTTCATAAGGTATAGGGTGTAGCAGGTGCTCGCGATGAAAAATAGCTTCATGACGGAGTTGTACAGGGAGACATAGCGGTAAAAGAGGTCCAGGTATCGTGTTATGAAAACGAGAACATAGAGTGCCTGTGTCTTGAATGAGATGCCTGAAGTTCAGATATTGTACTCAGGCAATAAACAGAGGTATAGCGGGATACAAGCTCACCTCGACAGGAGCGGGTTGTCTGGATTTTATGCAACAATATGAATATTGAAGCCAAATGTGACAAGTCGCCTTGACTGGCGGTATCAAAGTAATACTACGAGTAAATCAGCATCCAACTCACCAAGGAATCGGAAAATATTCATGGCCGCAGTGTAAACCAGAATTGTTTCTGATGCTTGATGCCGCACACGTTTTCTAGCTTATATAAATGTTCCCACGCATCTCACATAGACAACCTTGGAAGGGCGCGCCTTGATTCTTACGATAACTCCATCCAGGATATACGAGGTGAGAATTCGCTATTTCTATCACAGTGAATGCAAAGATGTTTTAGTAAAAGGGTCGATTCCACTGGCATGGGAGCTCCCAACCTGCTCTGGCCGTCCTTCCAACAGCACAGTGAACCGATGACGAGTCTGTATACCCGATGGACCATTCCAAGCACAAGCTGGTTCATTGTAAGGCTGGACTTACATCACTGACTCATTGAAATGTCTGGGCTGCGATGGTCCAAAGTTTTCCGATCTCGCAGTAAAGGCAGAGTCGCATATCCAACTCGGATTGCTACAACCGAGGCCGCTTCAAGCTGAGCCTAGACAGTACACTTCTTGTATTCTCATTCTGTCCTGGGTGGTCTCCAGACGTGGTTCATTCCTTTGAGGCGAGCGGTGCATTGTTACGTGCATGATCAAAGCATTTGGGCTTGAGGCCCATGCCCATAAGTGTGGTTTCGTGCATACAATCAGGTTCATTGTCATGTTGGATTGACTGTGCTGCGGTGGTGTTGAACTGCATCTCTGTCTGTGTCTGTGGAGAATGAGATCTTACTATTAGTCTGCCTAGTGCAGCACTGAGCATTCGGTTTTCCGCTGGAGACTTGTTTGGTCCATATGACTGACTTCTTATCTTGTAGGTTCTTTAATGGCGTTGAATCTTGACTCGCGCTTTGTGTCATTATCCCGTAGTCTCGGGGATTCAGCCGGAACGCTGCTCTGCTTTAACTCGAAACCATTTGCAGGGCAACAAGTAATTCATGACTTTTGAGCGAGAGAATTACAATGGCATCAATCCTATTCTGGTCATCACTCTATTGGGCTGAGGTTGTACCTGTGGGCAATCGTCGTTGTTACCACAACAACGGATGCCTTAAATTAAGATTTGCCCACGGCGAGGTATTCACTCTTTATCTTTCGTTTCTTTTTTTCAGTACCTGTGACTTTGACCTCTTACAACCCTTGGGTCCTATTTTCTTCTTCCGCCACACCATTCACGTGGATACGAGCTTTGACCTTGCAGCTCGTCCTCCTATGCTTGCTTTTCACGTCTACTTCAGTAGTTGCAGACTCTTGCGAAAAATTCCCTCTAAAAATGACCTATTTTCAATCCCGAGACCGCCATATACTTAGAAACGATACGCTTTCCGGTAAGTTCATCGCAGTCACCCGGATACTCTGCAACCGGTGCTCCAAGGGCCCTCGGTCAACGGCAGCAACCAGGGCTTCAACACTCCAGCGGTGATTTGGACACCCCATGTTCTAGCCGCTGGCGTTCCATTTTCTCTTGCCGGCTTTAAAGGATTACGTTTGATGACAGGGATGGGTTTCCCCCCTTGATCTCCTGACCAGTAATTTTCTCACCATGGACGTCGTTCGTCAACATCATGGGCGTAGAGGGAATATTACATTTATTGCTTGAGCTGCTCTGCTTTGTATCCTTCGTTGTTGGATTTATTTTGACATTGGCAAGTTGACGAGGATGGTCTCACTCGGAATTCTAGGCGGTCTGAGTATCCGTCTTATGTCTGACCTGTTGTATTCCGGCTGGTGATAATGGCTACGGTCTTGGCTATACTTCAGGTTGGGCGACAATTGCAATACTTGCACTACTTGGAGGATATGGATCGGATTCGTGAAGTACCAGAAGAGTGGATTGTGAGCAAGATCATCTCCAGTTCTCGTGGCTAGCTGGCTAAACATATTGTACAGCCACCGATTCATTCGTTGTCGCTCTGTGAATTGTCCTGATCTTGAATAGGCAAAACGGAATGAACAGGGAGTAAATTTTTTCTTTCGACAGAAACTCGTCGCATATCGTCGTGAGTAAACAGTTCCTGTTATCACATATTATCATAAGGTTACCGACCCCTAAAAGCCACACAAATTCTGGAATTTCGCTCGGGTTTATGTACGTACCTTCCTTTACCTTTGAATATTCACCATGTCGCCCATCTTTTCTTGCCAAGTCCTCTCCAAGCATTGGCACAATACCGGTTGTTCAGGGAGCTTTTTGACCGCCGACGGTCCAAATCAAGTTCAGCAGTAGCCCTGAAAAGCGAAACGGGGATGTAGCTCCGTGAACGAAGTGGGGTACTCGTGCGTCGTCGAGCGGACGTCAGTTCTTAACGGGTTGTGGGACATGGTTCTGTTCAGGACTGCTCATAGCCCAAACCGACTTGCTGATGGTGTTACCTCCTTAAAGGGCACTCGATACACGATTTCATGAAGGTCTGCATTCTTCATGTGTTTGCCGACATTCCTCGAGATCACGCTGATCCCGTTAGGATCAAAGTTTTTGTGCCTTTGGCGACTTGGCTGATGTAGCCTTTTCACATTGTCTTTCGGGACATCCTTTATTGATCACGTGCCATTATTCTTTCAGACAACTGAGGTGTAGTCATACAAGTAATATATACTAATCACGAGATCTCTAATCTAAATAGGACTACAACACAGTGGTTGGGTAGAGATGGGTACATTCCAAGAGTGAGGACTAAAGGAAGTATCTATACACTAGGTCAAAGTTTAAATACTATATCGATCTATTTGTTCATCAGTCACCTCTACAGCAATAACGAAAGATTGAATTTAATGTCAAATATGCTTACTGGTCTGTCAGTGCCATTTTAACTTGAGGGTTAAGGTACAATGAAGGCGTGAGGAAGAACTCATTGATACGTTTAAGTATTGCACGAGATGGATTCGCTCGAGGCACACTCTCAATAATCCATTGCAAGCGTAAGCGAATGGTTTGTTTATCAGCTATAAAAAAACTACTATCTGAGCACATGCCATCTCTGAAAAGTTGGACCTGACCTTGAGTCTTCTTGTCCATCTGTGTCAATGCTCCCATTTGATCAAAGAAGAGTTGAATGACGACGACAGCCAGGCCTACGCTCATATCCAAAAGTGTTCTAGAGTCATTCCCACACCCTTCCAAGATGTAAACAGTTCTGGGTGGTTCTCTAAATAAATTGGCTTTGATAAAGGGGATAGCCGCTGGTAGGACATATTGCAGAAAATGAGCGTCAGGCTTGGCCTTGCCCTTGGATGGTGAGAGAATGTGTAGTACATTCTGGGTAGGACCCATGATGCAAGTGCTAGAGCACGCTTGTGGGAGAGATAAATCCAGGATGACGTAGGCTGTGTCGACTATTGTCTCTGATTGTAATGATGACAAGAGGCTGTTCAGATCAGGGGGTGAGAATGAAACAAGCTGAATTCGGCCGCCAACCCTGTGAACAGGTATGGGTGAAAATATGAATTTATCTAAATTCGCAGCGGCTGGTGAGACTGAACACTCGGTTTGCGATAAGGAGAGGATGTGTTTGATCAAGTCCTCCAAGCTGGCACGAGGAGATGCGATTAACTCAGCACGATACCTCCAGAATATATGCGGGGTTAGGCCCTTTTTTTAAGGACTCGTCAGTTTCGTATCTGAGATTGTCGCGAAGACATACCATGCTCCAGAGTTCGTGATCATCCCCTGAGCCTTGAATGTAGGCAAAGCCACCTGTGTTGATCTGAGCTTGTTTAGAGGCACACACACAGATGATGGGGAGAAAGTCGGATGATGAGGGGCTGGGACTGAACACAGGAAACGTCGTTGTTGAAGGTGTGATCCAGAAAGATCGAAGCGGTGCAGTAAGATCTAATGCAATTTCAAACGAGGAAGCCTAAAAAGATTCTAATTGTCTTATATCTGGTGAAATAATTCGGGAACTTACTGCCAACGCATTTGCCCAATCATCGAGCTTCTCCGTGATCTGATGGTGTTCTTGGGCACTAACAACTCCGGGAGGCGTATACAGTTGTATATCCCACTCAGCTGAGACAGGTCCCCAATCACGTTGTCTTCGCCTCATGGAGATTGCACGGTTGACAACTGTGCACCAGATGGGCACCGTCTTGGAAAATGAATCTGGCATCCGTTTTCCAGCTCGTGTCGAGTCGACTAGAACTATCCTACGCTAAGATTAGTCCGACCTGTTTGGCTGGGTCATTGGACAGAGAGTCAACTCACCCGGATTTCTGAGAGATAAGGGGTAGAAGATGCAAATTTGCCCTCCTTAAGTTGAAATCCCAATTACCTGTATGACCATCGGTAGACTTGAAATAAGCAGGCGTTTCATCTGCCTAAAACTTTATCGTTCATGAATTTTGCTTTCAAAAACTCGAGTGGTAACTGACGAGGCCTGGATCGGTATACCAAGCACCGCACCGCAGGTTGGCTATATGGGTTGGGAACATCAGAAGTCTCTTGCAACAAAATGTCAGACATACGAAGGAAAGGAAAGTCAGGATAAAACTCGTGGACGTAATTCACAAAACCAATATCCTCTTGGATGGAATGAAGGCGATTGTAGATGTCTAGAGATTCCTTGCGAAGGATCGCAAGAGCTCGTTTATGGTCCAAATTGAAATTGCTATCGTTGCGAATCATTTTGAAACGCGCTGATCGGCGCCATCACACTCCCGGATACATCACA
>Ga0157367_1001328_pt1 | contig 10867 bp, 9 predicted proteins | sample AttbisABBM2_FD_113142 | JGI IMG/M metagenome (GOLD analysis project Ga0157367, IMG submission 113142) | Fungus gardens microbial communities from leaf cutter ant in Botucatu, State of São Paulo, Brazil - Atta bisphaerica ABBM2 | ecosystem: Host-associated > Fungi > Mycelium > Unclassified ...
AATACATCTTAAGCTCAGTCCTAGAGACAAGTTCAATTGTATGGCCTTACCAGCAGTGGTCCGGGAGTGTGTCAAAGTTCTCCTTTATGAAGACTAACTCAAATCTCTGGATATAGAGGAAAGAATCGAGGTGTCTTTATCTGTCACTTGATTTGGCTAGAAAGCTTCAGAGAGGCACTGTAAAGAAGTGGCCACAACATGGAGGTCCAGGTCAGAGGGCTCAGAGAGTAGTGGTCATGTAAATGTGGTCTCCCAACTTCTCCTCGTATCTATCAGACATGTGGGAAGGGGGAACTACATTACCTGACAGATGTTTCGTATCGGATTTTGACGGCATCACTACAGACCAATGATATTTGGTCTTTTTGAGTTAAGTCATCATTATCCTTGAAGAGTGGTGGAACCGCACCCGGGAAGGGCCCTATCGAAGGCAGAAATCCATCAAGTTCGGCGGCGGCGGTCTTTTGAGGCGGAACCCATATTGTTAACAGCAACTTGAGCTAATCCTTCAGTCACAACCGGCGGACAACAATCGCCAGCCAGATTGTTCTCAGTCTACCTGGGATTCCCCAGCTTATTCAAGACCACATCTCAACCGAACCGATATCGTGGAAATTTAGATTTGATTATTCTCGATCTTTCGTGCCATGAAACAGCAAAAAGGTATCCTGCTCCGTTTCAAAATGTTCATAAGATCAAATCAATTGTACGGAAGGCGGAGAATAAGTCTCGATATTGAAGATCATTTCAGATTTCAATCCGACTTGATTCGTTTATCTTCCTTTTGACCATAATAGAAACGAGTTCGGCCGAAACCTAAGAACCAAGCTATCCTAGTAATATTTTTGTGAACGTTGAAGACATCCATGAACCACTGAGTGACCAACCTTGTGAAGAAAAGGAGCGAAGTGATTGTGATGTTGCCATGGAGCATTCCGTTCCAATCTCGAGGGGCATAGCGAAGTTGTGCAGGAAGGCCAATGAAAGTCGCGAGGACGCTACAGACGTGTGTGACTGTGGACTTCGGGAGATGTTATAGATATGTCACTAACTGTGTAATCTGTTTTAAGTCCATGAATCAACTGTAACATTTGCAGAATGTTCAGGGCTCACATCCGCGATTGCAAGTGCCAATAAACTGGCACCGATGAGGCGTTCTTGGCCAGCCGGATTGTTTGGGAGAGTGTTGCGAACCTCACGGAAGACGATGGAAGACAAAAGACCGAGGAGCAAATAACCTTACACAGCAGTTCAGCTCATACTTCCAATGAAGTACTCAGGTACTAACAATTGGTCAATTGGGCAACTATGATACGGGTTCGATCATCCACGGGGCCGGGAGTGAGTGTACTCGAGGGAATCTGTTCTTGATAGAACCAATTTACACCTGGAAACCCCCATACAGATAGAATCGGAATGATAGTCAATACTTGAAAGAGGAGGATTCCGTCAGCTAGAGACTCGTCAGAGCAGGATTCTTGCGTGACATACTAGGTTCAAGGTGAAGAAATACCAGGCGGTACAAGCCAGGAAGTGCCAGGAAACTATCTGACATCTAGCGATCTCCCGGTGATTCACAAAAATGTAGGGGGAATTAACTAACCGGGAATTAACTAACCGTGTGATGCTGTGGCGGGTGACGTTGTCACTGTCGAGACACGAAAACTGACCGTTACAGTATCGAGTCTACAACCTACAGTGTATACGGTACGTCAATTCTACATAGAATGACAATGTGGTACTTTTATGAACGAGTGATGATGTGCATCTGATAATTGAGACATGGGTATTGTTGTGAGCCGACTCTGTTCACCTGAACAGTATATTGGTCTCTACACCACATTTCCATCGTGACTTGGCAGCAATGAAAAGAGAAGTGATTTGATATTATGTAGCGCTCCATCTCTGTTCGAACCTAATGGAACAGCAGGGAGTCTCATCATCTCAACACAATTCAGATCTGCTCATGGTTAGTGCTGGTATAGAAAGTCCGGGATCGTCTGTGTTCGACCTTCCTATTCAAACCGTCGCACCAAATCCAATTGGTGTTCTCCGTCCTGCATTTCAACTGTCGTCCATACAGGATAACGAACTCTCGTTCGTGATCATTTCAGGAGGGACTGGCGGGAACGCCATTTGTTCAGCCTTTGGCAATGCCTGTTATGTCCTTCCTGTCTCCGACGATGGAGGTTCCTCAAGTGAGATAATTCGGGTTCTTGGCGGGCCCTCTGTAGGTATGAACAATGCATATGGTATCAGAACATGGCTGACGCTTTCTTCTCGGGGTGACCTGCAAAAGGGGATATTCGCTCACGATTGGTCCGGTTGATTCCATCTACCTCCTCTTCCTTACCCCTGGAAGCTATTCGCCGCTTTCTTTCCTATCGGTTGCCAGCGAAGTGTGATGAGAAGGAAGCGAGAGATGAATGGAGAGATATAGTCGAAGGCCGCAGTCCATTGTGGAACGGAATCCCTTACGACAGAAAAGAGACGATTCGAGGTACGTGCTGCTGGTTTGAGCGGATACAGAGCCTCTGACAACATTTTCAGGATTTCTTGTCTATTTTGAAAGTGAACTACTACGACGTGCGCACAAAAATTTCGATTTTCGGAATGGAAGGTACGATGTCTTCCCATTCTGATTAGGCTTCTGTAATCTCCAATAGTATCGGGAACTACCTCCTTGCAGCTGCCCAAAAATTTTTCCGCTCCTTACCTTCAGCCATATTCCTGTTCTCGTCTATCACGAATAGTCAGGTAATGAGACTTGTACTCCGATCGTCACTAAGAAGCTTATGGAGTCTTTCAGGCAACGATTTTGCCCGTCATTGTCACAAACCATACAGTGACAATTGCAGCTGAACTAGTAAGAGATTAAGAACGCTTTGTTGAAATCACCTACATTCTTTGCAGGAAAACGGGATCCGTCTTGTCGGGCAGTGCGAGATCTCGCACCCTGTCCCGCAGGGTGTCACAGCTGACACTGTTTTAGATGAACCATTATTCTCTATTGAGGGACTCGGAGAGAGGATAGTCCATAGGAAGAACGTGATGTTCGAACAAGAGGCTAAAAGCCAGTGTGAAAGTCTCGTCGCCCCAATTGCAAGTAAGTATCCAGCAACATCAATCCATGAGTTTACCTGGTCATTTTGCAGAGCTTTTCTATATAAATGCTTATGGGATGGAGATCCATCCGACGCCTAACCCAGACTATCTTGCCAACCTTGATGAAAAGGAAGTTCTGATTTACTCCTGTGGTTCTTTATGGACTAGGTACGTCATAAAAGGTCAAAATTTTTTCGAAAACCGGATTCATGTATTTCCAGTATTGTCCCATGTCTGGCTCTCCGAGGCGTTGCTGTTCAGATTGCACGTTCGTCTAAACTTCGTGCGAAGATCCTTCTCTGTGAGCGTAATCAGCTCCAACATTTTGTGTTGACTGACACCACGGTTAGTGAACGTAGAAAATGATAGGGAGACGGAACGATATACAGCCGTGGACTACATTCTGTCAGCTTTTAACGTTTACTAGTAAACACTACTGTGCCCGATCATGCTGACACGGCATCCGATAGCACGATCACAAAAACTCTAAACACAAACTATGAAACTGTACCGTATGGTCTGGGGAATGCCAGCACGACGTATCCAGTATCAGCATTTGTAACACATCTGATTTACCTTGAGGGAGCAAATGTTCCTGTTGACGTTATGCGCATCACTGTGAGTAGATACTGTAAGCTCCGTGATGATCCAACCATTCAGACCAGATCCAGGCGCTTGGAGTAAAGTGCACAAGAATCGACTCCCGAGAAGGGTGTGAGGATGGTGAAATGCCCCGATACAACCCCACGAATGTTCAAAAGGCAGTGAACCAGATTTTGCGAGATTTAAACGGCCGTTGAATTAATGAATTCTCTCACGCTGAGGTTGAGCATGGCAATTGTGTCCTGAGCCACCCACTTATTGCTTTCATCCTTCTTCGTATACTATCTAGTATCCCTCCAACGGTTATTGCGTCCCTCGTCTTTGCGACCCATTTCTAATCTGTGCCTGTAATAAACATCGTGGCACTCTTGATTTCATGACTTGTCCCGAAGGATTACATATCCAAGTGGAATTGCCTTCATCTACTAATGATCAAGAATCCTGGGATAGTTTCCATACACGTATGTGATTTGTACTGAGTGGGATTCAATTCATCTTGTTGTAACAGCTAACCGGTTAACAAAAACCTCAGATGGTGTACTTATCTCTGTTGCAAATCCCACAGATGTTGACAATGACCTTATTCTGTCCCAAAAGCCGCACGCAACTCCTTGCAAGCCAAGGAGTCTTACACAACATATCTGTGGTTCTGACCTCAACCTCGAGGGATCAAAGGCTAATACCACTGTCCTCGATAATGAGGGAGGTGACTGTGGGAGCGACCTGAATGGGCGTCACGCGACAGATAATACAGGACTTGATGAAAGCACTGTTCCTCCTTCCCTCACGCGAATAACTAGAATACGCTTTCGCTCCCGCGTACGCATCACATCTGGCCTCAGTCGCCTTCGACAAGGCAGGACCAATACACTTCCATCGACCGATATCGATACTGGTTATTTCTGCTATACTCCTTCATCCTCTGGGTCCCGATCTTCTTCCATCTCTGCGCCGCTACGATCAAGAACAGATGATGAGGCCGGCAGACCTGGGTGGGGTCCCTTGGGCAGACGTGTCAGCATGTTGGCGAAGAAAAATCGGATGAAGAAGCGATTCAAATTAAGCAAGGACGATCAGCCTTGGACCCCACCACAGTCTAACAAAGTAAATGGGTCGGAAGCTTCCTGGGACCGCGGGGAGGCGACAGAAGCTTCACCATTGCTGGTGTCACATCCTCACAGAGGGTCAGGTTCCAGGTCCTGCCGACGTCGACAAGGAGGACGATGTTGCTGCATTGAATGTGGTTTGTCTTCCCATAAAAAGCCTTCGCCAGATGAAGTGGATAAGGTATTTAGCAAGTGGCCAAGCAGGATGCTGAACTATCAGGTACTGTTCTCTTTCCGGATTTACGCTCTCGCTGTTTCACTTAGATGGCACTAAATTCAGTGGTGGTGGCGGCAAGCTGAAACGGTGATCTGTTGTCGATACATTTACGAATCTGACGACTACACCTAGTAATTTTGATTGTTGTTATCCTTTCGCGTTGCATCCACCAGATATTATATGTTTGGGTTTCATTGGGAATAACTTTTAGGTAAACACGTGTGAGATTACAACAACAAAAATGTAGTTTGAGATGGCATGATATATTGGGCATTATAATCTATCTGGCCCTGGGGGGTAGAATCATCGTAGGTGGCAAAGTGGTCACAGGAGGCAAGAGACTTGAAGCAGTTTTGCGGGCGTTTTGGATAAGAAGTTGATCCATGACAACGATTGCAGCCATAGACTCGACGATAGGAACGGCACGGGGAACAACGCAGGGATCGTGGCGGCCACGAGCAGCGAGGGTTCCTGGTGTTCCATCATACTGAGCGGTTTGCTGTGCTTGAGAGATAGTGGCAGGGGACTTGAATCCGATCCTGAGTGGAATGCAGATCTAGACCAGTCTTTCGTATATATGGATATGGAGTTGCGCACCGGAAATAAACGTCCTCAGAGTTGGTGATGCCGCCCTGAACACCTCCACTCCAGTTGGTCGTTGTACCAAGCTTACCACCATCACGGCTGACGAACGGATCATTGTGCCTACTTCCTGGGACTTCGGTTCCACGGAAACCAGAACCAATCTCGAATGCTTTGGTAGCAGGAATTGAGAGCATGGCGTGGCCTAACTTGGCTTCAAACTTATCGAAGACGGGCTCGCCAAGACCACCGGGTACATTGCGAATCACACAAGTTACAGTACCACCAATGGAATATTGAGCATCTTTCGCTCGGATGATGCGCTGAGGCAGATTAAGACTTTGGAGGGAATTTCCAGCCTGATTCGAACACTTACCTGAGTCATGCGATCGGCTGTTTCTGGATGAGGACACCTTGTAGGGTGTTTGTCGATCTCTTCACGCGTGATGGTCGAGATGAGTTTGAGGAACTCTGGAGAGACGGCGTCCGCATCATCATCACTGTCTTGATCTTGAGACGATGCAGTATTGTAAGGCAAGTGAATTTTTCCAACAGAAGAGACGAAAGCGACGATCTCGATGCCAAACACTTGCTTGAGGTATTTTTCGGCGATGGCACCAGCAGCAACGCGACCTGAGATAAAGATAGTTGACTGAAGAATTCAACTGCGGTTTTGAAAAAAAACATACCGATGGTTTCGCGAGCGCTGCTGCGCCCACCACCGCTGCTAGCCTTGATACCATACTTCTGGAGATAGGTGTAGTCAGCGTGACTGGGTCGGGGATATAGATCGGTCTCGGAGTAGTCATGAGGGCGCTGATCCTCGTTTTTAACCAGAAGACCAATGGGTGTACCCAAAGTCACACCACGTTCAATCCCAGATTGAATATGTACTTGATCCTTCTCATTTCTCTGTGTCAAGGTAACATCAGACTCGGTTGAGTCAAGATCGATTCGCTTACTGGAGTAGTGAGATTGCTCTGTCCAGGCCTGCGACGACTGAGTTGTACTTGGACATCTTCTTCGGTGAGCTCGAGACCCTGTGCACAATATGAGATGGTAGTTGGTTAGAAAAGGAGGATCGGTAGTTACCGGAGGGCAGCCGTCGATGATGGCACCGACTGAGGAGCAGTGGCTCTCACCGTAGGTGGTAACACGAAAGAGAGTGCCATAGGTAGACATGTTGACAGAAAGAATGGAATGCCAGAGGGAGGGATAGATGATCTTATAGGATGCTACTTGCGACCAAGACGGAGTCGTGACTGGACGAATCCAAATAAAGCTTGATAAGATTACCGGTACCCTGTTTCTCCTTCCTTTTTCGGCAGACGGACTTTGGCTTGGTTACCGGTTCTCTCGCGATGGTGACTCATTTCTGCCAACCCTCATGGCTACCTCTGCCACAACAGGGACCACCGGCTCTCGCTCCCGCCCTCATGCGCGCAAGAAAACCAACGACGATGCTGCCTACATGGCCCCTCCGAGCGCCAGCACTGGTACAAAGCGACAAGCAGCAGAGAAGGCTGACGGCGAGCCGCGGGTAAAGCGGAAACGCGTAGAACCAGTGACAGCTACGGCGTCGAGTAATGGTAAGAAAGATGCCGAGGAGCTGCAACGAAGCTCAATGGTATGCTGTTCTGTCATTCCCATGTCACTTGTCTGACCTCACTCCAGGTCGAGTTTTCCAAAATGCCCACATCCGTCCTCTACTGTTACATGGCCCAATTCGACATCGTTCCCGATGTACGGCCATCACCTCTCACTGCTGAGGATCCTCCATCCCCAGTCAGTCTTGCCAGTCTACATCGCCCCTCGCCGCGCGTCCTCACTCCGCCTGCCCAAACAACCCCCGCCAACCGACCCCGTCGTGAACCGAAAGAACAGAACAGACGACGAAGCTCTCGCCTCCTTGAAGAAGAAACGAGAAGTCGCACTCCGATTCTGGCTGATGCGGATGAGATTCATAGTGTACTTGCTGGAATCATTGGAAATCATTTCAGGGATATGCCCCCCATCAGTGGGAGGGACGAGGTGGATACGTTGGCGTCGTTTATGTGTGCTGTTGAGAAAACGAGGAGCCAGCGTGTAAAATGCTAACGCTCGTCCATCGATTGCTTTGTCTTTCGTTTCGTTTCACGCAAGATATTCGACTGCCATCTGGGTACTTGTGGCATCTCATTATTTATTTGTAATATTCAGCGACTTCTGGTGCAGTGCAACATTCCAAATCGGAAATCCTTCCATGCAAGGCAGATCATACATGATGTAGTGCATTCATCACAGTCAATTGAAGGTTTGTTAACCGGGGTCTGAAAGTGACGACGATGACAAGAGCATTCCCATTCTGGGAAGCCATTCAAAATAGCGAAACCTACCGGTTGTCACGTTGATACATCACACGGTGATCCTTTCCGCCACGTTGACAAAAATAGGAGGGGAAAATCCAGGCACGTGAAATTACTGCAATTTACCTTTGATTCCATTGAATTCTGCGTCTGCCTGATTCTATCTGTAGTGTAATCAGTAGATTCTTTTTCCTTCCGATTCTGGCGAACATGTCGACGTGATGCTTTTTGCTCGTGTCGTACTTCTTCGCCTCGTAGTCCAGATCTCAGGGAATATCCGACCCTTCGGGTGTCGTGGAGTTGCAACACTGAAGGTGCCAACAATGGCCTCGACAAACACCAACGCAAAACGGTGAAATAGTTACGGCACGGGTCCCAGGGTGATCAAGAGAATGTCCTTCACCAAAAAGCTTGTGTTCTCCACGCATTTTCACAGCTACTTGATGTTTTTCTTAAAAATAATTCCAGTCTGCTGATTTTCTGCCTCCAACAGGCCAAGTGTCATCACTGACGTCGACCCGTAACTTGACTGACTTTCTTCACGACCATCCCGAATTTGCCAATCATCAACGACAAATAGACTTCCGGAGGCTCATGTAACTTTACTTCTATCAGGGCCATTCCCATGTCAACCATTTTGCAAAATGTCTTCATCGGAGCCTGCCAGCAGTGACACCACATTTCACGGAATCAGGCCCTTCAATAACCACTGCAACCCTGCTGAGAATATCCAAAAGAGCTCCCCAAAAAGTCAACGGCAATGGGCCCATCATTAGCCGTTCTCACAACGATTAGACTACGATAACGGATCTGATAATTGACCTCGGAGAGTGGTCTATTGTTAGTCTTGGCGGTGAAAGCAATGACAGCACTGAGCCATTTGCAGCAAATGCCTGTCAAACCGGGGTTGCGAATGGTTGCAACGGAGCGGTAGACAATGTTGGCGGTAACACCGACACAGGCATGGAGTACATTTTCATTTTCGTTATCTCTTTCAATGAAGGTGGGCAAGGCGGTGGCTGCTCCATCATTTTCGTCCCAAAGCAAGTGGGAATGGTGCACTTGACTTCTTCGACTATGTTGATATTTCATTATCCTTCGCTCTTGTCTGATGCCCATTCGTCGGTATAATGCCAACACTCACAAAGTCTGGGTCTGTGTTCCGTAGCATTATGTGGGAATGTAGACAGCGCCCTCGAAGATCCACGGACAATTGCCGATGAAACCTCAAATTCAGGAGTTAATCACATGGGCGCCTGTAGCTCAATATAGATTGAGCACACAAACTTTGAGGACCATATGAGCTACGGTAATTGCACTTGTACACGATCGATCAACAAAGGACCTGAGGGAAGGCAAACGTGAGTATAACGGTGAGACTAGAGAAGGATAAAATAACACGTTCTCTGATGATGAAGTTCCTCTGCAAGTGATCACATGGTTACGACACCTCTGGCATGTTTCTGATTGTTGAAATAACTTCGTGCTGTTATAGGGTCAGATCAAACGCTGGAGCACAGCTAGGGTATCTCGGTTTCTCAAACAGTGCGATCTCGCCAGGACGTGGTATGGCCTTCAGATTATTTTGGAATGCGCATCACGTCCATCTTCGGAGATTTGTTGCGATTAGCACAGAACATACTGCAAACGCAGCTAACCGGTAGCAAGACGAAGGCAGACAGTTATGAGTTATGAGAACATCGATTAGTACCGTGGGTTTGGAGGACGCGGTTATGGAACCTGAGATAGTAATGGATCACTGCTCAAGTGGAATGGAAGAATATCATAATAGGCTCAGGAGGGCACGATAGTGAAGACGACTGAGGTGAGATTATATATTGCGCCGGTCTAGATAGCAAAATCAACAATTTATAATAGAGTGAAGTGAAACAAAGGAATGGAAGGGACAATCTGCCACCAACGAGTGTCCAGTGTCCAGTGTGAACCTCAGACAACCTAATTTTGAACGCAACGACGTATTTGGTAGTTATTGTTTGGAGAGAGGAGTCCATCTTCAATAGTATTGTATGGATATATTTTCCTCCAGTCTTCGCAAAGACGTCGAAATCCAACCTCTTCATGTGATATAGCGGAGAGAGAGAACGCGCATTTACATACCACAACAAGCAAACTAGAGCCAGGCACGGTCTTGTTTATTGATCATTAGGCCAGGGTAGATTTATGTCCAAGAGCCCAGAAAGTTCACCAATCGCAGGATGGTGGCAGATGAAAAAGAAAACATGGTAGTGAAACAGCAGGGAAGCCTCAACATCCAGATCTCCCATTCAATTAGACGGGTCCGTCATCCACCCTGGTAAACCACGGAAACTCGGTAAAGGCGCAAAGTGCTGTATTCCTACAGTCATTTCTCCCCCGCGAAGTGTCTCACTCTTCTCAGTCCTACAAGTGACCCAGGCTCGATTATCGGCACAATGGATAGGTTTTGTTGCCGCTGTGTCGCATTTTTGTGGTTGGTGAAGGTCGGATGTTGATAGTTAGAAGTTGGCGGTGGCGGTTGTCACAGACAGATGGAACAATATGGATTGGAGATAGGTTGGCAGATTGGACGGCATGTGGACATCAACAGGCATGGTGGCAACTTTGTGACACTAAACTAGTCGTGAAGCTAACCCGGCCGGTCGGCGGTGCGACGAGGCAAAGTCAGCTTCTTGAATAAAAAGCGAATGCAAGAGCTCGCTGAGCTCTCTGTATGGTACTTGCCCTCCTTTCAGAACTGAGGGAAAAACTAGACCATGGTGGTTCGAAGCGCCTGCATCACCTACGCTCTCGGAAAACAATACGCAGCAATAGTTGAGCCTGTGAAGATTTTTGGATCCTAGACGGTTGATTGGAACTTGTTATGTGAAACAATTTTCACTTCTTGCTGTGCCAAAATCCTGGTCTGTTGT
>Ga0157367_1001329_pt1 | contig 10863 bp, 7 predicted proteins | sample AttbisABBM2_FD_113142 | JGI IMG/M metagenome (GOLD analysis project Ga0157367, IMG submission 113142) | Fungus gardens microbial communities from leaf cutter ant in Botucatu, State of São Paulo, Brazil - Atta bisphaerica ABBM2 | ecosystem: Host-associated > Fungi > Mycelium > Unclassified ...
TGTATATATATCTCTGTGTCTGAGGGCTAGACCTCAGACTTAACAATGTCAATTATTCTTATTGATACTTTCCATCATCTATCATCATCACATCCTTATACTGAACCTCTGAAACACCATTAAAGTTCAAGTATCACAACCAGTGAGTATCTTATTTGTGATATATATATACAAAAGAGTAATGGTCCATGCGCAAGCTGTTGCCATCACATGATCAAAACTCGTACCTGATGGGAGTTGTCATCTGTCATAGCAGCTGTCAGGCTAATTTTAGAAGATAACTAATTATGTCACTACATTGATATGCTTGTATCTCTACCAATACTTGTCGCTTTGAGATGCATTATATATCGTCAGGAACGGATTGATGAGCACTTCCCAACACAAGTTCAATCGTGCAGATCTGTTCAGCCATTCATGAGATATTAGCAGACAAAGCTTTTACAGCTACTGATGGCCTGATATCTCAGTCATTTGTTGCCGCTTTTGTACCTCCCACATATATGCAGATAGCTATCATTTGGAGCTTTCTAGCACAACTTAGTTTGTGAAAACTGGTCCACTGGTTGTGGAGATACAAGCTGAATAAAGTTTATGACATTTCAATTATTTCAAGTTCAACTAGTAAGGAAGAAGACAAAGTTGTAGGTCCTTCAAATCATCCAGATTAGCTAATATTCTCTAGACAACTGTCTAACAACAATGATTACCCAAGAGTGTTAACTTACATTAATATTTGACTTACTTACATGAGATTCTTTCTTAGAAAGAATATTTTTGACCACAGAGAAACTATTTGTGTTTTTTTTTCAATAATAGCAGTGCCTTCTTTATGATCAATGTTTACTTTGATGAGCATCAATCAGCCTTAATATCAGAGTTGCAAACTATAGACTTGATTTTATTTTATTTTTTATTTTATTTTAATTCTCTTTTTTCTATTCTTAGAATCTAGAATTAGAGATTGGCATAATATTACATGTCACTGTCACAAACAGTCACAAGACAAGACCTAGTGTCACACATCAGGCATATAATCACATGTTACAATAAAAGATGATAAAAAGTTTTGGAAGAAATGATATTATACAATGTATTAAACATATATTAATCTTAAGGCAGATGCATGGTCATTTAGAGTAGGCTAAAGTAGTAGAACATAGACCATTAGTCTTAGGTATATAAGGTAGACAATCTTGTACAGAGTTTTCTATCAAGTTTTCTTGTATTATCCTAATACAAAGTTTTTTTTATTGATCTACTCTAAGATCTTTGGATCATAACACTTAAAGTATCTCAAAAATACTGAGGCTAATATTAGCAATATCTTTGCTATAGTGGAAGACTTCAATATAAGAGATAATAATTAGAATCTTTTCTATCTCTTTCACTTGACTCATAGTAATTTTCTTATAAAAGTTACTAATTCTTTTGATCTCAAATTATTATCTTCTATTCATCAGGTTCCTATACACTACTCTGATAACCCTAACGATGTAAATTCTATCATTAACCTTATTTTTATTAGGCCAAACTCGATCAAAATGGACTACCACTCTATTTTACTAGAATCTTGACATTTTTTAGATTATATCTCTCTAACTGTTAACATATTCATCATGGAAGAATTCATACAAGAGAAACAATGCACCATTATCAGAAATAGTAAAGAAAAAGAAGAAAAGTTTGTCTTTGAAAATACAATATAAAATATTAACACTTTAAGCACACTAGACAAAGAAACTCTTGAAACTACAGTTCAAGAATATATAAGAATTTCTGAATCTATTTGGTATAAATTTTCTTGATATGTCAATATCACTAAATATTCCAAAGCATGGTAGAATAAGAAGTGTAATGATAAACTGACCAAATATAAATCCTCTATGATAATTGAGGACTAGAAGACTTTCAAAGGATTGTTAAGAAGAGTTTTTCAATGATAAAATTCAAGAAATTGCATTGAGAAACAAAAGACTATAAAACCTTATAAATTGGGTTAAAAAGCAAAAACTGCCAGCAATTGAAGCATTACAATATAACAAATGTCCTTGCATTAAACTCAATAAGTTATAGCAGATCTTATATCAAACATTCAACTCAGCTCAAAATTAACCAATAAATCAAAGCATTTTGAATGAATTTCCAATGAAACCTACCATAGATTGGCTACCCTTCTCCAAAGAAGATTTTAGAAGTACCATCAATAAATGTAATAATTTATCTGCTCCAGGACCTGATCATGTGTCATGGAAACATTTGAAAGTTGTCATAGAAGACAATAAATATCTTCTCTATATCATTAATATTGCTAATACTTGCATCAATATAGAACACTGGCAATCTCACTTCAAGAAGTCATCCTTAATCATCATCTCTAAGCTAAATAAAATGGCTTACAATTCCCTAAAAATGTTCTGCCTCATTATTCTTCTTAATATATTGGAAAAACTTATTGAAAAAGTCATTGGTGAAAGACTACAATATTAATCCATCAAAGCAAATTTTGTCTACCCTAATCAACTAGGTGGTCTTAAATATCACTTGACTATAGATACAGATGTTCTTCTTACACACCTTATTCATTCAGAATAGGTTGAAGGTCTTCAAATGAGTATGTTAGCCTTCAACATTGCATACTTTTTCCCATTGCTTAATCACCATATTTTTTTATTAATCCTAAATAAAGTAGGTTTCAATCCAAAAATTTCTTTCTTCTTTTCTAATCATTTAATTGGTAAGAAAACTCAATATTTGTAGAACAATTTCATCTTTTCTCTTTTTGGCATAGATGTAGGTATAGGACAGTGTTCTACTCTTTCTCCTATTCTTTCTACTTTATATATCTCATCCATATTTCATATCTTCAAAAAAAGAACAAAAAATCTCAATATTCCTATCTTATTTCTTTCTTTTATAAACAATAGACTTATTATTTCACAGGAAAAAACCTTTAAAAAACAAATGCTATGCTTTTTTGTAGTTACAATATTATTTCTTTTCTTTTTAATCAGTTTGGGCTCATCATTGAACACAGAAAATCCAAAGTATTCTATTTTTCAAGATTGTATGGAAACTTCAAACCCTCTCTGCTAGACCTCAGTACTATTGGAGGTTCTATCTTACAGCTAAAGGATACTTGAAGATACCTTGGGTTTATTTTTAATATAAAATTGTTTTTCTATCAATATATTCATTTCTACTTCAACAAAGCTCTTTCAACTGTCAAGAGCATGAAAATGCTAGAAAACCCGACTTGGAGATTGCTTCTCCATCACAAACAACTTTTCTATGAAACATGTGTTCTTTCTATTGTACTTTATAAATTCTCTCTATAGTTCTCCAAAAACATTTCACTTTTGTATTCTCTCAAAGAACTTTAAAAAATACAATGAAAAGCTGCCATTTGGATCATGGATGTTTTTTGTACATTGTCTACTTGGGGGATTAAGACTATTACTAGTTTTATTCCCATCTATTTATATTTTCAGAAAATCAGCAGTAGACATTAACTTTAAACTGCTTCTTTATTATCAAATCATGTGATAAACTTACTTTTAGAGAACAGACATACAAAGAATTCTCCATCATATTGTCTTTTCTTGGAAAACACGACTACCAAGCAATGGCAAAAAATCAAGAGCTCCATAGTTAACACTAATAATCATCTCAATGAAATTTTTCTATCATTCAATTCTCTTAACTATGAATTTTTCTCTGGATTCAGACTAATTAACATTTTCACAAAAAAGCTCATCTTTGTAATCTTGATGAGATCTTTGAAAATGCCATAATGGATCCACATTCTGTTGTTACAATCTCTGATGTAAGTATTAAAAACAATGTTGCTATATCAATATTACATATTCATTATAATAGTAATGATATCAAGAAAACCATTCACTATGCTGTCAACATTACATCAACCAAGACTGAATTATTTGCCATTCAATATAAGATTGATCAAGCTGTTCAAATTCCTAAAGTGTCTCATATTATAATCATCACTGATGCTATCTATTTAGCAAAGTGTATTTTTGATTTTACATATCATCTATATCAATAACAATCAATAGCTATATCACAAGAACTCAAAGTTTTTCTTAACAAACACATTCAGAATTCAATTGATTTCTAGAACTGTCCTAGCAATGCTAAATAGTCTTATCATGCATCAGTCAACAAAGATACAAAAAAATTCAACCTTATCCCCATCTTCCCATATAAAACACCACCATAGGATTTCAGCAAAAAAGAGGAATGTGACAATATCATCAGAAATTAGCAAATGATATTCTAGGTATCTGATCTCAAAGAAAATTATTTCTTAGAACTCTTAAACAATGAATTTAATATAATTGCTCTCTCCTATATAAAAGGGAATTCTTGGATCAAGCAGTTTAGCCACTTGAATTCTCTATATATGTCAGGTATAATTCACACTGGAGGTGAAAGTCTACAAGAATTAGCTTAGAGATATATAAACTTATACAACAACCTTGGCTTTAGCTTATATACTACATCATCTGTCTGCTACATAGTTGTAACTTCAGATGAAAAGAAGAAGTCCAAGATGGGAATGAGTACTGATTAGTATATTACTATTAAATACCAGAGATTAAGTTCAATAAGAGTTATCTTTATTGATTATCAAACTAGCAAATTACAGTATAAATACTAGTCTTATATAATATAGGAGATGCTTGGGGTTTCAGTGGTATAGCTCCTATCATCCTAAGTAGAGATTTCAGTAGTGAAATACTAATAGGAGTAAGGACTCTGCTATAGAAGACCAAGTTGAATAAAAGTATTTCTATAATGAAAAACAGAATATCTAGATGATTGTATCACTACCTCTAGAATGTGTTATGAGAAAGATGGCTATCATAGAAGATGGGCTTTGTATAGTAGATGTTGGAGAAGGCAGTATCACCATGTGAATATATTTTCTGGATAGGTAAACTTAGTATATAATAGTATTCCCCCCCTTAGAACTGAGCTTTCGAAAATCTATTAAGTTTATTTAAAAAATCCTATGATAGTATCTAGGTCAACAATATATAAACAAAATAAGGAAATTTTTTTATCTTTTTTCTGTATTATCAGGTCTTTTCCAATTCCTTCCAATATCTCTCAAAATAATGTGAAGATGCTTGAAGAGCAGTACCATAAAATACAAAGAAGGCACAAAGAAGAGTAACATCTCTAGGCCCAATTAAAGAAGGCAGCAGAGGCCTACCACATTGAGTATGCTGCTCAGAAGGCAAGGAAGGTGGCCAAGATGAAGAAAAAGGCTGAAAAGCAGAGGCTTGTGGAAGAAGACAAAAGAAAGTAAATAGAGTACTTGCAGCAACTCTAAGAGGGCAAGTACAATAGTGTGATTAGGGCAAAGGGAGTGAACTGGGCTTGGTGGGATATATGATATGGAAATTGAATACCAAGTCAGTGGTATAAGTAAGTTTGGATGTAGGAATCTACTCAGACTTGTCTTCAGTGTCTTTATACCCTAGCCAGATCACTTTATACAAAAGCTTGCATGCCCATCAGTAATTGATTTTGGAGTTTACTACTCAAGAAATTTCATATTCAGATTTCCTGTCAATGATAACTGAAGCAGGGACTGATTGGGTTCTCTCAGAGAAAGATTTGAACATAGTAGATTCGAGTATAGACATATGGAAAACTGAATAGATAGAGCACATAGACTCTAGAAAACAGAAAGTAAATAATAGTGTACCAGGCTGAGCAATGATTTCAGAGGATCCAAGATATTTTTCAGAGAGCTTCTTTGAAGGCTGAGTAGTTCAGAAAAACTGAGCCTTGATAAAGACTTTGTCATCTACTTTGAAATCAGGAGTAGGAAAATATCACACATTAGCAGATTTCTGATGATGCTGTTGGGCCACAGAGATTTCAGCTTTAAGGATACTCTGTAATTCATTGAGGTCTACAACAAAGTCACAGGCTCAGAAGAAAGCAATATCATATTTAGGGTGAACAGTGATGTTCAGATGATATTCCTTATTGGCAAAGAATGGAGAGACACTGGTAGTAGCACTCAGAGTATTGTTGTAAGCAAACTTTGTAAGAGGTAGAAGTTCAGACTAGTTGTTTTGCTAGTAATTACAATATATATATAGGTATTGCTCAAGGATCTGATTTGTGTGTTCAGTTTGTCCATCACTTTCAGAGTGGTAATCTAAAGTCAAGTGAAGCCACATGTCTAGAACAGTGCCTAAAGAATGGAAGAAGTTTGACATAAACTCTGAGCCTCTATCAGAGATGACATGGAAAGGAATGCCATGTTTGGAGAACACATAGAGGATGAACAGATGTGATAGTATCATGGGCAGAGATAAAGATTGCCTGCTTGGTGAGCCAGTTGACTATAACTAAGATAGTATCAAACTTGGAGAATGATGGGAGTTTCTTGATGAAGTCCATAGAAATAGAGTTCCATAGTTGTTCAGAGATAGGAAGTTGTTTGAGAGATCTATATGGCTTGTGATGTTATGGCTTGGATTGTATACAAGTAATACAGAACTTGCAGAATTATTGTATATCAGTATGAAGGCTAGGCCAGGAGTATCTATGGTAAACTAATTCCAGTATTTTGTTTTGACAAAAGTGTCTAGTAAGGATGTGAATATGATTATACTAGAGAACACATGTGTAAAGATTACCAATGGCTAGTATATACATTCTGTTATCAAGAAAAAGAAAACTATTTGGGTCCATAGACTATTGGCCATCTGTGGAGATGTATTTTGTAGCAATTGGATCACTAGAGAGAGCTAAAAGAATGTCTTAGTGTTGTGGCAACCACTAGACACTCAAGGTCTAATGATCTCACTAATGAGTAAACCTCAAAGTAGAGATATAATGTGGGATTTTCACAAGAGAACTCGACAAGGAGCCTCTTCTTAATTAGAGTCCTATTTATACAAATGTCTCCTGGTCTGTGCTACTACTATCTAACCCTGCCCTATAGTCCATGCTTCATTCTCATGTCTGCCTCACTTCTTACTCAAGGCCACCATGTGTACTCCATGTGCCCTGATGTCATCTTCCAGACTATTCTACCATGTTCTAGGCTTGTGAAGTCACATCATGTGACCTATCATGTGACTTCATTGTCACATGCCTTCTTCATTGTCTTTCCAGGAAAATAAAGTAAAGAAAAAGAAAAGTAAAATCAGAAAAAATGAAAGAAAATAAAATAAAAATTGTTAGTGTCCGAATACCCATAACACTTAGTATAGGATATCCAGATCAACAACTGTAACTATACAAAGAGAAGAAAAGAGGAGAACAGTAGCTTGTATGGAGGCTAAAAGTTGTTCTTGAGTGAAGATTAGTTTGAAGTTGTGAAGATTGACTATGATGTAGCCAGTATTCCTCTCTTTTGGGTAGATATCCCACTGTCTAGTAAGAGTGTCCAGTTTGGTACCAAGATGACTAGGATGGAATCTGATGACAAGGTTAAACTGAGAAAGGTACTTAGACTACTATACTTGCTTCTGGGTCAATACCTTGGTAGTATAAAAATACTCAAGGTTTTTATAATCTATAACAATGTCAATGGGATAGGCTAGATCTTCTAAATAGTGTTGTCAAATTTTGAAAGCTTCAAAAATGGCAAGTAATTTCTTGTCATGTGTATCATAGTTCAACTCTGCTACAGTAAAAGTACAGGAGTGAAAAGTGACCAGATGAACTTCATTTTCTTCATTAACAATGGAAAGAATTGCAGTGAGAGTATAGTCCAAAGCATCAGTTTCCATAATAAGTTAAGTATCAGAAATCTAATAAGTAAGAATAGGAGTGGAGGTGAATGCCTTCTTGAGAGAGTTGAAAGCATCATGACAAGAGGAGTCAAACTTCCAGGGAATGTCCTTCTGGGTCAGGCATATTAATAGAATAACAATGTCCAAATAGTTGAAGATGAATTGGCAATAGAAATTAGTGAAACCTAAGAAGAATTGAATATTCTTGACTTTTTTGGGCTTTAGCCAGTCTTAAATAATCTTTACTTTGTTATCAGACATAGTAAGGCCAAAAGAAGAAAGGATGTATTCTAGATACTCTACAAACTTGGAGTGAAATTTGCATTTCTCTGCTTTGGCATAAAGACCAGCCTTGTAAAGACACTTAAGTACTTTTTTCACATGCCAGTAATGTTTATATATGTTATTTGAGTAGATGAGTATATCATCCAGATAGATCATGATATAAACATCCAAAAGATTAGAGAAGAGGTCATTTATAAATTACTAAAAGGTGATAGAAGTATTGGTAAGACTGAAAGGCATTATAGACCACTTAAATAATCTATAACATATCCTAAAAGTAGTCTTTTGTTTATTACCATCAGCTATGCAAACCAAGTGGTAAGTATAGCAAAAATCTATCTTTGTATACACTTAAGCTTTGCAAAGTGAGTTTAGCAGATTAGAGATGAGTGTGAGTGGATAATGATTATTTTTAGAAATATAGTTAAAACTGTGGAAATCAACATAAAGGCATAGTGAACTATCTTTCTTCTTAACAAATAGGACTAGTACACTACGTAAAGAGAAGGTTAGTTAGATAAAACCTATATTGAGGTTTTCCTCAATAAATTCCTTTAGAGCCTCTTGTTCAGATGCTAAAAAAGAGTATATAGAGCAAACTGGAGATTGAGCATCTTCTTTCAACTTGATTTGGAGGTCATAAGAATGATGAGGAGTAAGAACTTTAGCTTTGGTTTTGCTAAAAAAATTAGCAAATTTATAATACTCAGAAGAGACATTGGAAAGGTCAGAAGACTCTGCAAGTTTTGCAAAGTTGGCCTAAATATCCAAAGAGCAAAGACAAAGTTCAAAGTTGCTAAAGCCCAGAAGTTTTGATGCTCACAAGAATACTATAGCATCAATGATAGTAATGTTAGGTTACTCAGAGTTAGACACAGTGATCTTAGATATAGGTATGGAAACTATAGATTCCAATGATTGCAGAGAGGTATCAAGAGATAACAGAGATGTCAATAGTGTGTTGGTCACAATGTAAAAGGGAGCATGATTTTCCCACAAAGATGAACAGAAGTTTATTAACCCATTTATCCAGTCAATCAGTGGATTGTATCAGGTGAACTAGTTATATCCAAGAACCAAAGAGCAGAAAGAATTAAGTAAAGTGATATAAAAGTCCAGAGTTATATAATCACTGGTGGAAAAGATTATGGACAGGTTAGCAATTTTGAAGATGGTATTATTTGATGAACCATCAAACAAGCAGAGAGCAACTGAAGAAGCTGCAGATGTCTTTAGATGGTAAGTATTCACAAATTTTGAGTTTACAAAACAATAAGTAGACCTAGAGTTAACTAGAACTTAGAATGGAATTTTATTAAGATAATTCTGATCAAGGATTGAGGAAATTTAGCAGATGAGGCCACTTTACTAACAGAATCTGAGAGATCAAAATGTTAACATAGCTTGTTAACAAAGAGGTTCTGATTAGAGAGCCAGTCTTGTAGGATGCCCTAGTCTTCTTAGTTAAGGCCTATCTCAAATCAGTCTTAAGCTACTCTAGTGAGATAGGTTATTGCAAATTTAATTTTCACAATGTCCATGCCAAATTGCACAGAGTTGGTACAGAAGTAGAGATGACATTAGAATAAGAAATTATTAAGCTTGTCAGGCTTAATACCACTAAAGATGTTAGGGATATAGACTTTAGTTCTTCTAGTGTTAGTATTGGGACTAGGAGTTTGATTAGCATTAAGTATATTTGCAAGTCAACTGAGTACATCAGCTAACTGTTCATTAGTATTATTGCTCTGATGAGGTTTTGACTGTGAGTGAGTGAAAGAAGTAAATCTATTAAATATCAAACTAGTAACAGGATTAGTAGTAGGAGTATCCTCCCAATTAGGATCATTGTCTGCAGGAATAATACTTGGGCCAGTAACAGGCAAAACTGTCTGACCAGGTCAGATAGTATGAGATAGAGACCTTGAAAATAATTAGCCTCTTTGATAAATATATCTTGATCATCATAGAGCATTTGGTAGATATTCCTCAGAGAGATTGTCACTAAAACACATAATAGTATTGAATAGTGTTCTAAGCAGTGGGACTAGAGTTGACTCTGAATAGGTAGAAGAGTTATAGTGAGAAAAAGCCATTTTGGACTTGAAGTGTGAAAAGATTGTTTTGCAAACAGAACTACAACAGAGAATTTTGCAGACAGAACTGCTTAGAAGCAACAGCAAACTTGGGAGTCTAATAATACTATTAGGCACAGTCCATACTAGAGGTGAAAGTCTATAAGGTTAGCTCAAAGATATATAGACTTGTGGAACAACCTTGGCTTCAGCTTATATACTGTGTTGTTTGTCTACTATATGATTGCAACTTCAGATAAAAAGAAGAAGTCTGAGATGAAAATGAGTGCTAATTGGTATGTTACCATTAAACACCAGAATTTGAGTTCAATAAGAGTTATCTTCATCAATTATCAGACTAGCAAATTATAGTGTAACTACTAGTCTTATATAAGTATATAATATAGGAGATACTTGTGGTTTTAGTAGTATAGCCCCTATTACCCCAAGTGGAGGTTTCAGTGGTAAGATACTGATAGGAGTGAGGACTCTGTCATAGGAGACTGAGTTGGATAAGAATATCCCTATCATGAAAGATAGAATATCCAAATTGTTACATTACTGTTATGATCTAAAGTCCTTAGAGTTAGACAATAGAACAACTCTTGTATTGAGTAACACAAGAGAACTCAATAGAGAACTCTTCTACAAACTAGTCTACCTTATATAGTCCTACAGATGGTCCATGCTAACTACTGTGCACCCTACCCTAAACA
>Ga0157367_1001330_pt1 | contig 10860 bp, 5 predicted proteins | sample AttbisABBM2_FD_113142 | JGI IMG/M metagenome (GOLD analysis project Ga0157367, IMG submission 113142) | Fungus gardens microbial communities from leaf cutter ant in Botucatu, State of São Paulo, Brazil - Atta bisphaerica ABBM2 | ecosystem: Host-associated > Fungi > Mycelium > Unclassified ...
AAGGATTCGCTATAGCTGAAGTACGGCGTAATACCGTTATCAAACAGGTAGTTGATCCCGCCGCGCCAGGTGAACGCCCGATCGTTGATTTCAGCCGTCGTGTCGGAGGAACGCGTCAGTGTGGACGTTTTGGCAAAATCATAGCGTCCACCCAGGGTCAGTACCCACTTATCCCACTCAGCCTGATCCTGCGCGTACAGGCCCGTTTGCTCCTGACGATTGAGGACGGCATACGGGAAGTTCACGTTGATATTGGCATTGTTGTGCTGCGGATTCGTCATGCTGATAGGGTCAGCGCTGCCGTAATCTGCATCAATATCGTTACGCATGCGCAGGTAATCGACGCCCGTTAACAGAGTATGATCCACTGCACCGGTCGCAAATTTGGACTGCAGCTGGGTATCGACCGTGAACGAGTTGAGGTCCTCATCAGAGCGCACGTACGCGCGGCTGATCTGAGCCGGTGCAATATAGCCGTTACCGTAAACGGAACGGTAAAGCGTATTGATTTTGGTGTAGCGCAGGTTTTGACGCACGGTAAAGGTGTCATCAAACTGATGGGAGAAGCTGTAGCCCACCATTTTCTGGCGACGGGAGATCTTGTTGTCTTCGTCACCTTCGTTGAAATCGGTCGGCAGCTTGTGCGCGTTGCCGTTGGCGTCGTAGTAAGGCACAACGGTACCTTCCCGCGGCAGCCAGCCGTAATAGCCTGCATCCGGATCGCTCTGGAAGTTGCTCAGGAAAGTAAAATCGGTTTTATCGTCAGGACGCCAGCTGAAAGCAGGCGCAATGGCGTAGCGGGTGGACTTAACCATTTCCTGCTGCGCATTTTCGCTGCGCCCCAGACCGGTCAGACGGTATGACCACACGCCGTCATCATCAATCGCATCGCTGAAATCAAACCCGGTCTGCCACAGGTTATCGGTACCCATTTTGAACTGAATTTCTTTCAGTGGCTCGGTGGTTGGCCGCTTGCTGACCATGCTGACCACGCCGCCCGGGTGACTTTTACCGTACAAAACGGACGTAGGGCCGCGCAGCAGCTCGACGCGCTCAAGGAAATACGGATCCATGGACGCTTCAGAATAGTTATCACCCTGCAGCTTCATCCCGTCCAGATACTGGTTGGTATTCACGGTACTGGAGGTGGTGAACCCACGAATAGAAACAACATCATACGTTGTTGACGCACCGCGTGTTGCGAACACGCTCGGCGTATAGGCCAGCGCCTGTTTAACCGTCCCCGGCTGCTTCATGTCCATCTCTTCACGGGTGACGACAGAAATAGACTGCGGGGTTTTCTCAATCGGGGTATCGGTCTTGGTCGCGGTGGCGGTGCGTTTAGCCGCAATCGTGGGTGCCGGTCCCCAGGCACTTTCCTGTGCCGCAGGTGCTGCGGTTACCGTGATAGTTTCTTCTTTTTTCGGGGTTTCGGCCGCATGAGCATACGCGGACACGCCGGCAACCGCTGTGGCGACGACGACCGCGAGTTTACGCAGCGACGTGTTCATTGGCTGAGCAGTATTGGAAAGCGCCATGATGTTTCTCTGATGGAAAAGTGAATGATAACGTAAACGAGAATTATTATTATGAGCGCCAGAATAATATGCGAAACGCGGGTTGCATAGCAAGCAGTAAGCAGCCCTACAAGATTTAAGGGTTTAAGAATTAACCAGATGAAAAGAGTGGGTTAATAAGGATAGCGAAATGATCGCTAAAGCCCGCCAAAACGGGCAGAGAGGGTTAACGGTAAAATACCTCGAACGTGGCGACGGAATCGACTTTGCCCGCTTTAACCTCCCCCGTTTTGACGTAGCGCGCCTTGAGAGGGATTTCAACTGGGATCTTGTCCTGCGTACTGGTTATCGCCGTGTAGTTCTGATCAAACTGCAGCACCGTATTATTCTTATCAAGAATTTGGATGCCGACACCCGCGGCGGCGGAATCTCCGGCAGCGATGCCGAGGATATTGCCGTTCTTCACGCCCGTTGAGCCTGCGCTGGTGAACTGATAATCGATCTTTGTCCCCGCAGAACAGTCGGTGATTTCAATCTTAAAACTGCTGTCGGTAAGTATCTCTGAGTATTGCCCGTCAAAATCCTGAACGTTAACCGTTTTAAGAGGCACATAAATGTTACGGTCGACCAGGTTACAGGTGTTGGTCGTAATGCGAACGCTGGTGGGCGAAAAGCGCATTTCACCGATCACCGCGTTCCCCAGGATATCCATTGAGGTTAATCGTGAGGTATCGAGATATCCTTCCTGAATATCGCCCGTTATCACCAGCTGCGCAGTGGCGCGAAAGGTAGATACTCCATGCGAATAGCCATGTGTTGAGCCAATATAGTGCATTGGCCTGACAAGATCCTCGTCATTATAGTTTGGTAACTGCTCATTCGAGGAAGCGGCCCGAATTCCAATCCCCGGGACATTAGTTTGATAAACGCCAGGCATAACATCTTCACGCGCATCGCTTTCCGTCAAGGAGAGATAGCCTCGCCGTATTTGCGCTTCACCAGTGCAGTCTATGGCCACTTCTTTACTTTCAACGCTGTCATCGTAAATGATTGTGCCTTTCGGGGTATCAGGAGCAACAATAATCACCGGCGGAAGTTGAAACGTCACCACAGCATCCACGCCAGAGCTGCCGTTAAAAGTACAGTCTGCTCGAGCTGAATGGAAAAAGGCGGTCGCCAGCAACATCAGCACGGGTAAGAAAAACGTTTTCATGGAAAAGTGTAGATTCATGAAATACCTCTTTTAATGACAGTTGACCGTGGCTTTCACGATCCCTGCTGAGCCCTGGGAGGGAAGATCCAGCTCTCCATGACACTGATGAACGTGTTCTTCCCCCCACTGCACGCTAAACGTTGTTTTGCCGGACAGCCCCGTGAGGTAAACCTCACCGTCATCCCCGACGATGGCGGTGGTACTCTCCAGCGCTACCACAGCCCCAAACGGAACGGGCTTACCTGCGTAGAGCAAGGTCACCAGCGCGCGTCGTCCAACGCGAGCATCGAAGGTCGCGTGCAGAGCCGCCCCTTTCGTCGGCACGAGATCGAGCGTTGCCGCATCGATATCAATATCTTCCCGATCCTGTGTATTTACGGTGATGACGTTGTGCCGATAGGCCGTCATAGAGGGCACTATGGCGTTACCAAAACGGTCTGTAGAGATGCCGCGCCCGTTTTGCACTTTGACGTTATCGCCATCCTTAATGTGCACAATGGCAAAAGCGTCGCGTACGGGTTGCCCCAGCGTCACGCCATGCTCGTGGGCAACGATCGACCCCTGCGCGCTGTAGTTCCACTGTCTATTATCACCGCTGTAGCTGTAGCCCATCCCGACCTCACCGGAAGCGCCACGGTAACGCCCGGACAGGCTGCCGCCGTAGCCGGTATTCTGATTGGCATAGCTCTGCTGGAGGTTGTAGCTCAGCTTATTGTCCTCCAACGCGGTGCCGCCGAGCCCGACCTGATGCGAAACAAACCCACCGCTGGCGGTGTTAGCGCTATAGGTTGCCCAGGAGTCAGGCAGCCACTTTGAGAACGGAATGTTGACCGTCAACGCCATCTGCCGGTCGGTATTGGCGTCCGGCGTGCGGGTCAGGTTGTAGCTTATCGACCAGGTGATATCGCGCCAGCTGGAGCTCAGCCCCGCGCTGACGCTGCGCTCATGGCCGTCCATATCCCAGTAATCCTGCTGATAGCCGTTGAGATAAGCCGAGCCCCAGTCTGAAATACGCTGGGAAAGGTTTAGCTGCATGCGGCTACGGCGGTTGTTGGTTCTGCGATAGGTATAAATTCCGTCATCGATCTCGCCGTCACGCCGATCGATAGCTTCCTGAAAGGTATAAAACCCCGAGGTAGAGTAGCGGTAGCTGGCAAGCGTGACGGTCGTATCCGTGTCAGGGATATCTTTGGAGTACTGGGCCCGCCACGATAAACCGCTGGCATCGTCAAGCCCGTCATCAAACGCGGTACGCGCGGCGGTGAAGTCGACAGATGCGGAGCCGAAGTGCCTCAGGTCGGCACCAAGCCCCAGCAGCAGCGCATGATACAGTGACGCCCCCAGCGCGCCGGTATAGGCCGTGACGCCGTAAGGCAGACCATAGATAGCCGTACCTTGCGCAAAGATGGGTTCATCTTCACCTTCATTACCGCGATAGCGCCCTGCTGCCAGCGAGTACTTAAAACCACCTTCTCGCTGTAACACCGGCACCGACGCGCTGGCCTGAATGAAGCTATGCTCGCTGCCATCCGCCTCTTCGACGGTCACTTCCAGATCGGCTCCGGAAGTCACCTGGCTCAAGTCGCGGATCTCAAAAGGCCCTGGCGAGACGTTTGTCTGATAGATGGTATAGCCGTTTTGCTTGATGGTGACTTTCGCGTCGCTATTCGCAATACCTCGCACAACGGGCGCAAAGCCTTGCTGGCTGACGGGCAGCATAGCGGTGTCCGTTTCCAGCTTCACGCCGGTCATCTGGACGCTGTCAAAAAGCTCGCCATTGGTATACGTCTGCCCCATCTCAAGCTGGCTTTTCAACGCTTTGATGTCACGCTGTAAAGTGCTGGCGATAGCCTCCCAGCCGGAAGCATCGCTCCAGGTGCTGTTATTACGCAGTCGCCACGCGCCAAGATTCATCCCCGACGCCAGACCCAGCCAGGTTGAAGAGGCTTTGCCCGAGCTATAGTGTTGCTGAGAGCCGCTGAGCTGATAGCTTGTCCAGGCGGCAGGCGCGCCGTCATCCCAGAATTTCGGGTTAATCGCTCCGGCGGCGGCGCGATCGCGATAGATCTGCGGAATGACCAGCTTCAGGGTCTGGTTATCCTGATCGTAATCGTAGCGTGCATTTTCAATGAAATGAGAGATGTCCCGAACGTAAGCCTCGTCGTCCAGACCCTTTAAGTCAGGGATCGTGTCAACTTTCACGCCGTATTCGCGCAGGTCCGCTTTGGTCAGCTCCGGCAGCAGATGCTGTTTGTCGTCAGAAAGCACATAGGTGAGCGTACGTGTATCCAGCACGTCCCGATCCCACATAATCGTCGTGGGGTAGCTCCCCGCAAGTAAGCCATTATCATTGATGAATTTTTTGAGCGTGGAGGTATTTTCGAGAGGGGTATCCAGTTCAAGGATCCGCAGGTTGAATTCGTCATCCGCACTTGCAGGCTGGATCGCGGCGAGCAGCGCCAGCGCGATCCCGGACAGTACCTGTTTGTGAAGTAAAGATGACGACATAACTTACCAACATGATCGATTTAAAGAGCCTGCTTGCGTAGAGGAGTCTGGGCGCCGAAATCATTAATAGCCGTCCAGGTCACCGCGCCATTTGCCGCTTTTGGTAGCGCGAAACTCTGCTTGCTAAACGGTGCAACCATCATTGAAATGGCACCCGGCGTGGTTTTGGTCTCTTTCACCGGTACACTTTTCCCGCCAACGGCCAGTTCGCCAAAAGAGACGTAAAAAGGGGTAGGGTTGTTTGCAATTAGCGTCTCACCCTGACGATGGAACGTGATTTTTTCATAGGCTCCCAGGGCATCGGTTTCCTTCAGTTGAGCAGGACGCCAGAAAAGCTTCAGGCGCGTTTTCATCGCGAACTGCAGCGTGTTTTTCTCTTTCAGATCGGGCGAGAGTGCAGAGACGGATTTCACATTCGCCAGAAAAAGTGATTCGCGGTCTGCCGGCAGGCTGTTTTTATCGCCGGTAAAAATAACGTGTAATAGCGTCTGACGATTTTCCTGCAACTTATAGACAGGCGGCGTAATAATAAAGGGAGCCTTTGCATCATTGGGATAACTGACCCAGCTTTGCACCAGATAACGCGTATGAGGATCTTTATTTTTAAGTGCGATTTGTACTTCAGATTTATTCGATGGATAAATAATTCGCGTACCACCGAGAACAACGCTTGCCTGCACTGAAAAGCAAGAGATAATTAAACAACCACATAACAATTTAAATAACGTCTTCATACAGCGTTCCAGGAGGCAGCCGTTCAGGCTGCCAATAATTGCTTAGCGATAGACAACCTCAAATGTGGCTGAGGAGGAGTAATGACCCGCGGTTGGCGCGGCATCACCGACCTGAATCACTTTCGCGGTGTAGTTAAAGACAGAAGCCGCTGCGCCGGTCGGATCGTTAGCCACGTCGGTGCCCGCATCCGGTACTGAACCGTCGAAGACCACATCGCCTTTGGAGCCGTTGTCGTTGCTGACAATGATGCCAACGTTAGTGGCGTTGCCTGCGCCGGAGAGATCGTTCTTCAAACGCTTGTACGCCGCGTCTGTCGTTGTGCCGCTGAACTTGAGGTTCAGTTTGGCGACCAGCGGGTCACATTTTTTTACTTCAATCTTAAAAGCTTTAGACGTCCCGACCTGACCGTCGATGCCAAAATCTGAAGGATAAGTATCTGCGAATGCGACGGTGGATTCATTGGTCCCCGTACCATCAACATTGATCTCGCAGGTATCCGCCACAATTTTTCCGGCGAAATTTACCGTACCTGAATCATTCGCTGCAAAGACCGGCAGCGACAAAGCCGCCATAATGCTTCCGGCCAATAAAGAAGAAATAATTATCTTATTCATAACAACATCCTTATATATGTTTATAATGGAATCCATTCCTGGGAAAAATACTTTTCGCCAGAATGCCATTTAAAATTGGACGTCACTTAGCCCCGAAAAACCATTAATAATAACATCCCATGAGGAAAGTGAGATTCACGAACTTAATTACATCAGATTAATCTTTACCTTGTCCAGCAGGCTGGCAAATAAAATAGTTTAAAGTGATACCAACGCACTGATTAAAATAATAAAAATTACGCATTAGTAATTCTTAATTAGACATTTACTAAAATTAAAATAAGAATAAATGTTAAGACAAAAAAAGCCGCTTATCACTAAGCGGCTTTTTTATTCAGGAAACTAATCAGTTTCCGCCAAACATGTCCTTAATCCAGCCGGCTACGCCATCGCTGTCTTTCTTCTCATTCTGCTGCTGCGGCTGTTGCTGCTGCGGCTGCTGTGGCTGAGAAGACTGATCGAACGGGTTGCCGGTCGGCTGTTCAGGCTGGTTCTGCTGGCACAGGGAATCCGGGTTGGTTGTCCAGACCGGCAGGGTACGCATTCCGCCACCGCAGACAAAGTTACCGGAGCTGTCCACGCCCATATCCACGATATCTTCCGGCGCAACGAGGTTCAGCGGCACCGGTGACTGATTGGCCAGGTAGCGCTGGTAAATCGACATCGCCCCGCTCGCCCCGTACAGTTTGGTCGGCTGGTTGTTGTCGCGGCCTACCCAGGTGATCACCACTTCGCGGCCATCAATACCGGCAAACCAGGTATCAACGTTGTTGTTGGTGGTCCCGGTTTTACCCGCCAGATGCAGACCCGGATACTTCGCCCCCAGCTGACGCCCGGTACCACGCTGCACCACCTGCTGCATGGTCCACAGCGTCATGTAGGCGGCCTGAGCAGGAACGGCACGCTCTGCCTGCGGGAAGCTCTGATACAGCACGGAGCCATCTTCGGCAATCACCGAACGCAGGGCAGACAGCGGTGCGCGGTTACCCCCGCTGGCAATGGTCTGGAACGCCTGGGCGACTTCGATCGGCGTCAGGTTAAGCGCGCCGAGGATCATTGCCGGCACCGGGTGCAGCTGATCTTTCGATACGCCCAGTTTTTGCCAGGTGTCGACAATCGCTGGCAGTCCCAGCGACATGCCCAGGTTAACGGTTGGTACGTTCATGGAACGCGTTAATGCATCCACCAGCATCACCTGACCGCTGAACTGTTTATCATCGTTCTGTGGTGACCACACCTGGCCGTTAGGCTGGCGCAGGGAGATAGGCGCATCCGCAATCCAGGTATTCAGACGATACTGGTTTGGCTGACTCAGGGCAGTGAGATAGGTCGCCGGTTTTGCCAGAGAACCGATCGAGCGACGCGCCTGCATGGCACGGTTGTAGCCTGCAAACTGCGGCTCGGCACCGCCCACCATCGCACGCACTTCGCCGGAGTTGCGATCAACCACTACCATCGCGGTTTCAAGATCGGAGAGCTTACGCTGTTTCTTCAGCGCCGGAATGCCTTCCACCGCCGCTTTTTCTGCCGCATCCTGCGCCACGGAGTCAAAGGTGGTGAAGATCTTCACGCCGGAGAGATCTTTGACCTTATCGCCAAGCTTGCTTTGCAGCTCCTGACGCACCAGCTGCATAAACGCAGGCTGAGGCGAAATCACACCGCCGCGCGGCTGAACGCCAAGCGGACGTGCGCTCAGCATGTCGTACAGCTCCTGGTCAATCACCTGCTGTTGTTGCAGCAGACGCAGCACCAGGTTACGACGCTCCAGCGCCAGTTTCGGGTTACGCCACGGGTTATAGATGGACGCCCCTTTCACCATGCCCACCAGCAGCGCCTGCTGATCCAGGCTCAGCTCCTCCACCGGACGACCAAAGTAGTACAGGCTCGCCAGCGGGAAGCCGCGGATTTCGTTATCGCCGCTCTGACCGAGGTACACCTCGTTCATGTACAGCTCAAGGATGCGATCCTTGCTGTAGCGCGCATCCATCAGCACGGCCATGTAGGCTTCGTTCGCTTTACGCCAGTAAGAGCGTTCGCTGGAGAGGAACAGGTTCTTCACCAGCTGCTGGGTCAGCGTACTCGCGCCCTGTACGGTACGGCCGGCAGTCAGGTTAGCCAGCACCGCACGACCAATCGAGTAGAGGCTGATGCCATCATGCTCGTAGAAGTGGCGGTCTTCAGTCGCCAGCAGGGTATCGACCAGCAGATCCGGGAAGCCGTTACGCGCCACGAACAGGCGCTGCTCGCCGTTTGCTGACGAAAGCATGGTGATCAGACGCGGATCGAGACGGAAGAAACCGAACTGACGGTTGTTATCCATGTTCTCGATGGTATCCAGACGATCGCCGTCAAAGGTCAGACGCGCGCGCACCTGCCCCTCTTTGCTGTCCGGGAAATCAAACGGACGACGGATCATCTCAATGCTGTTGGACTGCACGGTAAATTCGCCAGGCCGCGTCATTTTTGACACCTGACGATACTGGGTGGCTTCGAGCAGTTTAACCATCTCGTTCTTCGTGATGGACATATCTGGCTCAAGGTTCACCATACGGCCATATACTGCCGCAGGTAACTGCCAGACTTTACCGTCGATACGGCTGCGGATCTTCTGATCCAGATACACGCCGTAAATCGCCATCAGCACGACAAAAACAATGAACAGCTTCAGCAGCAGCCAGAACCAGCCGCGCTTGCCCCGAGGCTTACGCCCTTTGCCTTTTCCATTACGCGGCATCGGTTCTTCATCCTCATAATCGTCTTCATAGTCATCGTCATAGTCCTCATCTCTGAGGCGACGACGGCTTACCTTTTCTTTCGCCGGACGCGTTGGTTTTCCCTTACGTCCTATTGGCTCGCGGTCATTCCCCGCCATGCTTTTTCTCCGCAACTTTCAGGCGCAAAGGCCAGATTTTCTTTTCTTTCACAGGCCTGTGAAAGAAGAAATCTCTCAAAATTTGTTTTCTCCCTCTCCCTGTGGGAGAGAGCCGGGGTGAGGGCATCAGGCCGCACAACCCTTTCAGGAATATTTCTTCGTCCGCCTCGTCGGCGCCGTATTCGCCGGATCGTCCGGCCAGACATGTTTGGGGTATCGCCCCTTCATCTCTTTTTGCACTTCACGGTAGCTTCCCGCCCAGAACGCCCCCAAATCTCGGGTGATTTGTAATGGACGATGCGCAGGCGACAGCAGCTCAAGCACTAACGGCACACGCCCTTCCGCAATAGACGGCGTGGTGGCCTCACCAAACATCTCCTGCATCCGAACCGCCAGCGCCGGCGGATTATCCTCATGATAACGGATGGCAATCCGGCTTCCGGTCGGCACAGTGTAATGCCCTGGCAGTTCACTATCCAGACGTTGACGTAATGACCAGTCCAGTAAATTCTGTAACGCGACCTTAACATCAAGGGCTTTCAGCGCCCGAAGCGAGTGAACACCGTGCATTTGCGGCAGCAGCCAGCGCTCCAGAGAGCCCAGCAATGTCTCATCATCGACTGCGGGCCAGGCATACTCCGGCAGCCAACGTGCGGCACAATGCAGGCGAAGACGATACTGTTCAGCCTCTGGTGACCAGTTCAGCACGCCTAATCCTTTTTCCCGAATGCCGTTCAGCATAGCCTGATGAAGCTCTTCTTCCGACGGCTTCGCCAGCGGCTTCGTCCCGAGGGTCAGTTTACCAATCTGGCTACGCCGAAACGCCTTCAGCGTGCCCTGGGCATCATCCCACTCGACGATGTCCGATTGCTGAAGCAGATGCGGACAGGTACGGGTCAGGGCGTCAATATCTATGGCAATCGCCTGCAGGATACGCGCATCCGGGGAGTGACTCCCCTGCAGCAGGAGCGGCGCAATCAGCCACTCGTGGCGCGTCAGCGCATCATCGCTGTCCAGCATCGCCCCCATGCCGTTTGCCAGCTGGTAGCGACCGTCCAGCCCGCGCCGACGCGCAATCCTGTCCGGGAAGGCCTGCGCCAGCAGCCGGGGAATACGCTCACTGTCTGGTACGCCGCCGCGGCTGTTAAGCCGTTTACCGAGCTGCTGCACCCGCTGCTGCCAGTTCCCCTGACTGCGCGAAAACGCCTGTCCCAGATCGCTGCTGCCACCGCGAGGAGGCTCCTCAAGAATAGCCGCCAGTTTTGCCGCCGTGGCAATTTCATCGTCCCCCAGCGCGGCCACCAGCATCGCGGCCAGACGCGGATCGTTGCCCAGTGTCGCCATTTTCTGGCCGCGCGCCGTCAGACGCTCGCCTTCCAGCGCGCCAAGCTGGGTCAGCAG
>Ga0157367_1001331_pt1 | contig 10857 bp, 6 predicted proteins | sample AttbisABBM2_FD_113142 | JGI IMG/M metagenome (GOLD analysis project Ga0157367, IMG submission 113142) | Fungus gardens microbial communities from leaf cutter ant in Botucatu, State of São Paulo, Brazil - Atta bisphaerica ABBM2 | ecosystem: Host-associated > Fungi > Mycelium > Unclassified ...
CGAAGGTACACCTCGTCGGAGTGTTGAAGCATCCAAGACATCATCATGTAGTAATGATGCAGTGTGAGTGATCTCTACAATTAGTGCTAAGCGGAGTTGGGTAGGAAGGATATATGTAGATGGATGTAATGTGGGTGTGGTCGGTGGCAATGTCGCCTGTGGTTGCTGTTTGGGCCTTTTCTGTACCCGCAAGTTGTCATATACCATGACAAAAGTGTCCTGAAATCTCTCCGTATATTGCGGAAACCGTGGATTGTAGTCCGTGAGAATGTCTGGTGGTGAGAAGGGAATATCAAGCTCATCCTGACAGCCTCCCCCGCCTGAGTGAGTCGATTCCCAGAGTTTGAGCTGCCAGTCCTTTCCCAGACTATTTGTTGCTTGCGAAAAAAGAAGTATAAGTAGGGGTCGTATCTGTTTGGACGGTTGCTGAAAATAATGTTTTGTGATTTTGTCGAGAACGGGATGACTAGAATGTATAAGATCGAGGAGATTTTTACGCAGTAATTCTAGGTGGGGAGACAGAGCCGCAAACGGATCCGGTCTGCAGGATTTTCCAGGAAGAGTACTGACTCTTCGAAGAGGCCAGGCACACCCGACCATAGTACTTTGTTAGCACTTTGTAAGGACTTTGTAAGGACTTTGTCACAACAAAGTTCAACCGGGAGTCTCCATTTCCCATGCCCATCAGCAAATCAACATCTTCCATGTTGATAGATCGAAATTCTAGATCTATCTAGTGAAATGATGCCAACCAGAGAGTCGAGCTGCGCACAAGGGTCCAGAACTATGTAGGATTTGTACGATGGCATGACGTTTGTCACAAACAGTGGAATGGCAACAGATGGAAAAGAAAAGCAGAGAATCAATAGTTATGATGTGCCTCAGAACCATGGTGCGTGCAAGGTGTTATGTCCTGAAGCTACTCCTCTATGAGCATCCAAAACTCGGCCATGGTTTTTATAGCAGTGCATCACGGTTCATTTCATGCGAATCACCCATTAGGCAGAGTCTGCCTCTCAAATGCCAGCCTTTGACTTGTGATCGAATACAAATCATTTGAGGATACATCTATATCCAGATCCTGATTAAAGACAGCTCCTCTTAAAGCCCGAGTACAACATGTAGTGGTTTGGTGGCCCAAATAGTATTAGGGATGTGTTCTACAAGTACAAGACTGTGTGACTCACTTCAATGATATGAGAACTGGTTACAGTAGTCATGTGAAGCCTAGAGCCAAGGGAGCCACTTGAGAAAATATGTTTAGATTGTCATAGTACTCTCTGAGCCCTTATATCTTTTCTTACAATGAAGGATCACATAACTATGGCACACAACATGTTATATGACAAGATGTTACCAAGCATGTGATTACAGCCACTTGAGTTCAAAGGATGTAGAAGGTGCTAGAGCAATGATATTAGAAGGCATAGTTAAGACATGTTGTTCTTATAGTAGATAGAACACAGTATCTTATGAGGATCATAAGAGAACTCAACAAGGAGTTCCCAATGCATTACTACCTTATTTATACTATACATTCATGGTCCGTGCTAACAATAAATAGTCCTGCTCTAATGTACACATGTTGTCCATGAGTTCATCACACCATTACCATAAGGTAAACACATTCCCTGGCATTATTGTTCTAGTTCCTTCTACTCTATTCCAGATCTATAACATCACATCATTGTGACTGCAGTCACATGCCTCTTTATCATCCAAGAAAATAAAAATAAAAATAAAATCAAAAGAAAAGAAATATAAAATCAAGAAAAATAGATAATAATAAAAAAGAAAAATGTTAGTGTTCAAGTACACTATGACAACTACTAAGTATGCATCTTGTTAGATGCAGTTCACACCTTATTATCCAAGATCTGATAATGGGCTTTTGTTAGGTGCAGTTTATACTTAAAGGCAAAAGTCTGTAGAGTTAGCTTGGAGATGCACAGAATGTGGAAACTCCATGCAATGAGCTCAGTAGTGTAGACTTGTCAGAATGACCTTGGCCTTAACTTATATGTTGTACCTCCTACAAGCTACATGGTCACAATTTCAGAGGATAGCCTTATAAGAAGTTATAAAGAGAAGAGTAAAGTATGTTACCATTGACACCAGAGATTTAGTGTCAACTTTAGTCAATTATCAGGCTAGCTATTACAAAGTAATCACCAGTCTTAAATACATATAGTAACAAAAGGAGTAATTAAAACAGATCTCTGAGTGAGTGTTTCAGTAGCAAAACACTAAATAGAAGTTTAGATTGGAGAGGGAAAAACTCCATGTAAAGTCCAAGTAATTTTGTGGAGTTTGAAGGAGATAATTAAGTGATGGAAACAGATAAAGATAACTTCAGATTTTGACTCAAATAAAGCCAAGTAATCATAGGGATTTGATGAAATTAAGTCCATTATAAAGTACTAAACCATTAACAAAGTTTTGGACACAAATAAAGCCAATTTGATGTTATATTGAAGTCAGACATGTCTTGGACATGTTTCAGAGTTTGGAATATGACAGTATACCTCTCTTAGAACTGAGCCTTTGAAGTTCTATTGAATTTATCTGAAAAATCCCATGATAGTACCTAGATTAACAATACATAAACAGAAAAGAAAATTTTTTGCCTCTTTCTTTTGTATTACAATGTCTTCCTCCATTTCCTCTAATATTTTTCAGAATGATACCAAGATGCTCAAAGAGCAGTGATAAGAAATACAGTGAAAACATGAGGAAGAGCAATGGCTCCTGGTTTAATTAGAAGAGACAGTGGAGGCCTGTCATATTGAGTATATGGCTTAGAAAGCATAGAAAGAAGCAGAGGCCAAGACAAGGGAGAAGGCCAAGAAGTGAAGGCTTATAGAAGAGAAGGAGAAGAAAAAATGGATAAAGTACCTTTACTAACTCCAGAATAAGGTACTAGCAGAGAACGCTGCTCTCTTGGAGGGCACTGGAGATTCCCAGGTTGTGGGAACTAAATGCAAAAAGATTACTACCATCTCCTTAGAAGATGAGGCAGAGCAATAGCCTTCTTGGAAGGCCAAAGAAAAGCAATCAGGAAAGCACTATGAGGATACTGGGGTCAAGATGGGGATACTAACCCTTATGGGAGGTATGTGCACACTGAATAAGATTGCCTAGTATACTATTCAAGATGAGTAAAAAAATTTTCTTTTTTCTTTTTTCTAATAATTTCTTCTTCATAGCCATTCTCTTACTTATGCCAGATGTATTGTCTTTAAACAGTGGTATAAGCCCCATACCAACACCAACTCTCCAGCCATGATCCCTATCTATGGTGGGGTTTTAAGTATCATTGAAAAAGTACTCTGGGAACTCATGGAAGAATATTGAGGCATAAAGAAGTCTCTCTGGAACTTAATAGAGGGCTAGGAGAAGAACATGGCCCAATTAGTAAGGATTAGGGCTGTAGTAGAATAGAGATATGGCTTGAAGGAGGAGAACAAAGAGGAAGATAGAGACAATGAGGAAGGGTCCAAGGATGGCCCTAGGAAAAGTCAGAAGAAGGTAAAGGAGAGAACCCTATTATCTGCCTCCTACTAGAATAGTGTTTTGTTTTTATTTTTATCTTGAATTTCATTAATTTGTTGTTGTATCTAACTGTGTAAGTAAGAAATTAAGAGATTGAAATAAAAATAAAATATGAAAGCTTGAAAAGAAAACTCCATAAGGAGTGTACAAAAGCTAGAGTTAAGTGAAATAGCATGATCAGAACAAAGGGAGTGGACTAGGCTTGGTAGGATATATAATATGGAAATCAAATACCAAGTCAGTAGCATGAGTGAGTTTGGATATGGGGATCCACTCAGATTTGTCTTTGGTATTTTCATACCCTAGCCAGATTACCTTGTACAGGAGTTTGCATACACATCAGCAATTGATTTTGGAGTCCACTATCCAAGAAATTTTGTATTTGGGTTCCCCATCAATTATAACTGGAGTGGAGGCTGATTGTGTTCTCTAAGAGAAAGAGTTGAATGTAGCAGATTTAAGCATGGACATATGGAAAACTGGATGGACAGAGTGCATGGACTCTGGAAGATAGAGGATGAATAATAGTGTACCAGGCTGAGTGATGATTTCATAGGGTCCAAAATATTTTTCAGAAAGCTTCTTTAAAGGCTAAGTGGTTCAGAAGAACTGAGCCTTGACAAAGAATTTGTCATCTTCTTTGAAATCAGAAGTGGGGGAATGTTACACATCAGCAGATTTCTGATAATGCTGTTGGGCTATGAAAATTTCAGCTTTGAGAGTACTCTGTAATTCATCAAGATTTACAGCAAAGTTGCAGGCTTAGGAGAAAGCAATATTATGTTCAGGATAAATAGTGATGTTCAGATAATATTTCTTATTAGCAAAGAATGGAAAGACACTGGTAGTAGCACTCAGAGCATTGTTGTAAGCAAACTTTGTAAGAGATAGAAGTTCAAACTAGTTGTCTTGCTAGTAATTACAATATATATAGAGGTATTGCTTGAGGGTCAGATTTGTGTATTTGGATTGTTCATCACCTTCAGGATAGTAATCTAAAGTGAAGTGAAGCTGCATGTCCAGAGTAGTGCCTAAAAAATAGAAGAAGTTTAACACAAACTCCAAGCCTCTGTTGAAAATGACATAAGAAGGAACACATGAAGAATGAACAGACATGCTAAGTCTGTAAACATGATAGTGTTGTAGACAGGAATAAAGATTGTCTGCTTGGTAAGCCAGTTGACTATGATCAGGATAGTGTCAAATCTGGAGAATGATGGGATTTTCTTGATAAAGTCCATAGAAATGGAATTCCATGGTCATTCAGGGATAGGAAGTTGTTTGAGAGATCTGTAAGGCTTGTAATGTTGTAGCTTGGATTGCATACAAGTGACACAGAACTTGTAGAATCATTGTACATTAGCACAGAGACTATGCTAGGAGTATCTATAGTGAACTAGTTCTAGTGTTGTGTTGACCATAATGTCTGGCAAGGATATGATTATGATTATACTAGAGAATATATGTATGGAGATTACCAGTGGATAGTATATAGATTCTGTTGTTAAGGAAAATAAAACCATTTGAGTCCATAGACCATCAGCCATTTGTAGAAATGTGTTTTGTAGCAATTGGGTCACTAGAGAGGTTCAAAAAGATGTATTGGTATAAGGTGTCTAGATTAACAACTGTAACTGTGTGAAGAGAAGGAAAGAAAAGAACAGTAGCTTGTATAAAGGCTGCAAGTTATTCTTAGGTAAAGATTGGTATGACATTGTGAGAGTTGACTGTGGTATAGCCAGTATTCTCCCCTTTAGAATAGATGTTCCACTATTTAGTAAGAGCATCTGGTTTAGTACCAAAACAACTAGGATGGAACCTGATAACAAGGTTGAACTGAGAGAGATACTTGGACCACCACACTTACCTTCAGATCAACACCTTGGTAGTGGAAAAGTACTCAAGGTTTTTATGATCCATAATAATATCAATGGGATAGGATAGGCCAGACCTTCTAGATAGTGTCACCAAATTTTGAAAGCTTTAAAAATAGCAAGCAATTCCTTGTCATGTGTGTTGTAGTTCAACTTTACTATGGTAAAAGTATAGAAGTGAAAGGCAACTGGATGAACTTTATTTTCTTCATTAACAATGGAAAGAATTGTAGTGAGAGCATAGTCCAAAGCATTAGTTTCCACAATGAGTTAAGTATTGGTAATCCAATAAGTAAGAATGGGAGCAAAAGTAAATACTTTTTTGAGAGGGTTGAAAGCATCATGATAGGAGAAGTCAAACTTTCAGAAGGCATCCTTGCAGATAAGACATGACAATGGAATGACAATGTCTGAATAGTTGAAGATGAACTGGTAATAGAAATTAGTAAAACCTAAGAAAAATTAGATATCCTTGACTTTTTTAGGCTCTGGCCAGTCTTGAATAATCTTGACTTTGTCATTGGACATAGTAAGGCTGGAAGGGGAAAGAATATATCCCAGATACTCTACTGACTCTAAGTGAAATTCATATTTCTCTGCTTTGGTATAAAGTCCAACCTTGCAGAGACACTTGAGTATTTCTTTAACATACCAGTGATGTTTGGACATGTTGTTTGCATAGATAAGTATATCATCCAGATAGATCATGATACAGACATCCAAAAGGTCAGAGAAAATGTCATTCATAAATTGCTGAAAGACTATGGAAGTATTGGTAAAATTGAAAGACATTACAGACCACTCAAATAATCCATAACATGTTCTAAAAGCAGTCTTTCATTCATCACTGTCAGCAATGCAAACTAAGTGGTAAGCATAGTGAAGATCTATTTTTAAATAAACCCAAGCTTTTTAAGATGAGTCCAGTAGATCAGAGATAAGTGGAAGTGGATAGCAATTTTTTTTAAGAATGTGGTTAAAACTGCAGAAGTTGACACACAGGCATAGTCAACCATCTTTCTTCTTGATAAATAAGACTGGTGTACTATATAGAGAGGAGGTTGCTTGAATGAAACTCATGTTGAGGTTTTTCTCAATAAATTTTTTGAGAGTTTCTTGTTCAGATGCTGAAAGAGAGTATATAAGGCTAACTAAAGGTTGAGTACCTTCTTCTAGATTGATTTGGAGGTCATAAGAACAATAAGGAGCAAGTACTTCAGCTTTGCTTTTGCTGAAAACATTGGCAAATTTGTGATATTCAGAAGGGATATTGGAAAGGTCAGGAGCTTCTGCAAGTTTTGCAGAGTTAGCCTAAATGTCCAAAAAGCAAAGACAGAGTTCAAGTTGCTAGAGCCCAGAAGTTTTGATGCTTGCTAGAATGATGCAGCACCAATGATAATAATGTTAGATCACTCAGAGATAGATACAAAGGTCTCAGATATAGATATGGAAACCATGAAATCTGATGATTGCAGACAGATGTCAAGAAATGATAGAGATGCCAATGATATGTTGGCTATGATATAAGAGGGAACAAGATTTTCCCACAAAGATGGAAAGAATTTTATTGATCTATTTGCTTAGTCAATCAGTAGATTGTGTCAAGTAAGCCAGTTGTATCCAAGGACCAAAGAGCAGAAAGAATCAAGCAGAGTGACATAGAAGTCCAGATTCATATAATCACCAGTAGGAAAAATTATGGGCAGATTAGCAATTTTGGAAATGGTGCTGTTTGATGAACTATTAAACAAGTAGAGGGCAATTGGAGGAGTTACAGATGTCTTCAAGTAGTGAATATCCACAAATTTTGAGTTTACAAAACAATGAGTAGACTCAAAGTCAACAAGAGCTCAGAACAGGATTTTATTAAGGTGATTCTGACTAAGGATCAAGAGAGAAGTGAGAGAGACAAAAAAAATGTGGATTAGAAAGAGTTAGATAGGACTCATTATTGTACAGAAAAGTTTAATACAGCTCTTAGTCTGTATGAAGTCCTGGTGGTCACTCTTTATTTTTCCAAGAGTTTCTCAGATGCAGTTGCTGAAGCACCATGGCTCTTGGAAGTGACCATAGTCTGCTTTTTTGTACAAGAGTCCAACTTATGGTCTCCTGCACCATAATAGAGGCATAGATTGTATTTAAGACACTTCTTGCACTTATTACTGGTCAACTTGCTGTTGCTGGCCAGTTTGGAAGAGAGGTCCACCCACAGAGAATTAGATTGCTTTTTTGGAGTGGGAGAGAAGGATGGTTTGGAAGGAGATGATGTTATGACTCAAAGACCTTAGAGTTGATCAATGAATAGAACTTTGTATTAGAGTTAACATAAGAGAACTCGACAGAGAACTTTGTACAGGATTGTCTACCTTATATACTAAAACCTCATGGTCTGTGCTACTACTACTTTAGTCTACCCTAAATGACTATATGTTTGCCTTAAGATCAACATGTGTTAAGCATACTGTATAATGTTATCTTTTCAGAACCTTCTATATCCTTTTATTGCTACCACATGATATGTGACCATTACTGTGACAGTGACATGTGTGACAGTGTGGCCATTATATCACTCTAAATCCTAACTTCAGTTTCCAAAATAAAAACTAAAAAAAAAATTAAAATAGAAAGAAAATTAAAAGAAACTTGGGTTCAAACTTCTTAAGTCTGACAGATGACTTAGTAGATGAGACCACAGGAGATGTATTTGCCTTACTCTGGGGAGCCATGACATTACCAACAGTGGAAGCTTTCTCTTGCTTTTAGAAGTAAAACTTAAGAGCCTCCTTTTCTGCTTGTCTAGTATAGTGGTATTTGTGGTCACATTTCTAGTAGTAGTGGCACAGAACACTATTTCCCCAATCTAATTGGGAGGCATAGCATATGAAATCCATGTTGTAAGTAGAAATCTTATTGCTATGCTTTATATAAAAATTGTCTAGCATATTGGCCACTTTACTAATGGGGTCTGAAAGACCAAAATATCAACATAGCTCATTGACAAAGAAGTTCTAATTAGAGAGCCAGTCTTGCAGGATGCTCTGATCTTTCTAGTTGAGGCCCACTTCAAACTAGTTCTGGGCTACTCCAGTAAGATAGGTCATTGTGAAGTTGATTTTCACAATGTCTGTGTTAAATTACACTGGATTAGCATGGAAGTAGAGATAACATTGGAATAGAAAGTTATTGAGCTTTTCAGACTCAGTGCCATTGAAAGTATTAGGAATACAGGCTTCAGTTTTCTTTAAATTAGTATTAGGACCAGGGATCTGATTAACATTAAGTATATTTGTGAGTTGACCAAGTACATTGGCCAACTGTTTATTAGTATTATCACTTCAATGGGGTTTTGACCATAAGTGAGTAAAGGAAGTAAGTTTATTAGATATCAGATTAGTAACAAGATTAGTAGTAGGAGCATCCTTTCAATTAGGATCATTGTCTACAGAGATAATACTTGGGCCAGGAACAGGTAAAACTGTCCAGCCAAGTTGAATAGTATAAGAAGATCTCAAAAATGATTGGCCTCTTTGATAAATTTATTTTGAGCATCATGAAGTATTTTGCAGATAAGCAAGATTATTACTGAAGTGTGATATAATGTTGAAGGGTGTTGTTACAGTCATAAGACCTTAGAGTTAGTCAAGTAAAAGAACCTTGTATTGGGTTAATACAAGAGAACTTGATAGAGAACTCTGTACAAGACTGTCTACCTTATATACTAATACCTAATGGTCCATGCGAGCTATTTCTAGCCTGCCCTAAATGACCATGTGTATCATACGTTATATGACCTTATCTCTTCCAAAATGTTCTATATCTTCCTATGTGTCATATGACTTGGAACCATGTGATCTGATGTGATCTGCTGTATGACAGTGTGATCTTGTCACTCTAACCCTAACCCTAGTTCTAAAAATAGAATAAAGGAAAATAAAAATGAGAAAAGAAAATAAGAAAAGCTAAGTTTACTTCTTGTAATTTTGACAGGTGTCCCAAGTAGTAGGACTGGAATTGATATTGAAGAATTACAGTGAGAAAAAGCTATTTAGACTTGAAGTGTGAAAGATTGTTTTGTAGGCAAGACTGTAATAGGAGATTAGCAGACAGAACTATTCAGAAATGATAGCAGACTTGGTAGTCTAATAATACTATCAGGTATAGTTTATACCAGGGGTGAAAGTCTGCAAAGTAGACTTAGAGATGTGCAGACTTGTGAAATGACCCTGGTTTCAGCTTATATACTGTGCTGTTTGTCTGCTATGTAATTACAACTTTAAATGGAAGAAAGAAGTCTGAGATGGGAGTGAGTGCTGATTGGTATGTCACTATTGAACACTAGAGATTGAGTTTAATAAGAATTATCTTTATTAATTATCAGACTAGCAAATTACAATGTAATTACTAGTCTTATATATAAGTAGGAGATATAAGAGATACTCAGGGTTTCAGTATATCACACTAAGTGGAGATTTCAGTGGTGAGACACTGATAGGAGTAAGATAGGAGAACTCTGCCATGAAAGACTAAGTCGAATAAAAGTATCTCTATCATAGAAGATAGGATATTCAGATTGTTGTATTACCACTGTAAGGATATGTTGCAAGAAGAGTGGCAATTGTAGAAGATGAGCTTGTTTTATAGAGGTAAAGAATACAGTATCACTATAGAAACATATTATCTAAACAAATAGACCTGATATATAACAGCTTTTAAAAGTCTAAATGAGTAAGTTATATGTTATCTAAGTATATAAAATACAGAAGTTGGAATAATCTTTGTCTTTAGCTTGTATGTTATACCTCTACTTGTCAGAGTTCAAGACAGTGGATTTTAACTATTTTAATTTTTCTTTTCTCATTTGTTATTTCCTTTTATTTTATTTTTTGGGACTTAGGGTTAGGGTTAATGTGATATCACTGTCACACCATCACACATCAGTCACATGACAAAGTCACATGTCACATGGAAAAGTATAGAAGATTCTGGAAGGATGATGTCATACAGCATATTTAACATATGTTGACCTTAAGCATGGCTGTTTAGAGTAGGCTAGAAGTAGTTAGTACAAACCATGGAGTTTTAGTATATAAGGTAGACAATCCTGTACAGAGTTCTCTATCAAGTTCTCTTGTGTTCAATTCTAATACAAGGTTCTTTTACTTGACCTGTTATGGGACACTTGAACACTAACAATTTTATTTTTCTTTTCTCTTATTTTTCTGATTTTATATTGATTTTCTTTTATTTTTCTTTTATTTTTCTTTTGGATGATGAAGAGACATGTGACACCACAGTCACATGATGTGATGTCATAAGCCTAGAACATAGTGGAAAGATCTAGAAGATGATGTCAGGGCACATGTATACAACATGGTGGCCTTAAGTAGGAAATAAGGTGGACATGAGTGTTATAAGACGAGTGTGTGGACAG
>Ga0157367_1001334_pt1 | contig 10828 bp, 6 predicted proteins | sample AttbisABBM2_FD_113142 | JGI IMG/M metagenome (GOLD analysis project Ga0157367, IMG submission 113142) | Fungus gardens microbial communities from leaf cutter ant in Botucatu, State of São Paulo, Brazil - Atta bisphaerica ABBM2 | ecosystem: Host-associated > Fungi > Mycelium > Unclassified ...
GTCGCTGACCCGAATGCATCTATTCAGCCACAAGTGCTACGTTTAATTGATGAAAATCAAAATTATAAAGCCCTTGAACGCCGTAACTTACGCTACCAACGCAGCAGCGCGACAGAACAGTTCGATACCATTACCCAAGTTAAAGCTGAGCGCAGCTTACAGCCGACGTCGGTTCATATCCAACGCTGGCAAGCCGATGCCCTACAACAAGAAGAAGGCAGTGGCAGCGTACAGGGCACACAAAAGCACAGCGAACACTATGACAATGCGAGCCTTAACCTTGAAGATGCATGGCACGTTAGCCCCGCATGGATGCAGGACTTAAAAGGTGAAGACCAAGCTACCGCTTCAGGCAATAGCCAGATTGAACAGTTCAATCAGAACATTAATGCTTACCATCACCTGACTTCTAAACAATTTACCGTTTCAGGTAACGTCCGCGATGCGCAGGTGGGTTACTGGTTTGAACTCAATGACCACCCTGAACTCGACCAGCATGACAGTGCTGATAAAGAGTTCTTGATCTTAAGCAAGCACTACTACAACCAGAATAATTTACCCAAAGAATTACAACAGCAAATCGAACGCCTATTACCACAAAACAAACTCAAGGCAGCCGAGCTAGATACACAAAACCCTGAGCAGCGCCACTTTGCTGAACTCAATGTCATTCGACGTAACATTAAAGCTGTCCCTGAGTATCACCCGCTAGAGCACCGACCAGAAGCTTACCCGCAGCGCGCTAAAGTGGTGGGGTTAGAAGGCGAAAGCATTCATGTCGACCAGTGGGGACGCATTAAAGTCCGCTTCCTGTTTACCCGAGCCGACGACCATAGCCATGACGGTGGAGCAGGCAGTAACGACAATGACACCGACTCAGCTTGGGTCGATGTGCTGACCCCGTGGGCAGGCGCAGGCTATGGTGCACGTTTCTTGCCACGTGTCGGTGAGATCGTGGTGATCGACTTCTTTGACGGCAACATTGACCGACCTTTTGTGGTGGGGCGTATTCATGAAGCAGAACGTCACCCAACCCAGTTCGACCAGAAAGGCCAGCTACCTGACACTAAAAAGCTTAGCGGCATCCGCTCCGAAGAAGTCGATGGTAAAGGCTTTAACCAACTCCGATTTGATGACACCACAGGGCAAATCAGTGCCCAGCTACAAAGTAGCCATGCAGCCAGCCAACTCAACTTGGGTAACTTAAGCCATCCAAAAGACAAGGCGGAAAGCGACGGTCGTGGTGAAGGCTTTGAACTCAGAACTGACCAATGGGGCGCGGTTCGAGCAGGCAGTGGCTTACTCATTAGCACCCATAAGCAAGACCAAGCTCAAGGCGTACACCTAGACGCCGCTGAGGCAAAACAACAAATCGAAGGTGGTCTTAGCAATGCCAAGTCACTCAGTGAAGTGGCTAAAAATCAGCAAACTGACCCACTGGATATGCTTGAGAACATTCAGACTTTGTTAGAAGTTCTCAAACAAGAAGATCCTAAAAAGGCTGTTGAGTTTCAATCAGCGGTCATGTTGTTGGCCTCTCCAAAAAGTATTGCTGTAAGTAGTAATGAGGATGTTTATCTCAGTGCAAATAGGCAGCTTAATCATAGTGCGGGAGATAGCATTAACATCAGCACACAAAAGAATATAGTGAGCCATGCGAGCCAAAAAATTAGTCTATTTGCAGCTCAAAATGGTGCTCGACTTTTTGCTGGCCAAGGCAAAGTCGAAATTCAGGCCCAAGGTGATGGACTGGATATCATTGCCCGAAAAGGTGTGCAGATTACTTCAACTGAAGACACTGTTTATATTACTAGTCCAACTGAAATTAATCTGACTGCAAATGGATCTCAAGTGAAATTCAATGGTTCAGGCATTTTCCCTGTCACGGGTGGTAAGTTTGAGGTGAAAGCAGGGCAGCATTTGTTTATGGGGGGAGCGCAAGTTACTCCTCCTAAAAAGCAGGACAACAAACCATGTTATTTGACTTTTGAAATTACTGATTTAGATGGAAAGCCAGCGAAAAACGTAGAGTATATTGCTTTTAGAATGGATGGTAACCGACAAAAGGGAAAAACTAACGCCCAAGGTTTGACTCAAAGATTTGAAACTGATGGCTCAGAACAGGTTTCCATTCATATTTGTGATGAAAATGCTTCTAAATATAAACTAGTGGTAAAAGGTTAGAGATATAATGAATCGTTATACTACTTTTGAATATACAATCGTCTTCTATAATCAAAGAAATCAAGAACTACCAAATGTAAAATACACTATAATTTTTTTCTCTGAAGATGGACGAAAAGAGACTTACCAAGATGTGACGAATCAAAAAGGCCAAACAAAACCAATTTCATTAAATCAAAATGGGAAATTACACATCTTTGTCGAGGGATATGAAACTATTTTTAGTCCTAAGAAGACGATAAAACCTATTTTGGCTGAGGGGAGCAATATAGTTGAAGTAAATGATATAAAACTTAAAGGTAATACTTCATTTTTAACAAAAGCTCAATATGAGCTTATGCAGAAAAAAGCACGTAAAGATTTAGAAGAGCTAAGAAAAAATGCTAAAGCGGTTAAACAGAAAAATTTTTTCAACTTATCGAAAATACGACCAGCTTTCCCTTTAGATTTAGCAGAAGAACTAAATGAAAGACTTAATATGTCTTATGAGGAATACAAAAAGAAAAATACACATAATATAAAAAAAACAAAATATCTTAAGTTTAAAAACTATGCCTTATATAGATTTGTTGATAGCGCTGGAAATGGTATTCCAATAGTAGATTATCAAATATTCGCTCAAGACCAGAGTAAACCTTTAATAAATGCAAGACCAGGACCACCTGATAAAAAAGGATATACCCAATTAGTTTACACACATCTGAAAAGTAGAGTTACCTATACTTTAGGATCTGCTATAAAAAATAGTGAATGGTACGAGCCGATTACCTGTGTAGATAAACAAGTCATTTATCAAATTATTTTCCCGACTTCGGTAGCAGTAACTCAGCCTGATATTAATCATAAAGAAAACATGGGGGCAAGACAAAAGCCACCTATAGTGATTAACCCATGTACCAATGAAGTGCTTGTTTTGCCACCTGCAGTCTATGCTGAATTTGATAAAAAAACCAAAATATTATCTGACGCAGTGAAGGAGGTTCATAAGTCGAATGCAAATCTGACAAAAGCAATTCAAAGTCGTGATTTGGATGAAATCAAAGAATTGGAAAAACGTTTAAATATAAATCAGGAAAAGGCCATTGAAAAGATTAATGGTGAATTTAAACAAAGAGCTGATTTAAGAGAAGTCTGGGTGGTCGAGTCCACAGGTAAAACAAACGAAAAAGCATCTAAATATAATTTAAAGCGTCGTTATTTAAAAGTTACAGAATATGAAGAGCTAAAAGCAAAGCGTAGGAACCCTCAGACAAATGTGGATGTAACTGCAAATCAATATACTGTACAACAACCTGCACAAATCCGTAGTAGTTTTGAAAAACTTTCACAACAACTTTTGACAGCGAAAGGTAGTGTTGGAAGTGATGAGAAAGCTGTTTATAACTTAATAGGGGGGTTAGGGGGCGAAATTGCGGAAGAGTACAAAAATAGTAGAGACATTACGGTTACCCAAGAAGCACAGTGGATGCGAATGGTCGCTGGAGCAAGTGGCGAAGGTTCAATAAGTGCCGCGCCAAAAGGGGTAAGTATTAAGGCTTCTGGAGATATGTCAACAAAATGGACATTATTTGAAGGGGTTAAAGAATGGCGTAAATTTTATCCGTGTGAAACAGGCTGGAAACTTGAATATGATAACTATGATTTAGGAACAATCCGTTTTTTAATTGGGGCGGAGATATCTGGCTTTTCAGGAGCAAATTTAGGGATCGCTGGCAATCTATCCGTTGATATTTCTTATCAAGGCACAACTCAGGTCATAAAGGCTATGGTAAGACCACCAGAAAGATCAATGAGTCAAATGGTGGACCGTAATAAAAAGCCGATGTTTCAGCCAGCACAAGGAAGTTTAAAAATAATTGGCAATAATCAGGAAAATGCACAGAATCAGGGTAATCTCGGTATTAATGCTTTTGCTGGAGTTCAAATACAGGGTTTACTTAAAGGGGCTATTGAGTGGTTTAAGCCTAAAGGGGATGGTAGTGGTGAAGGAGAGTTTGTGGCAATCGCTTCAGCTGCGGCTGGCGGTGGTGTTAGCGCAGGAGCGGGTGCACAAGGACAATTTCAAATTGGCTACGATCCAAGTTCAGGTAATTTCAAAATATTAGTAGCAGCTCACCTATGTTGGGGGATAGGAGCAAAAGGAGTGGCCTCATTTGTTGTGGGGACAGAGCATTTTTTAAGTTATCTTGGTTTTATTAAATCCCAAGTTGCTCATGCAGGATTTAAGACACTTCTATATATAAATCAAACAGCATTTTTATTAGCCTCTCGTATTCTTGCACTATGTATAGGTGACAATCATGCCTTAACTAAAAGTGTAAGAGAGCTATCATTAATTTATAACCAATGGATTAATAGAATTGATATTGATCAAGGTCGTTTAAATACTGCCAAAAATATTAACTCCAGTTCAGGAAAAAAAGAATTACTTTATGCTACTCCTGAAACTAAAGGAATTTTATTATATGCAGTATCACATTGGACGGATCTAACCACACCTATTTTTGATGTTAATATTGCTTTCATGGATATGAAAGTTGAATTTTTCCCAACTAGGAAGACTGCTGTAATCAATATTTTAAAAACATGTATTTCTACTGAGGAATGGGAGAATACGATTCAGCATATCCATCCACAAGGTAAAAAGCTCACAGTAAGTCAATTAGGTAAGGTCGAAGGGGATATTATTCGTTTTCTTAATTATGGAAATGATGAAAAGTACGCGGAAGATATAATCCGTTGTCTAAATTCAGGTATTGACTATAACGGTACTCAAATAAATACATGGCTTCAAGACTATTTAAAATACCGCAAAGGAGCGAAGAAAATCGCGGGTTCGTTGAATTATATACTGGTAAAAAATCAAGATGATATGCGTTTTAAACAGCTGCAAATACAGCAAGCGGTATGGAGTGGAGAGGAAGATATGATTCTCATGGCGAGTAATCAAAATATTCTTAAACCTTTTGATGATACTGATGAAAGTAAAGTATATAAGGCTTAGTTACCTTATATACTTTTATTTTTTAGTAATTAACGGCACATCGTACAGAATTAAATCGATTTAAGTCTATATTATATTTTTTAATATCAGGATCATTTGATAGTTTGGGATCTTCTACAGGATGAATAGCATGGCGACTAAAGGTAAAACCTCCAAACATTTGTAAGTTCTGTCCATCAGATGGTTCTGAGCTTCTTACGACCTTAAGAATTCCTGTTTTAGGTCCTTGGGGGTTCTTTTCAGGAGATTTGCTATAGTACTGTGGATCATACCAGTCTAGCATCCACTCATAATTATCGGTAATCATGTCATATAAACCTAACGAGGTGGCTGGAAACTGTTGCAATTCAGCTATTTTCTCATCAGCTTTATATTTTGTTATGAGTTTCTGTCTTTGCTCAAAACTCCAAACATTTCTACCAATATCAATTTTACCGTTGTCTGTAGGGTAAAGAATGTATTGTCCACGATTTCGTGCAGCATATTCCCATTGGGCTTCAGTCGGTAAATCCATTTTTAAATTAAGTTGTTTTCCTAGCCATTGGCAATAATTTTGGGCTTGCTGCCAATTGACGCCTGCTGCAGCATTGGGAACTCGCTGGTTTATTGAGAACTTATCAAACTTCCCAATTTTTTCTTGCCCCGTGACTTCAGTGTATACATCAAAATCGGCATAAGTTGCTTTTGTTGCACTTAATGCAAAGTTGTCTAAAGTGACTTTATGTAAAGGTTTACTATCTGCATTACTATCATAGGGCAATTTATCAGGGCTTTTTTGTTCACCAAAATCTCCCATCATGAAAGTACCTCCCTTAATTTCTATAAGATTCTTTTTTGTTTTATCGAGTAGTTGTTGTAGTTTCTTTTGTTGCTCGGGTGAGAGATTTTGTTTGGTGATTGGGGTTTGAGCTTGATCTGTATTATTCAGTGATTTTGCACAAGCAGTTAATGTAATACTTGAAAGTAGAATGATTGCTAAATTTTGTCTAATCATCTTATTTAAAAATCATGTGGTTAAGTGGCGATATGATCATTTTAGTAAGACCAACAAGAGATATAAATAGAGATTTTGTTATTTCCATATAGAAATAATATAAATTTTTAGAGAGAGTAATCATTTTATAGATGTTTATAATAAAGTTTTTCTTATTCCCCCTATTTTATTAATATGTTTAGAAAATTTCAGATAACTAAGCAACTTAGAATAGGTTGTACTAATGACAAGCAGCTAGAATATTCTTACGCTTTTGATAAAGATCAGAGGGATAAATATAAAACATATAAGAATATAGTTACCTTATATGTTTTATAATAATCAATTTCAATTAACTGCGCATCTGACTGAATTATTTTGATTTAAGTCAAGATGATGTTTTTTTATCAATTTATCTTTAGCAGCTTCAGGGTCTTCTACAGGATGAATAGCATGCCTACTAAAAGTGAAACCTCCAAATGATTGTAGAGTCTGTCCTTCAGATGGAATTGAGCTACGTACAACTTTAAGAGTCCCTTTTACGGGGCCTTTAGGGTTTTTTTCAGGGGATTTGCTATAGTACTGTGGGTCATACCAGTCTAGCATCCACTCGTAATTATCGGTAATCATGTCATAAAGTCCTAAAGGGGTTGCAGGAAACTTTATTAACTCAGGAATATTTCTAAAAGCATTTAAATTATTCTGTTGATTTTGACGCTGTTCAAAACTCCAAACGTTTCTACCAATATCAATTTTACCGTTGTCTGTAGGGTAAAGAATGTATTGTCCACGATTTCGTGCGGCATATTCCCATTGGGCTTCAGTCGGTAAATCCATTTTTAAATTAAGCTGTTTTCCTAGCCATTGGCAATAATTTTGTGCTTGTTGCCAATTTACTCCGGCTGCTGAATTGGGAATTCGCTCTTGGATTGATAACTCATCAAATTTCCCAATTTTTTCTTGCCCCGTGACTTCAGTGTATACATCAAAATCGGCATAAGTTGCTTTTGTTGCACTTAATACAAAGTTGTCTAAAGTGACTTTATGTAAAGGTTTACTATCTGCATTACTATCATAGGGTAATTTATCAGAGCTTTTTTCCTCACCAAAGTCTCCCATCATGAAAGTACCACCCTTAATTTCTATAAGATTCTTTTTTGTTTTATCGAGTAGTTGTTGTAGTTTCTTTTGTTGCTCTGGTGAGAGGTTTTGTTTGGTAATTGGGGTTTGAGCTTGATCTGTATTATTCAGTGATTTTGCACAAGCAGTTAATGTAATACTTGAAAGTAGAATGATTGCTAAATTCTGTCTAATCATCTTATTTAAAAAACATATAGTTGAAGGCGATATGACTATTTTAATAAGACTCATAAGAAATATGAATAAAGATTTTATATTCAATTGATTTAAAGGTTAAAAGTAATTTTTAAGAAAATACAATATACCGCTAACATGTGGCTCCTAGTCTAGATCATTGCAATAATCAAAATAATAATTTGCAATTTTTATCAAAAAACCGTTTCAAGCAAAAAACTATATGAAAGATATGGTCGCGTACGGAGAGTATGTTTTTTTGTGCTAGGGAAGCATTAAATTAGTTTTAAAAAATATGATAGATAGACAGATTAGTCTTGACAACTTTATTTGTTTTATGTAGTGAGTTAAATTTCCGTAAAATTAGCTGGATTGTTACTAACCAGATAGAAGTAACTTTTAATTAATATATGATTAAATATTCTTAAGAAATTGTTTCAAAAACTAAAAATTCTTATATTTGAAATAAAATTTCAATAATTTTAAATAAGTTAAAAAATTATATTTATCAATAACTTGTTTTTAATTACAAAAAATAACAATATTATTTTTTTGTTAGAAAAACTTTATTAAGCTATATTTTATAAGCATCTTAACTATTTACTTTTAGTTTAATTTGATATGATTTTTATATAAAATATGTTTAATTATATGATAAACTGCGTTCAAATTTTTTGAATATAAGGTTTAAAGCTGATTTTTTAATATTTATAAAATGTTAATTTTTTAGTAAAACCTTGATTAAATAAGAAGATAGAGGAATGAAAGTTGTGTTAAAGCAGAGTGTTTTGATACTTTTTATAATTGGTAACTATGTTGGTTTATCTTGTGCACAAGCTGCAGAATTAGAACCGGTAAAACTAAAGAAAAGTTGTATTAAGAAAAATCCTATAATTGAAGGTCAGACTGATCCCGAGCTGTTAAATCTTTTTAAACAAGTATGTGATACAGATAATTCTACTCAAAAAAATGATTTATTAGCTAAGGCCGCGATGAGGTTCTATCAGACCAATCAGCCAGTTAAAGCGTTAAATTTAGCTAATCAATTGCAGAGCCAAAATATTCGCGGTTCATTATTAACTGATGTGTTGTTTTTATCTAGTGTAAGCATTGCTAATAGTTCACTACAGCAAATGCGTAGTCAGGAAATGCGTTATTTAACGAATGATGGAACATACCCTCCTGCAAAGCAGTTAATTGAAAATATTCATACTGCAATGCCAGCTCCTGATCCATCGAGTTTTAAAACTAGCTCGGAAAATAATTCGGCTGATAATGAAAAAAGAAGTTATAGAAAACAAAATGTAGTACGTAATCGAGTTTCTACTCCTCGAACTACAACTAAACATACAGTAGCTCCAGTAAAAACACCTGCAGTTAAACCAAAAATTGCACCTGTTGCGAGTGTTAATAAATCAAAAAGTTCGCCTTTTGACCCTTTAACTAAATAATCTGGGATAGAACCTTATGGCTAAAAGAGAAAGCGTACAAAAGAAGCTTCAACGAATTCGACCTCCTCGTGTTCAGCTTACTTATGATGTTGAAATTGGTGATGCAAAAGAAGCGAAAGAACTTCCATTTGTTGTGGGTGTGATGGGTGACTTTTCTGCAGCATCTGAGCTTGAACGTACGAAGTTAAAAGATAAAAAATTTATCAATGTAGATTTAGATAATATCGATGAAGTAATGGAGTCGTTGTCTCCAAGAGCTGCTTTTCAGGTAGATAATACGCTAACTGAAGAGGGTGGAAGAATGGCCGTTGATTTAACATTTAAGTCAATGGAAGATTTTCGTCCAGAAAACGTCGTTCAACAAGTTGATCCATTAAAGAAACTAGTTGAGGCGCGTGAACGTTTGACTGATTTAAGAAACAAAATTTCTAACAGTGAGCGTTTAGAAGATTTACTTGATGAAGTTCTTAAAAATACTGATCAGATTCGTAAATTAAGTGCGGAGGCTGATCATGAATAATACTCAATCAGCAGCGATGCCAATTGTTGAAAATGAAGAAGTTAATCTTCTAGATTCGATTGTTGAGCAAAGTCGTATTGCACGAAATGAAGAAGAGCATACGCGTGCTAAAAGTTTAATTGGTGAGCTTGCTAAAGAAGTAATGGCAGGCACTATCACTGTTTCTGAGAATATGACGTTATCAATAGATAAGCGTATTGCAGAAATTGATGAGCTGATTTCACGCCAATTAAGTCAGATTATGCACAATGAACAATTTCAAAAAATTGAATCAACGTGGCGTGGTCTTTATTACTTTTGTCAAGAAACACCTTCAAATCCGCTCATTAAAGTTCGTATGTTAAATACGACAAAAAAAGAGTTAGTGAAAGATTTTCAGGGTGCTACAGATTTTGATCAAAGCACTTTGTTTAAAAAGATTATGAAGAAGAGTACGGCTCTTTTGGTGGTGCACCATATTCAGCTTTAATCGGTGATTTTGAATTTGACCGTACCCCATCTGACATGTATTTGCTTGAACAGATTTCTCATGTGGCAGCAGCAGCGCATGCACCATTTGTTTCAGCGGCTAGCCCAAGCATCTTAGGTCTTGAGTCATTTACAGATATTGATCGTCCTAGAGATGTTTCAAAAATCTTTGAAACGGCTGAATATGTACAATGGCGTTCATTCCGTGATAGTGAAGATTCGCGTTATGTTGCATTGACCTTGCCGCATGTTTTAGGTCGCCTCCCATATCATCCAAAAGAAGGTACTGCGACAGAAGGCTTTAATTTTATTGAAGATGTTTCTGGTGAAAACCACAATGAATATTTGTGGATGAATGCAGCTTACGCTTTTGGTACTCGTTTAACAAATGCATTTGATATGCATGGTTGGTGTGCTGCTATTCGTGGTGTTGAAGGTGGTGGTTTGGTCGAAGGTCTACCAGTCCATACATTTAAAACACAAGATGGTGAAGTCGTATTTAAATGTCCAACTGAAATTGCCATCACTGATCGTCGTGAAAAAGAGCTAAGCGATTTAGGTTTTATTCCTTTGGTCCATTGTAAAAATACCGATTACGCAGCTTTCTTTGGCGCGCAATCAACTCAAAAACCTAAAAAATATGACAACGATACTGCGAATGCAAACTCGGCATTATCAAGTCAAATTCAGTACATCATGGCTGTTTCACGTATTGCACATTACTTAAAAGCAATGATGCGAGATAAAGTGGGTAGTTTTGCTTCTGCTGGTAATGTGGAAGCATTTTTAAACGAGTGGTTATCACAGTATGTATTACTTGATGATGGCGCTTCTCAAGAAGCAAAAGCTCAATACCCGTTACGTGAAGCATCTGTAAAAGTTGTAGAAGATCCTGCTCAACCAGGTCACTACAA
>Ga0157367_1001337_pt1 | contig 10823 bp, 7 predicted proteins | sample AttbisABBM2_FD_113142 | JGI IMG/M metagenome (GOLD analysis project Ga0157367, IMG submission 113142) | Fungus gardens microbial communities from leaf cutter ant in Botucatu, State of São Paulo, Brazil - Atta bisphaerica ABBM2 | ecosystem: Host-associated > Fungi > Mycelium > Unclassified ...
GGTGCGCATCGAGATCGACCGGCGGCTGTTCGCCGCGCTGGCGCGGGCGGCGTCGTGCGATGCGTCGGTCGACGACGGGCTCGCCGCGCTCGATCGCGCGCTTGTCGATCTCGGCTGGATCGACGCCGAAAAGGCCGGACGCGCTCTGGACGCCCGCGTGCGCGGCGCGGTCGGGCTATGCCGTGCCGCCGTGCTGGTCGCGATCGTGCAGTGGATCCTGGTCGGGCTGGCGATCGTGGTGCCGCGGGTCGGTTAGCCGTGCGCGGCGGCGGCGGGTGCTACCCGAGCGATAGCCATGTATGGACGAGGGTGCGAATCAGGTAGCGATTGCCGAATCAAAACCAAAAATACGAAACGCCGGCAATATTTACCCGTCAATGGTTGCGTTGAACCTGACGATATTCAAAAATTGTCGGCTAATCGAATTTATTGTGAAAGGTATTTATAATATCTGCTCGGCAGAAATCCCGCCTTAATACAATCAAGGGCATGCTGCATGGGCCATACCGCACTTTATAAGACGTTGCGTCTGGGCGACGCGCAATACAATCGGCTTGTCAAACTGGATACGCCACTCGGCGTCGACTGGTTACTGCCTCTGTACGTTAAAGGAACGGCCAGATTAGGACGCGATTATGAATTCGTGATCGACGTCGTGTCGCCGCGCGGTGGCCAGATCGAACTCAAAGCGCTGCTCGCCAAGCCGGTGACGCTCTGGATTCAGCAGGTCGACGGTACGTACATGCCGATTCACGGTTACGTTCACCGCTTCAGCCGGCTGGGATCCGACGGGCCCCTCACGTACTACAAGGTGGCCTTTTCCTCGTGGCTTTACTTCCTGTGCCTGCGTCGCGACATGCGCGACTGGCAGGAGCAGAACGGCGAACAGATTCTCACCGACGTATTCAACGAGCATGCGCAGGCACGCGGAGCGTTCCGCTTCGACCTGCATGGTGCGTTACCGTCGTATTCGAATCGCGTGCAATGGGAATACGATCTGAATTTCGTCCACCGGAGCATGGAAGAGGTTGGTGTATTTCCCTACTTCGAACAAGCGGACGACGGCCGATCCCACACGATGGTCGTGACGGACGACGCCTACTTCGTTCCGGCGCTCAGGCAACCGGTCGTCGAGTTCGGCCGCATGGAAATTGGCGGCGAGCTGGACGGATTCGCTCAATGGAAGGAGCAGCTTCAGATCGAGAGTGCGCAACTGACGTCGCGCTCGTTCGACTACAAGCGGCCCGATCTTCCCCGGCAAGTTCAAGGCGTGACCGACGTCCACGGCAATTTGCCGACGGACGGCGAGGTCTACGACTATCCGGGTGCCTACATGTGGTCCGATCGGGAGCAGGGCGAACGCCTCGCGCGGATTCGCCTCGAAGAGAAGATGTCGCGAATGAAGCGCTTTCACGGCGTGGGCGGCTTGCGCTGCGCGATGCCAGGAAGGCGTTTCGAACTTCGCGGTCACCCGGTTCACGATGCGGGCAACCAGGCCGATCGAGAGTTCGTGCTGCTTGGAGTCGACTGGTTGATATGCAACAACGTGCCGGGTCTCGATGGTGTGGAGGCCTTTCCCGATGGGCTGGCTGCCGAGGTTTCCGAGGCGAAGGCCGGAGCAACCGTGCGTCATGCAGACGGCAGCGAAGGCTTCTTTCAGGTGAAGGTCGAGGCACAGCCGCGCAACGTTCCGTTTCGCAGTCCGTTCGAGCACAAGAAGCCGGTCATGCAGTTGCAGAACGCGATCGTTGCCGGACCGGGTGGTGAAGAGGTGTACACCGACTCGCTGAATCGCGTGAAGGTGTGGTTTCACTGGAACCGCCGCAATGACCAGGACGAACGCGCGTCGTGTTGGGTGCGGCCGACCTTTCTCGATGCCGGTGCGAACCGCGGCGGCATCCAGCCACTGCGCAAGGGCGATGAAGTCGTCGTCGGTTTCATGGAAGGCGATTGCGACCGACCCGTCATCATTGCGAGGATGTACGGGGGCGCGACCCAGCCGGTGTGGCACTCGAACGGACTGCTGTCGGGCTACCGGTCGCGCGAGTACGGCGGGACGGGCTACAACCAGCTCGTCATGGACGACTCGACGCAGCAGAATCGCGTTCACCTCTATTCCAGCAGCTATCAGTCGCATCTGCATCTCGGCTACCTGATCCAGCATACGGACAATGCACGCGGCGCATTCGTCGGCAATGGCTTCGATCTCAAATCGGACGCGTATGGCGCCATTCGTGCGGGGCAGGGGCTGTTCGTTTCGACGCATTCGGCAACGGCTCAGCAGCCTCTGAACGTGACTGCCGCCACCGAGCAATTGGCGAGTGCGGAGAGCGTGGTGGAACTGACGTCCCAGGCGAGTGCGGCAAATCAGGCCGAGAGCCTGGACGAGGGGCACGACGCGCTGAAGCGATTCACCGATGCAACGCAATACAACGTGGCGGGTGGCGCAGGCAGCGGCGGGCGAACGGGAGGTGGCGGCACGGGTAGCGCAAACGGGTTCTCGACGCCGATCATGCTGATCGCGAGCCCCGCGGGCGTGGGCGTGTCGACGCAGGACTCGGCGCAGCTCACGGCGAACCAGCAAGTCAATATCGTCAGCGGCAGAAGTACCCACGTCGCAGCCGGGAAATCGCTGATCGCGAGCGTGATGGAAAAGATCAGCCTGTTTGCTCAGAACGCGGGGATCAAGCTCTTCGCGGCCAAGGGGAAGGTCGAGATTCAGGCGCAGAGCGACGAGATGAAGCTTGCGGCGCTCAACGACGTGACGATCACGAGTTCGAGCGGGCGTGTCGTGATCTCCGCGGAAAAGGAGATCTGGATCGGTGCCGGCGGCTCCTATATCAAGATCGCGCCCGACCTGATCGAGAACGGAACGAGCGGCCAGATTCTCGAGAAATGTGCATCGTGGGACAAGCCCGGCGCATCATCGATGCGCCTGCCGTCGCCGATTGCGAGCGTACAGAAAGGTTGCGCTTGGAAGACGGCGTCGGCGGCGGCCGACAGTGCGTCGAGCGTCGTGCTGGAGTAATCGAGATGAATACTCCGAACAATCATGTCGCGGATCGTCCAGGCGGCCTGGATGCGTCGAGCGAGAACGCGGCGATCGATGCAACCGCCAGTGTGCTGCACGCCTATTTCGACAAGCATCCGGAAATGCTTTGTCTTCTGGTTGTCGATCCGTCGCAGCGTGACTGGCCGGCCGACGATGAATCGGCATTCAGCGAGCTGAAGCGCACGATCGTGACGATCGCGCACGACGGATTTCCGGCTGAACAGCAGCCTTACCTCGTTGAACTGGATTTGCTGTCGCCGGGAGGCGCCATGCTGCTGAAGGAAAGCGTGCGGCTCGCATTCGAAGACCGGCGTCCCGCATCGATGGCGCAGGGCCTCGGACAGCGGATCGGCGGATGGTTGGCGAGTACTGCTTCCGCCGACGAAGTCGCCGGACACTGGTCGACGCAAGTGTTGCAGTACGACGAGCGCGGACGACTGTGTGCGCTGCGCTTTTACGATACGCGCGCGTTGGGTTTGTTCTGGCCGCTATTGACCGAGCAACAGCAGCAGGCGCTACTCGGGCCGGTGACTGTCTGGCATGCGCTCGACGTGTGCGCGAAACCGCGAGCGTATGGCCGGGGCGTTGGATCGAGCCGGGCGTGTTCGCTCACGGCGGCACAATGGCCGGAGGTGCATCGCCACGGCCTCGTCAACCGCGCGCTCGCATTGCACGCGTTGGCGGTAGGCCGTCAGCCGACGCCTGCGGAAGTGGAGGCGGCCGTTGCCGCTGCGGCGCGGGCGGAGCAACACGGGCTGCAGGATCGGGACGACCTGATCGCGTTCATCGGACACGCACTTGACTGGCATCCGCAGTTCGACCGGCATCCCGAGATTGAGAAGGTGTTGAAGGAATTTTCGCCCGACGATTTTTATACTGCGGCGATCGGCCACCTTCAGCCTGACGACATCGATGAAATTCGACAAGGGGCGTGGTACGGAGAGGCGGCATCTCTATCCAACCCGCAACGCCGACCGAGCCCCGACACGAGATACGAATAAAAGAAATGGCGACCACTGAACGAGAATGCGCGAATTGCCAGAAGACCGGGCTGCCGATCCTGCCTGTCCGCTATACCGTTTTGCCGAATAAGGTTCCGGCAAAACTGCCGGACGGCATTGGCGGGAAAGGCATCACTGACGTTCCGCTGACGACGCACCGTTACGGGCTGCGCACCCTCCGCGATGGATGGGTGTACCTGTATTACGTCCAGAGTGCCCGAGGTCCCAAGCGGTGGGAGGTGTACAAGGTGACGGAGGACGGGCGCCTGTGGAAACAAGCGCGTCCGCTGCCTGACGAACCGTCCACGCATCCTGCGTGCGCCCAGTGCGCGATTGCGGTGCCGATGGACTTGATCGCGATCGAGCGTCCGGAAAAATGCACGGACCGTGTCTACATCGCATTTTCCGAGCACGCATGGGTCGAGGATACGTTCAAGCGATACGAGCAAAATCCGGCATTGCTCGAACAGCGCATGCAATGGATCGAGCCGTCCAAGTGGATCAACGGCGGCAACGACCCGAAGAAGCATGCGGTCGTTGCAACCCGCCAGCGTATCGATGATGTCGTCGAGTACATGCCTGCTCTGGACCCCAAACTGCTCGTTCCGCAGGACCAGCGGTTGACCGACGAGACCGGCGCTTATGACCCGAAGCTGATGGGACGGGAGTCGACCCGCTACCCGCTGCATATTCGACAGGCGTCGCCATTGTCGACGAGCGAAGCGCTGGTCAAACTGATGAACACGATCGGCTCGACCGGGAACGGGCAATCGCATCCGCCCATGATGCTCGCGTTGTGGGACGGCATCGGCAACGTTCACGAACTGAACGATTTTCGTAACGATGCAGGCAGCATGTTGTCGCTGTACGTGAAAGAGCAGGGCCGGCAAATCGACGCGATGCTCTCGATCGATGCGGCCGAGGTTGCGGTGCGCAACGGTGCGGTTGCGTTCAAGAGCCGCATGCGCTCCGCACTGCGGGCCGGTTGGGAAGGCATGCTGAACAACCCCGGCGCGATGGACGGCATTCCAAGTTATGCCGTCATCTCGCCCGAGCAGCAGGCGGCGTCGGACCGGCGGATCGAGCAAGCGGGCGTGATCAGCCCCGAGGAAGCGAAGACGATCGGCGATGCCGAGTGGCCCAAGTACGAGGGCAAACTGAATCTACGCAAGCTCGGCGACTTCCGGCCATGGTTCACGTCGGTTCAGGATGCGGTCAAGGCAATTCAGGCCCGCCGTACACCCGACGTGAAGGCATGGCTGAAGGCGCCCACGTTCATCGCCGCGCTGCATGACTATCACGAAGAAAACGCGGACGACGGACGGGCGTTCGAGAAGGTCGTGATCGAGGCGATCAACGGATTGCCGTCGGAAGATCGTGGTGCGGCCGTGGTCGAGGAACTGGTCAACAACATGGATCCGACTTTGCCGACCAGTCTCGTGTGGCGTGCGTTCGCCTACAACCAGAAGCAACCGAAGGTCGAGATCAAGCAGCTGCTGGCCCAGGCGATTGCGAACAAGACGACCAAGGCCGACACGGTCAGCGACATTGCCGACAAGGTCAGCAAGGTTCTGGAGCAGGTGAAGAACTTCGTCGATTTCCGGGACAAGATGCAGGAGGTACATGAGCATCAGAGTCCGGTATCGGTGTCGGAAAAGTATTTGAAAAGCCTTCAGGGCGATGCACTCGTCATCACGATGGGCAATGCACTGTTCAAATGGACGGGGCTTGGCGTTCTCGGCGATTGCGCCGGTACGTTCATGATTCGCGGTGCGCTGATGTTGCGCATCGGCATCAGCAAGGCGGACACGATCGATCTCGTCAGGCAGGCGATCAAGGTCGAACCTGAGTTGCGTCTGAGGTTGCAGCAGGGATATCGGACGTTGCGCAGTCAGGGCGTCGCGGCGAAAGACGCGTTCGTCAGGACGATTCAGTCGCTCGCCGAACACGAAGGCGGCCAGCTCTATCGGGCGAAATGGAATGCGGTCAAGTTGACGCAGGAAGGCAAGGCGGTCAATCTCGGTGTGCGGATCGGCGGCACGCTGGCCGTGATCGAGTTGCTGAGCTTCGGTTGCGCGCTTGCGAAGGCGGACAAGAAGGGCGAAGACTACGCGATGTTGGTGGCGGGGGGATTCTCGTCGATGTCCGCTTGCCTGCAGGCTTCGACGAAGCTGATGACGGGATTGTCGAAGGACGCGGCGCGGACGTTGAGCAATCTGAAGGCGATTACCGGGTATTTTGGCGGGGCGTCTTCGATGATCGGGACGGTGCTGGATTTTTGGAAGACCTTTGAAAGCGCCGGGAAGAGCCAATATTCCATGGCGGTAGCCTACTTTTTTAAAGGTACGATCGGTTTTGGTGTCGCGACGGCGAACTTCCTTACCGCGTTGACATCGTCTGCTCCATTAGTGGCCCGTATTACGGGGGGGCGTGGCGTGGTATTCATTGGCAAGATTGGGGCCGGTATCGCAGGCGCTTCCAGCCGGTCGGCAGCTATAGCTGCCGGTACGGCGACAGGACGAAGCGCCTACAACGCTGGATTACGAGCGGTCGGAATTGCTGCAGAGGAAGCTGGGCTCATCGTTGCTGAGCGCGCCGGCCTTTTGGCGATCGGTCGGGTCGTGTTGTTCCTTGCCGGTTGGGAGGTTGCCGTGGCGCTGGTTGTATTGCAGTTGTTAATCGCATATTTTTCTGATAACGATCTGCAGACATGGTTCGAGAAATGTGCGTTTGGCAAAAGTCCGGATAGTTCGCCATGGGCCGTGGATAAGCAGCATGAGGAATTCGAAAAGGCTCTTGCTGGTGTCGGTTTGAAGTCTGATGGTGGTATTTGAGAATATGGAAAAGAATAAGGTCGATATCACTATGCTGTTTTCTGGAAAAATTGAAAATCTTCGGAAAACGCGCTGTAGTCATGATTTTCTTTTTAGTGATGCGGATCGTGCCAAGATGGGCGCGACGGCAGTTGCGGCCAGTTTGGTCGGCCTCGGTGGAGTTGCCGTCGGACTAAGTGGTATGGCAATGGATACTACCGAAGACGCTGACCTGCTTGAGTTCGAGCTTGAAGGGAAGTCGGTGAAGGCTTGGGTTTGGTGGTCGGTATTTTCAGAAGGTGACGAGGTCGAGATTGTGGCTGAGCGTTGGGGTGATACTTGGCAGGCATTCGGCATCCGGCGATTGTCGGACAAAATTGTGGCGCTTCATCCGCATTGTAGTCGAGGTCGCTTTGCTCATTATCGAGCTTCATTTAAATGGGGCGGGGCATTTTTTGCGGCTGCGATTTTTTTTGCATATTTTATAATTGCGTGCTTCGCTATTTTTAAAGGCGGCGTGCCAATTGAGAATTTGATCATATCATGCGCGCTGGGGACTTTGGTGTCGGCGCTGGGCTACGGGTTCATTACTTATCGTGTTGCCCGTAAAATGATGGGCTTTGTTAGACTGGCCGAAGGAATTTTTGAGGGATTCGGCTGGAAGGACGTTAAAAATATCGATCTACCGGCCATCACGAAGAAGAATAAGCAACCGGGCGAGCCGGGAGCGTTGGGGGTGCTGTATTTCCGCTACTAATGTCACGTTGCGACCGCAGTCGAAGTTGCTGCGCGGGCGTATCTGCAACCTGCGCAAAACGCGTTGCAGCCCGGACTTCTTCTTTACCGATGCTGACCGCACCAAGATGGGCGCGACGGCCGTCGCGGCCGGCTTGGTCGGATTGAGCGGAGTTGCTGTTGGGCTGGGTGGTATGGCAATGGATACGACCGAAGAGGCTGATCTGATCGAGTTCGATCTCGATGGGGAGGCCGTGAAGGCTTGGGTTTGGTGGTCGGTGTTTACGGAAGGCGACGAGGTAGAGGTTGTTGCTGAACGTTGGGGCGACATCTGGCAGGCATTCGGTATCCGGCGACCTTCGGACAAAATTGTGGCGCTTCATCCGCATTGCAGTCGAGGGCGTTATGCGCACTATCGAGCATCGTTCAAATGTGGAGCCGTATTTCTCGCATCGGCACTAGTCGTGGCATATTTTATAATTGCTTGCTTTGCGATCTTCAAAGGTGGAGCTCCAATCGATAGGTTGCTTATAGGGTGCGCACTGGGGAGCCTGGGAACTGCTGCAATTTTCTCGCTGATCACTTATCGTGTTTCGCGAAAAATGATGGGTTTTGTTCGGCTCGCCGAAGGGATTTTTGAGGGGTTCGGGTGGAAGGGCGTTAAAAACATCGATCTCCCGGCCATCACGAAGAAGAATAAACAACCGGGCGGGCCTGCCGCACTGGGCATCCTGTATTTCCGCTACTGACAAGCACCGGATCACGTTACGAGCAAGGAATCGAATTCATGATGAATCTCATCCGTGTCGGCGACGACACCGACCATGGCGGCAAGGTAATCACAGGTTCGTCGAAGATGCGCTTCGACGGCCGATTCGTGGCGCGCAAGGGCGACGAAGTGACGTGTCCGCAGCATCCCGAGGTCAAACCGAACCTGATCGTCGAGGGCGACGAATCGATGACTGACGATGGCATCCCGATCGCCCGGCACGGCCATCGCGCGACCTGTGGATGTTGTTTGATTTCGAGTCTTGTCTGATCGGCATAGGCGACCGTTCGACCGTTCCGCAAGACTTGTCGGACCCGGCGAGTTCAGACGAGCGGCGCCGCTCCCGGTCGCGGCGCACAACGCCAAATTTCCCTGCCGTTGTTGGCGGACATGACGACAAGCTGCACGAAGTTCGTTGCGGACATATGCGCAGTGAAAAACCGCTCCATCACACCGACGAACGCATTCAGACTCGTTGCCGCGAACGCCTGTTCGTCAACGGTCAGCGTCACCTCCAGCCCGCGTACAAAGCTCGGCATCGGCTTTCCCGACAGCCAGAGTTGCTTGACGCGATGACACAGGTTGGTCAATCCGTCGATTAGGTTCGCGTGCGTGCCCGACTGCACCGCAAATTGGCGGAGCAGGCGTTTCAATTCCGCAAGCCCTGAGCGGGTCAGTTCGATCGAGTGCGGCGCGAGTTGCGCGATGAGCCGCCATACGGCGTTGCCTTCTTGCGGTAGACGGGCAACCGCAGTGGGCGCGTCGAGCATGTCGATGCGCGACACGATTGCGCCTTGTTCGTTGACGAGATCGCCATTCGGCGCACTCGCCCGTATCGTCCGGGGGAGATCGCCGTTCGTGCACGTCAGGTTCGCGGTGATCTGCTCGATCCCGGTGTCGGACGCAGGGCGGCCATCGAGCCCGACCAGACTGATCACAGCCTCCGCTGTTCCCAAGGAAGTCGTCGCCGTGCGGTGAGTGGAAACCCAGTAGGGGCCGGTCGGGCCGCCGACACCGCCATGCATGAGCGACGTGAACGGCGGAATGACAGCCGCCCTCGACACGCCAGTCGTGGCGCGTACCGTGTCGACCGACCAGATCGCAACTTGCGCCGCATCGGTGTTCTGCGACTGCACCGGATACGTGCCAGTCAGCGAGTCTCGTTTGAGCGGCACCGACGTTAGCCGGAACAGATTGATGATCGGGGTGCAGAAGAGCTTCAGGTTTTCTGCCGACAAGGCGCCCAGCCGCTGGGCTTCCCGCGAGTCCGGATGTACGCCGCGGATGGCGAGGTGCAGCGTCAGTTTGTGATCCGGGCCTGCTGCATCGGTCAGCGCGCCGAAATCGACGTCAACGAAATCGAACTTCTTCGAGTATGCGAAGTATTCGCCGAGCAACCTCAGGGCCGGTGCTCCGTCGTCTTCCTCGATCAGCCGCTCGGTATCGTCATAGCCTACCGGTGCAAGCGGCGAAGCGTGCAATGCGGTCCAGCGCTGTTTCGTATCTTCGACGAACGCTGCTGCGGTCCGCATTGTCATCGAATCGAGGATCGTGGCGACGACTTCGTCAGCACCGTGGATATGGACACGCAGCGGACTCGGGATGGACGCGATACGAAAATCAGGCCGCGTAACCGCGAAAGTGATCGAGAGGAGACCGGATGTGCTCGGTGGCAATACCGCATAAGACGGAACGCTGGTTGCCGGCCCGTACCGCGCGTGCTCGATGCATATGGGCGCCAGCGTAACGTCGTAGACGGTACGGAAGCGACAGTCCTCCGCTTTGCTCGAGAGTTCGGTGTTGCGGCGAATCGACGACGGTTCGGTCAGCTTGTCGAACACGTCGCCGATGTCGAACCGGGCAATCGTACATGCCGGGACCGGTCGCAGGTATTGCGGGCACAGCATGCCTGCCAGCGACGTGGTGAATTCGGGATACTCGTCGCTGAGCCGAGTGCCGATATTCGCGGCAAGAAGAGCGAATGACTGCAGCATTCGCTCGATATGCGGATCTTCAGAGCGGTCTCCGTTGATCCCGAGACGGACGGCAATTTTGGGATAGCGCGCCGAGAAGGAGGCAATTGATGCGCGCAGCAGGCCAAGCTCTCGTTCGTAGTGCGGAAGCAGATGATCCATTGCGTGAAGTGGCGAACCGATCGAGCTGCAAAGGCACGTACTCCCTGCCTGCTCGGTTGCGCCGCATGATGTCGGGCATGTCGGTGCTTGGGATCGCAATGATAACCATAAAATTACATATTGCTGTCATCGTATGTCGATCTGCTTTCTGTTCCGTCGGATGCCGAGACGGGCGACGCGACATTCCGCCTTCGTATCACGCGTGGGCCGCCCGCCGCGTCCGCGTGCGCTTCACCTCGTACATCTCCTGGTCCGCATGCTCGATCAGCGCGTTCATGTCGGTGCCGTCGTCGGGCAGCATCGCGATGCCGACGCTGA
>Ga0157367_1001338_pt1 | contig 10823 bp, 3 predicted proteins | sample AttbisABBM2_FD_113142 | JGI IMG/M metagenome (GOLD analysis project Ga0157367, IMG submission 113142) | Fungus gardens microbial communities from leaf cutter ant in Botucatu, State of São Paulo, Brazil - Atta bisphaerica ABBM2 | ecosystem: Host-associated > Fungi > Mycelium > Unclassified ...
GCACGAGCGTGCGCACGGCCGGCACGTTCAGCGAGCCGCCGAGCGCGGTGCGCACGCTCACCCAGCCCTTGAAATCCTTGTCGTAGTTCTGCGGAATATAGAGGCCGCCCCCGGCCGCGAGGTTGATCGGCGCATCGTCGAGCAGCGACGCGGCCGTCAGCCGCTTCTCGTCGATCGCCTGCGCATACAGGAACGGCTTGAGCGTCGAGCCGGCCTGGCGCGGCGCGAGCACCGCATCGACGTCGCGCGCGTTCGACAGCGCACCCGACGAGCCGACCCACGCGCGAATCTCGCCGCTCGCGTTGTCGATCACGACCACCGCGCCGTCCTGCACGTTGCGCCGGTGGGCGGGCGCGTTGAGCTCGGTCAGCGCGCGGGTCAGCGTGTCGCGCGCGAAGCGCTGCAGCGGCGCATCGAGCGTCGAACGCACCTGCGCGCCCGCGCCGGGCTTCACCTCGGCCGCGATGCGCCGCGCGAAATGCGGCGCGAGCGCCGCGCCGTCGTCGCGCCACGCGCCGGCGGGGCGGGCCGTCACGAGCTGCACGTAGCCGTCGAGCGCCGCGCACTGCTGCGCGGCGCGCATGTCGCGCAGGATGCGGCACGCGCGTTCGGCGACTTTCTCGGCATTCGCGTTCGGCGCGCGCACGAGCGCGGCGGCCACCGCGGATTCGCGCACGTCGAGCCCGGACGGCGCCTTGCCGAACAGCGCGCGCGACATCGCGTCGAGCCCGATCGTCTCGCCGCGGAACGGCACGAGGTTCAGGTAAGCCTCGAGAATCTGGTCCTTGCGCCAGCCGCGTTCGAGCAGCAGCGCGTTCATTGCCTGCGACGCCTTCTGCGGCAGCGAGCGCTGCCCCGACCGGCGCGGCGAATCGCCGAGCAGGCCGGCGAGCTGCATCGTCACGGTCGACGCGCCGCGCGTGCGCTCGTTCCACAGGTTGCCCCAGGCGGCGCCCGCGATGCCGCGCCAGTCGACGCCGCTGTGTTCGTAGAAGCGCTTGTCCTCGGAGACGACGATCGCCTCGCGAAACGCGGGCGACGTGTCGGCGAGCGCGACCCATTCGCCGCGCCGCTCGGCGTGATCGACACGGGTGCGCTGCAGCGGCGTGCCGTCGCGCGCGAGCAGCACCCAGTCGGAGCTGCGCCAGCGGTGGCGCACGTCGTCGTAGGACGGCAGCGCGTGCGCGACGAGCGGGGCCGCGCACAGCACGGCGATGAAGAAGCGGCCGGCAGGACGGGCAAAATGCGCCGGCCGCGGTGCAGCGAAACCCATCATTGCGCGCTCACGGCTTGCCTGCTTCGGCCGGCTTGACCGTCACCGGCGGATTCGGCCACAGCCCGTACACGGACGGCGCATACAGCGTCTCGACGCGCGTTGGCGGCAAGCCGAACGTGCCGACGTTGTTCAGCCGCACCGTGTATTCGACCGACAGCTTGCCCTTCGGCAGGTAGTCGTAATACGCGCGATAGCCGTCAAAGTCGCGTTCGACGAAGGCCGGCCATGCGCCGTCGCCGGTTTTCTCGCCCTGCGTCGCCGCCTCGGAATCGCGGCCGAGGCCGGAGCCGAGGATCGTCGCGCCGGCGGGCACCGGATCGTTGACGACCACCCACGTCATGTCGCTCTGCGCGTCGATGTCGAGATGCACGCGCACCACGTCGCCGCGCGTCAGCACGCCCTTGACCGCGGGCGATACGGGCGTGACGGTCTTCGTGATCCGGTAGCCGGCCGCGAACGGCGCGCGCAGCGGCACCGCGGCAAGGCTCTCGATCGTCGCCCACGGGCGGCCGGTGCCGTTCTGCACGACGCTCAGCGTGCCCGGCTGGGCAGCGCGCGGCCACGGCAGCATCACGCTGCGCGCGGCGGCGGCACGCGTCGCCGGAGTCGCCGAGGCCGGTGCGGCCGATGCATCCGGCGCAGCCGGCGCTTGCGACCACGCGATCGACCGTTCGTCGCCGCCGAGCGCGACCTTGGTCGTGCCGCTGACCGGCGTGCTTTCATAGACGCGCGAGAACCGCTCGACCGCGAGCAGGCCGAGCGCGTTCGACGTGGTCGTCTGCCATGCGCCGCGCTGCTGCAGCGCGAGCAGGCCGGCCGTCACGCGCGGCATCTCGTCCTTCCACGCCGGGTCGCCCGCGAATTCCAGCGCGAGCCGCGCGGCGTTGGTCTCGTTGTTCGTCATCAGCCACCACAGATCGTCGTCGCGCGCGGTGGAGAACACGAGCTGCGTGCCCTGGTACGTGAGCCGCGCGCGCAGGATCTGCTCGACCTGCGCACGTTTCTCGTCACGCTGCGGGATGTCCTTCACGCGCGTCAGGATCGCGTGATAGTCGATCACCGCGGACGTCGGCCACTGGTTCGGCGCGATTTCGAGCGAGCCGAGCATCCGGCCCTGCGCCGCGCCGTAGCGCGACAGCGCCTCGATCGCCGCGAGCTTGCGCAGGTCGCGATCCTGGCGCGGCGCCCACGTGTTGCGCTCGGTGCGGCCTTCGACGAAGCGCGCGAGCCCGGCTTCGAGCTGCGTGCGCATGTCTTCCGGCAGCGCGAAGCGCGCGTCGAGGCGGCTCGCCTCGTCGGCGAGCACGAGCAGGTACGCGGACAGCGTCGGGCTGCCGTAGTGGTCGTTGCCGGACGGCGGCGGGAAGTAGCTCGCGAGCCCGTCGCTGTCGAGATAGACCGGCATGCGCGCGGTCAGCGCCTGCCATTGCGCGGGGTCGCGCAGCCCGATCGCGCGCGACGCCTGCTGTTCGAGGCAGCGGTACGGATAGCGCTCGAACCAGCGCCGCACGCCCGGCAGGCCGTCGGCGAGCTTCGACTGCAGCGATACGGCGATGCCGCCGCGCGGCGCGCCTTGCGCGTTGGGCGCCGCGCCGGCCGGCGGCGCGACGGGCAGCGTGAGCGTGCCGTCGACCTGCGAGAGCGTCGCCTGCTGCACGGTGACCGGCAGCGCCGGCACGACCTTCTGCGCGACCGCGAGCGCGTCGGCCGCGCGCGCGCCGCCTTGCTCGGCCGCCTCGATGCGCCAGTTCAGCGCGCCGGCCGCGTCGAGCGACTGCTCGGGCACGGTGATCGTCCACGCAACTTCGCCGGCGCTGTTCGGCGCGAGGGAAAGGGTCTGCGGCGCGACGTCGAGGCCCGTCACATGCGGCGTGACGACCACCCGCATCGTGCGCTCGGTCGTGTTGCGTAGCGTGACCTGCGCGCGGAACGCGTCGCCTTCGCGCACGAGCGGCGGCAGGCCGGAGATCAGCTGCAGATCCTGCGTGCTGCGGATCGACGTGCTGCCGGTGCCGAAGCGGTCGGGGCCGACGGCCGCGATCGCGACGATCCGGAAGCGGGTGAGCGCATCGTTGAGCGGCACCTCGACGGTCGCGCTGCCGTTCGCGTCAAGCGTCACGCGCGGGTTCCACAACAGCAGCGTGTCGAACAGCTCGCGCGTGGGCGCGGAGCCGCCGCCGCCGCCCGCCGGCACGGCCTTGCGGCCGAAGTGGCGGCGGCCGACGATTTCCATCTGCGCGGTGGCGGTTTCGACGCCGTACGCGCGCCGTTGCAGCATCGCGTCGAGCAGGCCCCAGCTCTGGTTCGGCATCAGTTCGAGCAGCGCCTCGTCGACTGCCGCGACGGCGACCTGCGTGCCGGCCGGCGCGGGCTGGCCGCCGGGCAGCGTGACCTTCACGTGCGCCAGCGCCTTGCCGCGCACGGTGTAGCGGGTCGCGTCGGTCGTCACGGTCACGCCGAGCCGGTGCGCGCCGGTGCCGACCTTGATCTCGCCGAGGCCATAGCGGAACGCGGGCTTCGACAGGTCGACGAACGCGGTGGGCGCCTCGTAGTGGCGGCCTTCGCGCCAGAACGCGCGCGCCCAGTCGAGCGGCGCCTTCCAGCCCCACGTGAAGAACGAGTACCACGGCACTTCGCGGATGCGGCCGCGCAGCGCGAGCACCGACACGTAGACGTTCGGCCCCCACGATTCGCCGACCTTCAGGTCGACGGTCGGGTTCTTGCCGTTCAGCTCGACGATGTGCGTTTCCATCACGCCGCCGCGTTCGACCGCGACGAGCGCGGTTGCGTAGCGGAACGGCATGCGCACCTGGAAGCGCGCGGTCTCGCCCGGTTCGTACGACGTTTTCTCGGGAATCACGTCGATCCGGTCGGTGTTCTCGCCGCCGAACCAGAGCTCGTCCTCGCGCGTGACCCACACCGACGTCGACGCATTCGACGTGCGGCCGTCGCCGTCCTTCGCGACGGCAATGAGCTGCACGTTGCCGGCCTGCTCGAGCGTCGCGTCGCACGCCATGCGGCCCTTGTCGTCGGTCTTGCCGGAGCACAGCACGCCGAGGTCGCGCGTGTCGCTCTTGTTGTCGTACGCGTAGAAGCCGCCGACCATGCGCTTGCGCGACGACGTGGTGATGCGCGCGATGCCCTTGATCTCGATCGGCACCGACGCGCGCGGCTTGCCCTGCAGGTCGACGGCGAGCGCCTGCACGGGCACCCGCTGGCCGACCGACACCCAGCGGCCCGCCTTGATGCCGGCGACGACCGCGGCCGGCCACAGGATCGCGTCGCCGCGAATCGTCTGGACTTCGCCGTTCGGATCGGCGAACGTCGCTTCGAGCGCGAGGCGTTTCGGCGCGTCGACGGCCGGCAGCCCCTGCAGCGTGACCGCGCCCGCACCGTTGCGGTCGAGCGTCAGCGGCAGCTTGTCGGCGATCAGCTTGGTCGCGTCGGGATCGTTGCTGCCGTGCGAGGCGCTCCCGCCGTTCTCGCCGTCCTGTTCGTCGTCGTCGGCCATGCCGTCGGCGCGCTCGGGGCGGTACGGCGTGAAGCTGAAATCCTCATAGCGATCGGCGAACGGCGGCGACGCCCATTTCATCAGCGCCGACACCTGCACGGGCAGGTTCGACGCGCCGCCGCCGGACACGTAGTCGATCTGCACCGCGAGCGGCGCCTCCTTCGCCGCGACGAGCGGGCTTTTCTGCGCATCGCGCGCGCCGATCGAGCCCTTGAGGACGGGCAGGCGGAACGCCTCGACGCGGAAGCTGCCGCTGTAGTAGCTGGCGGTCGGCGCATCGTCGGGGCCGTCCTCGAGCGACACGCTGTATTCGCCGAGCTTCGCGGCCGGCGGCAGCGCGAAGCGCGAATCGGCGCTGTGGTCGGCGGCCCAGGTCAGCGGCAGCTTGTACGTCTGCCCGGAGCCGAGATGGCGAATCGTCGCGCGGGTCGGGTATTGCGACGGGAACGCGAGGCTCTGCAGCGTTTCCCGGCGCACGAAATGTTTCATCGACACGGTTTCGCCGGCGCGCAGCAGCGTGCGGTCGAACACGGTGTGCGCGCGCACGGTCGGCGCGCTGTCCATGTCGGTCGGCACGTTGAAGCGCCACGACTCGATGCCGCGGTTCCAGCCGGAGCTGACGAACGCCATGTCGGGGCCGGTCTTCGGATCGTCGACGCGGGCCGACACGAAGTAATCGTCGTAGCGATCCGACTTGCACGCGTGCTTCGGCTCGAACGGCGCGTCGATCTTCAGCAGGCCCTGCGCGTCGGTCTTGCCCGCCGCGATCTGGTCGCCGTTGCAGTCGGACACGCGCACCTGCGCGTTCGGCACCGGCTTGCCCTTGTCGAGCGTGGTGACCCACACGAGGCTGTTCTCGCGGCCCTGTTTCAGGTGCACGCCGAGGTTGGTGACCAGCACGGCCGTGCGCACGTACATGTTCGACGGCTTCGCGAGCAGCGAGCGGCCGAGCGACGGCGACGCGAGTTCGAGCACGTAGAAGCCGGGCTTGTCGATCGGCACGCCGACCACCTCGAACGGCCGCAGCGTCGTCGGATCGGCTTTCGGCAGCGTCAGCGTCTGCGCGCCGGCTTCGCCCTTGAGCAGCGACAGCGAGCGCACGTCGATGCGGCGATCCTTCGGCGCGGGCTGGCGTTCGCCGGCCGCGAGCGGCACGTAGACGGGGCGCTGGCCGTGCGCGAGCAGGCCGGGGCGCAGCGTGTCGATCGTCGCGACGCTCATCGACCAATTGTCGAAGCGCTCGACGAGCCGCATCCAGTCGCGGATCGCGGTGTCGTTCTCGACCTTCAGGTTCGAGAACTGCGCGCCGCCGGCATTGAGGCCCGCGACGTGCAGGTCGGCCTCGACGTTGCGCAGCGTGACCGGCACGAGCGCCGGCGTGCCGGGCTCGGCGAAGCGTTCGACGATGCCGAAGGTGCCCGACGAGAATTTCGCGAGCGGCGGCATCGGCGCGGTGCGCGTGGACAGCGGGAACAGGTCGGCATTGCTGAGCGAGCGGCCGGTGACGTCGCGCAGGCCGGCCGGCAGCTCGAGCGTCATCGCGGTCTGCTCGGGCAGCGGCGGCTTGAACGACACGGTGCTGACTTCCTCGCTGTGATCGTCCGGATCGAAGGTCGGCGCGAGCGCGTCGTGCGAGCTGCGCAGGCGGATCGCCTCGGCGTTTTTGCGGGAGATCGGCGCGTTGAAGGAGAGGGTCAGCGGGCGCAGCGGCGTGCAGGGCGCCTTCGCGTTTTCGCGCTCGCACGAGAAGCTCGCGGCGAACGGCGCGCGCACGGTGAAGTCGAAGCGGCGCTCGGTGTCGTTCGCGATGCCGCTCGGGCTCGCGACGCCCTTGCCGTATACGAGCTGCATCTTCGCGCCCGACGGCAGCGCCTGCGTGCACGACAGCGTCAGCACGCGCGCGGCGTCCTGCTTCAGGCCGAAGTGGTCGAGCAGTGCCTTGCGCGCGTCGGCATCGGCCGCGACGACGGGGATGCGGTTGCCGATGCCGGCCGCCTCGCACCAGATGTTCGCGAGTGCCGAGCGTTCGTCGGCGGGGCCGTTCAGCTTCAGTACGAATACCTGGCGTTCCTCGATCTCGCGCGAGCCCGGCCGCACCGATACCGGGAACGGGCCGCCCGTCTGGAACGCGAAGCGGCGCGGGCCGCTGGCCGCGGTGCCGGCCACCGAGCGCAGCCCGTCGTTGAGCGCGACCGCGCAGCGCACGCCGGGCGGCAGGTCGTTCTCGAAATCGTAGACCCAGGTCTTGTCGTCGAGCCAATGGCCCTGGCCGCGCCCGGCCGCGGAGTCGGTGCAGGTGACGCGCGCCGGATTCGGCGCGCTCGCCGAGCCGAACGCGACCATCGCTTCGTCGAACTTGACGACGGCCTGCCGGACTTCGGCGACGGTGCCTTGCGGCGACACGCTTACCGTGCGTGCCGCGTCGGCCTGTAGCGACGCCACGGCGGCGGCGCCGAGCGCCGCGACGGCGCCGATGCGCCAGAGCCACCTCGTGACGTTTTGAAAGATTGGTTTGTGCTTGTTGTCGTCGCGCTGCTTCATCGCTCGATTGCCCTCGGGGGAAGCTTTCTGTTTGATTGCACGCGATTCTAACCGACCGGCACTGCAGCCCATCCGGTTGGCGGGGGTGTCGTCGTCGCGCGACATGGGGAGAGGGCGTCTCGGACTTGTCGTACCGAAGACACAAAAATCCGGCGAAATATCGATTGTGTCGGAATGCGGAACATTTAATGGACTATAAAAAGATTGTTCGATCCGAATTGTGCGCGTACATTTCAGGCCCGCGCCAAAGTTTGAGAAATATCAAGCGTGGTTTTCCCGAATCTGGCGTCCGAGAGAAGGAAGCATGCACAACGACAACACTCCCCACTCGCGTCGCACCGGCGACGCGGCCGCCGGCATCACGCGGCGTCAATGGCTGCAGGGCGCGCTCGCGCTGACTGCCGCGGGCCTCACGGGCTCGCTCGCGCTGAAGGCGCTGGCCGACAACCCGGGCGGCGCGCCGCTCGACACGTTCATGACGATCTCCGAAGCATTGACCGGCAAGAAAGGCCTCAGCCGCGTGATCGGCGAGCGCCTGCTGCAGGCGCTGCAGAAGGGTTCGCTCAAGACCGCCGACGCTTTGCCGCAACTGGCCGGTGCGCTGTCCTCGGGCACGCTGAACCCCGATCAGGAAAAGCATGCGCTGGCGATTCTTGAATCCTGGTATCTCGGGATCGTCGACAACGTCGTCATTACTTACGAAGAAGCATTAATGTTCGGCGTCGTTTCGGACACGCTCGTGATCCGCTCGTATTGCCCCAACAAACCCGGCTTCTGGGCCGACAAACCGATCGAGAGGCAAGCCTGATGGCCGATACACAACAAGCCGACGTCGTGGTCGTCGGGTCGGGCGTCGCGGGCGCGATCGTCGCGCACCAGCTCGCGATGGCGGGCAAGTCGGTGATCCTGCTCGAAGCCGGCCCGCGCATGCCGCGCTGGGAAATCGTCGAGCGCTTCCGCAACCAGGCGGACAAGATGGACTTCATGGCGCCGTACCCGTCGAGCCCGTGGGCGCCGCATCCGGAATACGGCCCGCCGAACGACTACCTGGTGCTGAAGGGCGAGCACAAGTTCAACTCGCAGTACATCCGCGCGGTGGGCGGCACGACGTGGCACTGGGCCGCGTCCGCGTGGCGCTTCATTCCGAACGACTTCAAGTTGAAGACCGTGTACGGCGTCGGCCGCGACTGGCCGATCCAGTACGACGATCTCGAGCACTACTACCAGCGCGCCGAGGAAGAGCTCGGCGTGTGGGGCCCGGGCCCCGAGGAAGACCTGTACTCGCCGCGCAAGCAGCCGTATCCGATGCCGCCGCTGCCGCTGTCGTACAACGAGCTCACGATCAAGACCGCGCTCAACAACCACGATCCGAAATTCCACGTGGTGACCGAGCCGGTCGCGCGCAACAGCCGCCCGTACGACGGCCGGCCGACCTGTTGCGGCAACAACAATTGCATGCCGATCTGCCCGATCGGCGCGATGTACAACGGCATCGTGCACGTCGAGAAGGCCGAGCAGGCGGGCGCGAAGCTGATCGAGAACGCGGTCGTCTACAAGCTGGAAACCGGTGCGAACAAGCGCATCACGGCCGCGATCTACAAGGACAAGACGGGCGCCGACCACCGCGTCGAAGGGAAGTATTTCGTGATCGCGGCGAACGGCATCGAGACGCCGAAGATCCTGCTGATGTCCGCGAACCGCGATTTCCCGAAGGGCGTCGCGAACAGCTCCGACATGGTCGGCCGCAACCTGATGGACCACCCGGGCACCGGCGTGTCGTTCTACGCGAGCGAGAAGCTGTGGCCGGGCCGCGGCCCGCAGGAAATGACGTCGCTGATCGGCTTCCGCGACGGCCCGTTCCGCGCGACCGAGGCGGGCAAGAAGATCCACCTGTCGAACATCTCGCGGGTCGACCAGGAGACGCAGAAGATCTTCAAGGCCGGCAAGCTGCTGAAGCACGACGAGCTGGACGCGCAGATCCGCGACCGCTCCGCGCGCTACGTGCAGTTCGACTGCTTCCACGAGATCCTGCCGCAGCCGGAGAACCGCATCGTGCCGAGCAAGACGGCCACCGACGCGATCGGCATCCCGCGCCCCGAGATCACCTACGCGATCGACGACTACGTGAAGCGCGGCGCGGTGCATACGCGCGAGGTCTACGCGACCGCCGCGCAGGTGCTGGGCGGCACGGACGTCGTGTTCAACGACGAATTCGCACCGAACAACCACATCACCGGCGCGACGATCATGGGCGCCGATGCGCGCGACTCGGTCGTCGACAAGGACTGCCGCACGTTCGACCATCCGAACCTGTTCATCTCGAGCAGCGCGACGATGCCGACGGTCGGCACGGTGAACGTGACGCTGACGATCGCGGCGCTCGCGCTGCGGATGTCCGACCAGCTGAAGAAGGAAGTCTGACCGTGCTGAAACAATCTCTCACCTTCCTCCTGGCCGGCTGCCTCGCATTGCCCGGCCTGGCCCGCGCGGCCGATCCGGCCGACGCGGCGCTCGTCAAGCGCGGCGAATACCTCGCGGTTGCCGGCGACTGCATGGCCTGCCACACCGTGAAGGGCGGCAAGCCGTTCGCCGGCGGCCTCGGGATGCCCGTGCCGATGCTCGGCAAGATCTACACGAGCAATATCACGCCCGACGCGGACACCGGCATCGGCGGCTGGACCTACGACGACTTCGAGCGCGCGGTGCGCCACGGCGTGTCGAAGAACGGCGACAACCTGTATCCGGCGATGCCGTACGTGTCGTACGCGAAGGTCAGCGACGACGACGTGAAGGCGCTGTACGCATACTTCATGCACGGCGTGGAACCCGTCAAGCAGACGCCGCCGAAGAACGAGATTCCCGCGCTGCTCAGCATGCGCTGGCCGCTGAAGATCTGGAACTGGCTGTTCCTGAAGGACGGCGCGTACCAGCCGAAGCCGTCGCAGAGTGCCGAGTGGAACCGCGGTGCGTACCTGGTGCAGGGCCTCGCGCACTGCAGCACGTGCCACACGCCGCGCGGCATCGCGATGCAGGAGAAGTCGCTCGACGAGACCGGCGGCAGCTTCCTGTCGGGCTCGGTGCTTGCTGGCTGGGCCGGCTACAACATCACGTCGGACCCGAACGCGGGGATCGGCGGCTGGACGCAGCAGCAGCTCGTCCAGTATCTGCGTACCGGCAGCGTGCCGGGTGTCGCGCAGGCGGCCGGTCCGATGGCCGAGGCGGTCGAGCACAGCTTCTCGAAGATGACCGACGCCGACATCGGTGCGATCGCAACCTACGTTCGCACGGTGCCGGCAGTGGCCAGCGGCGACGCGAAGCAGTCGCGTTCGTCGTGGGGCAAGCCGGCGGAAGACGGCCTGAAGCTGCGTGGCGTGCCGCTCGCGTCGTCGGGCATCGATCCGGCGCGGCTGTATCTCGGCAACTGCGCGAGCTGTCACCAGATGCAGGGCAAGGGCACGCCGGACGGCTATTACCCGTCGCTGTTCCACAACTCGA
>Ga0157367_1001341_pt1 | contig 10818 bp, 8 predicted proteins | sample AttbisABBM2_FD_113142 | JGI IMG/M metagenome (GOLD analysis project Ga0157367, IMG submission 113142) | Fungus gardens microbial communities from leaf cutter ant in Botucatu, State of São Paulo, Brazil - Atta bisphaerica ABBM2 | ecosystem: Host-associated > Fungi > Mycelium > Unclassified ...
GATCTCGATGCCGGATGCGGTGTCCCGCCAGTGGCGGGTGAGGATGAAACCCTGCTCGAACGCCGTCAAAACGCTTGCTCGTGGTGGATGCTCAGGCGGCGGATTTTAGCGCTTGGGCGGGGGGCGTGCCGGAATGGCGTGCGCGATGTCGTGCCCCGGTATCGCGGGCAATGATCGTAAGATTCGGGGTCGATTCAACCAACCAGGCGTCGTTCAATGAAAATCACGATGGATCGTGTCGCACGTGGTGCCATGCATGCTGTTGTCGCGGCTTGTCTATGGGGAAGCGGGAGCACGCTGTTCGCCGCTCCGAAACTGAAGATACTGCCGGCAGCCCAGGAAGCAGCCTGGATACAGGCAGTCAAGCGGCACCGGACAAAAGATGGGGCAACCGTTGCCGAAGTACTGGCCTATGCGGAGAAAATGAGGCCGCGCGCTTTCAAGGTCGAACGAATCGAAGTCGGTTACAACGGTGCGACCGGTATCGCCGATGCGGTGACGATCGGCTACTGGATCGGATCGAAGCGCACACCGGACGATGTGTATGTCGATCTCGGATATTCGATGTCGCCTGATGGCCGCATCATGCCCGTACCGCCGAACGAGCCTACCGCAACGGCATTGGAGAGCGGACGGAATGCATTTCTGCGCGCTGTTGACGACGCTTATCGGGATACATGCCGGTCCGATCCGGATCATCCGCCGGCTTGCTGACCATCGTCACTCGCCGCCGTCTCGACCCGGTTGGAATACCAGATACCCGTCGGGAAACGCGATATGTCGTGCGCGTCGCAGTCATCTCCAGCGTGGGCTCGGCGAGCGCGTGATGTTCGGCGCGGAATCAGGTAACGGCGAGCCGTTGCGCGACACGCCATCCGGTGCGCGTTGTATTGGAAGGTTTGAGCAGCCAGCGTCGCGCGGCGACCGTGTGCCGCGTTTGCGTCGCGTATGCGTCGACGGAGAGTTCGAAGGCTTCGTCATCGACGCGGACGAGCGTCGCAGCCGCGCCCGATCCGTCGGCGAATTCGATCACGGCCGGATGTGGCTTCGCGGTGCGAGGCGCGTCACGATGCTCCCGGGGTAGAGGTGCGAGCGGGTTGTACGAAGCAGCAAATCGGTTGGCGGCCGCGCCACGTGGCCATGGAGATCATTTCGCATAGCTGACGGCAGGACGCTGGGATTGGAAGAATGGTGCTGGCGCAGCAGCAGGAGACGGAAAATATTACGGCATCCGACGATATGTGTCGCATGTTGCAGGCCGACGACGGTGTATTCGCTTGGTTCCACCAATGTCGAGGCCGCCCATGCACCGGCGTGGCAGAGCCGAAACCACGATTGATAGCCATACGAGACACATGCTCTATGGCGACATTATTTCAATATGCTTTCATTGAAATATCAAAGTAATTCCATTCGGCTCTCTGCACGGCAATTTTGCAGTCAAGTTTTGTCAAGCTAATGCCACATTTGTCTGACCGCAAGTTAGAATCCCCCCGGAGAGCCCATGTCATATTAATGACAATAAGTAAGCAAAAAGTAATAAAGGGAAGGGAATGGATGCGCAAGATATCGTGAGGGCGCTTCAGGGCGGATTACTTCAACAAGACCGTCTGCTGAAACTTGATACCCCGCTTGGTTCCAATGTGCTGCTGCCACAACGTGTGGCGGGTTGGTCTCGCATCGGACGGCACTATGACTTCACGCTCGACGTGCTGTCGACGCGCAGCGATCTCAAACTGAAGAAGTTGATTGGGCAACCTATTACCCTGTGGATCCAACAGGCGAACAGGTCCTACCTTCCCCGGCACGGGTATGTCTATTCGATACGCAGACTGGGGGCGGAAGGCGGCCTGACCAGCTATCAGATCGGGTTCGCATCATGGATGAATTTTCTCAAGTTTCGCCGAGATCAACGAATCTGGCAGGATAAGCCGGTCGATGAAATTCTCAGCGATGTGTTTAATGCACATCCTCAGGCGAAAGGCCAGTTCAAGTTCGCACTATCAAAGCCACTACCGCCGCGATCGTATTGCACACAATACGAAGATGACTGGAACTTCGTTCACCGACTAATGGAGGCCGAAGGGCTGTTCGGCATCTGGTCGCAGGCTACCGACGGAAAGTCGCACATGCTGACGGTTACCGATCACGTGGACACATGTGAGCGGCTCACTCCACCGGTGGTTCAGTTCTCGCGCGACGGCGCAAATAGTGAGGCGGACGCGTTGATTCATTGGTCGGGAATGCGAAGCTTGCATAGTGCCGCACTGACGACCCGTACCTTTGACTACAAGAATCCATCGTCCCTCGGAAATCCAAAAGGCACGAATGTGCCGACGGTGTTGCCCGAATTGCCCGAACAGTTGGAGATGTACGAGTACACCGGTCCTTATACCTATCTGAAACAGGATCGGGGTGATCACCTCACGAAAGTGCGCATGGAGGAGTGGGAGTCGAGTGCCAAGCGGTTTTACGGTACGGGTGGCCTCCGCGCGGCTGATGCGGGCAGATGGTTCGAACTTGCTGGACATCCGGAGCATGATCGAGACTCTACCGAGCGGCGTGAATTTGTGATCATCGAAACGGTGTGGTTGATCGAGAACAACCTCCCGGGATCGAGCCATCACGCGAAATTTCCTCATGGTCTGCAGAGTCGGCTGGCCGAGGCAATGGAGAGCCGGGGCGGTGGAAACGCATCGATCGTTGCGCACGATGATGGCGCAAAAGGTTTCTTTCTTGTCGAGATCGAGACGCAAAGAAAGTCCGTTCCGTATCGCAGCCCGTTCGAACACCACAAGCCGGTCATGCAGATGCAGACGGCGACGGTGGTCGGTCCGCAAGGTCGGGAGATTTATACGGATGAACTGGGCCGAGTGAAGGTGCAGTTTCACTGGGACCGGATCGGACAACGTGACGAGCGCAGCTCCTGCTGGGTACGAGTTGCGCAGCCGTGGTCCAGCGCACAATTCGGCGGCATCCAGCTTCCGAGAATCGGCGACGAGGTCGTCGTACCGTTTTTCGACGGTGACCCTGACAGGCCGGTGATCACGGCTCGTGTGGGGAACGGAACGAATCGGCCGCAGTGGAATCTTCCTGATCAACACGCACTATCGGGTTTCGTCAGCAAGGAGATCGGCGGTGCGCAAAATAACGTCTGGCTGAAGGACGATACTGCCGGACAAGTTCAAACCCAGATTCGGAGCGATCATCTCGAGTCCGGCTTGCATCTGGGTTACCTGACACGTGTGAGCGAACCGGCCGGGCGTGGTGACAAGCGTGGCGAAGGCGCGGAATTGCGGACGGACGGTCATGCTGCGGTGCGCGGTGCGCGCGGCTTGTTGTTATCGACTCATCCGCGCGCAGGTGCGACCGGCGACGCATTTAACGTCGATGAGGTGAACCTTCAACTGGCGAATGCCCAGGACACGGCGGCAAGTCTCGCGCAGTCGGCTGAGTCAGCAGGAGCACAAGACGGTGAGCAGAAGGCAGTCGTGACGACCCTGAAGGCGCAGGCCAAGGATGTCCAGGGTGGCGGCACGTTGAAGCAATTCGATAAGCCGCATCTCGTGCTGGGTAGCCCTGCAGGCGTTGTTACAAGTACACCCGAGAGCATCCATATCAGTAGCGGTAAAACCACGGCTCTTACGACTGGTACGCACGTCTCGGTGAGTACGGGCGGGGGCTTCTTTGCCAGTGCGCGAAAGGCGATACGCTTGTTCGTCTCCGAAGCAGGCATGCGACTGATTGCGGCGGCCGGTGATATCGATGTGAAGACGCTGAAGGACAGCATCAACTTGCTTGCGAAGCTGAACGTGACGGTGACCGCCAGCAAGATCACCATCAGTGCGCAGCAGGAGGTCGAGATCAACGGCGGCGGTAGTTATACCCGGTGGACGTCCGGGCAGATCAAGCATGGAACCTCCGGTGGTTTCGAAGTGCATTCGGCAAACCGGGCATTTGTCGGACCGGACAGTGTGAGCACACCGAACATACCAGCGTTACCGCCGGAGAAGGAGCAACTTCACTTCGCATTGGGTGCGTTGCCGGGTGAGGGACATCAGTATGTGAGCGAGCCGTACGAGTTGTACAAAGGCGGCGCAAAGATTGATGAAGGAGTCACGGATCAATTTGGCCGGGTGATCGTGAAGGACCACCAGCCCGGTACACCCGCCTATCAGGTCAAGCTTGCGAATGGCGGGCAGTTCGATCTGCGAGTGAAGGAGGCGTTGCAGGGCGACCCCGATCATGCGGACCAGCGAAGCAATCGCGGCGAACGCTTGGCGTGATCTCGATATCGACGCACATCAAACAATAAGGAAAAGAACGTGGCACAGCTTCCTCTCGAAACCCATAACGCGGTAGACGTCGCTGTCGATGAAGCGGGCCGTGCAGCGCAGGGTACTGTTCAGTGGCTGCTTGAAAAAAATGTCGACGAAGATGTCATGCCGACCTTGGGCAACGATCTGAAGTTCTTCGTTTGTGGTGAGGAGGGGTTCAGGTCGATAGCGGCAGACCTGATGGGTGCGCAGGGAACAGTCGACATTTGCTGCTGGGGGTTCGATCCTGGAATGGAGATCTGGCGTGGTGCCGAGTCCCCCAAGGGCATTGGCGTCCCGAAGATTGACGGAAAGCCCTATTCCTCCACGCCTGCCGACGGTCTCTGGCCGCGCGGGATTGTGTACGGGGCGCTATTGGAGGAGATCACTCAGCGGAAAGAAAATCCTGTCACGGTGCGGTTACTGATTTGGTTCGATCCCAGAGGCTCGCGCAAGCAGAACAGCATGCCGGGATTCACGGATGTCCCTGTCTCGGGCTGGACCAGTCCGATTCAGAAGACCGTGCAGCAGGAGGCGCCTTACGCGAATGCGAAGCGGACTCAATGGTGCATTGACTGGTGGAAACGCAACTTGCCCGATGGTGAAAGCAAGCGTAGCGGTATCCTGACGCAGAATCAGCGGCTACGGATTGTTCTGCGCAGTATTGCAAGCAAAGACGTCATATCGTTGATGACGGCTCCGCTGAAGGAGGAGGACGAGCCCAGCACTCACAGTGATAAGGGAGACTGGGGCTATGTGGATGAAAAGAACCTCCTTGAGGACTATGCGACCCACCATCAGAAGCCTATCCTGATTGATTATGCTCAACCCTACGAAGGAAAAAATGCAGTCGGTTACGTGATGGGGTTGAATTCAGTCACGGACTACTGGGACAGGACTGCACACGAAATCGACGATCCGCTCAGGGAGGCATGGGTTCCATCGTATGTCAACGACGAGCACAAGCACGAGCAGGAGACACAGGACCCGACTGGTCCCCTGAGCACTGCACCCTACAAGCAGGTGAATCCATACCAGGACTATGCCACTCGGATAGTTGGGAAGGCACTGAAGCGACTGCATCAGAATTTCGAGCGCGGCTGGAACGTGTTCGCTCCTCCAGCTTGGCAGACGACGGAACTGAAAGCTCTTCCGGCCGGCATCACTAGTCTGCCGGATGATCCTGCATACAAGGTGCAAATCGTACGGACGCAGCCACACGAGCATGAGAAAACAATCAAGAGTCTTTACTATCAAGCAAGCAGTTTCGCGCGCAATTACATTTACATGGAGAACCAGTATTTCTTCTATCCGGAATTCGCACGCTATCTGAAGTTGCAACGCAAGAATTTCCACGATGCCTGGGAGAAATTGGCGAACAAACCGCAACAGGACGCCCCGGTGTTGCATCTGTTTGTGGTGACACCGCACCCGCAGGACCCGGGGATGATTCCGCGCACCTACGACATGATGGCCGAACTGGGACATGACGATGCCATGAAGGGGCAGCGCGGCCTCGCCGTAGCGGGTAAAACGAAGCAACAGTATAGGGATCGCGAAGGCAAAAACACCTTCCATCCGCAAAGCTTGAAAGAGCTAGCGGAAACGATCGGCTTAAAGGTCAGTATCGCCCGGTTGCGCACCAGCGGCATGGTGGGCGGTCAGATGGCCTACCGTGAGATCTATATCCATTCGAAGCTCATGATCATTGACGACGTTTTCGTCACGTTGGGCAGCGCAAACATGAACCAGCGCAGCATGTCCGTGGACAGCGAAATCAACTTTGGGGCGACGGGTTTGGATTGGGCATCGAAACTGCGGGGGCGGGTGTTTCCTTTGCTCTCGGGCGGAGCCACCCAGGGTAGCGGAGATCGGAACCTGGTGCCCATGGTCTATGATGACTGGGAGAAGCGTATGCATGACAATCTGATCGCCAAGATGAAGGGGAAACCCATGCAAGGATTCATTCTTCCGTTCGAAGATCGTCGAGCCAATACCATACTGCACGCTCAGATAGATCTGCCTCCGTCTTCCGACATCCCTAGAACTGTTTGATCGGGACTGCCTGATGCCGATTGCTGTTATCTACCGAATTATTTTCGTTATCCTGTGTCTGTCCAGTCTGGGCGTGCGGGCCGGGGAATTGTCTTCATCGACCGTCAAATCAACTGCTGCCATGTCTGATCTTCCGCGCTACGAAAAGCTGCCTCTGTTCAATCCGCATCGAAAGAGCTTTACGTGTGTTTATCAGGATCAGCATGTACCGCCGATCGATCCTCGGGCCGAGCTATGGTTCCAGCAGGCTCTCGCGCTCGACAACCCCGATGTCTACTATGAGAAACGCGACTATCCGAAGATCTACCAGCTCTACGTTCAGGCTGCCGATCGTGAGCACTGGAAAGCGATGCTTAACCTCGCGTCCCTGATCCTGAGCGATTATCCTGGCGTGCCTCAGCATGACCCGGAAGCCGCTATCGGGTGGGTCGAGAAAGCGATGCGGTTGGGCGTGCCCGATGCCTTCGACATGATGGGTACCTATCACCAGAACGGGTTGGTCAAGGGAGGCGATGCGACCAGTGCCTATGCATTCTTTCAACGTGCCGCAGATATGGGCAGCCCTTCGGCCCAAACGTTTCTCGGCTTCAAGATGAGCGGCAGCTACGACAGTCCGGACGGCGAATTCTGGGGAAACGCGACTATTGGTATGGAAATGCTCCAATGTGCGCTCGCTCAAGGGTATGGCGATGCCGCTTACGATTTGGGGGGCTTGTATAAAGGAGCGACGCCTGAGTCAAAACTTCGGGCACTTAAGGTCTTGCACGAGGGTGTCAAGCTGGGATGCGCAAAGTGTGCCAAAGATCTGGCATCCGAGTTTCGAGGATTTGATCTGACCAGCGGCAATAATCTTGTAGGTCACGTCGATACAGCACGCGCTGATCGCTATTTTAGGTTGGGTGAGGCACTGGAGCATGCTAAAGGTCGCCTGAAGCTGCCAAATCTGGACAAAATTCTCCCACTACCGCCAGCGTCACTTCCCAAGTGGGACGGGAACGCGAAAACATTGATCGATGCGGCAAAGCCCGTCAGCTTGCCAGCAGCATTGCTTAAAAGCAGCGCGGGGGAGGGACGATCATTCGTTCCCGATGGGCACGCGGTTGCCGCACTCGATAGCAGCACACTGGCAGTTACCGGTAGCCAATCTGTTCCCAAGGCCGGCTACTGGCTGGCGCTGTATGGCTCGTCGACGCAACCGGACGCACGGTTGGTTGCACGCTCAGGGCTTCCCGAACGCTACGAAGCAGGCGAGCGGTTCGAAGCGCCTTTTCACGACTGGCTGTCACCGGATCGCGTGCAATGGTATTACCTCGGTGAGGCAGACCGCCTCCCGCCGCAGCGCGCAGATTTTCTGGCGAACCTGATCGGCGCGGGGCTACTGCGCGAGATCCCGCCGTCGTCGGCAACACTGCGATGCAATGGAACTCGTGATTGTCCGAAAACCGGAATATGGGAAGGCCGCGTTGCAGTCGACCATCCGATGGCGGTGCTGTACAACCGCTGGGACCAACAGGCTTTCGTCGAGAAGGGGCAGGCATTTCCCCTTGCCGGGAATCGCTTCATTGATATTGCCACGAGGGATGTGCAATGGACGTATTTGGGTAGTCCGAATGCAGATGCCGGGGTGGCCGGCGTATTTGTAATCAGCCTATAAATGTAGTACGTAGTCCTGTACCCGACTCGGAGAAATTGATGGTCCGTCAGGTCATTGTGGTTGGTGACACGCTCGCGCCTCATGGCGGCACCGTTATTACGGGTTCAAACACCGACATCGTGGACGGCAAGCCGATCTCTCGCAAGGGCGACACCGTCGAGTGCAGCGAGCACGGTACGCAAACCATTTCAGAAGGGGATGAAACGGGCATGATCAGTGGTAGCCCGGTCGCTTTGCACGGGCATCGCGTAACCTGTGGTTGCACGCTGGTAAGCCGGAATGCGACGTTATCGATGACTTGAGTAGGTCAACCGCATTCGCGATTCCAGCCAGTATGCTGGAATCGATTCGAATTCATTCTTGAATTGCGGGAACGGGACACACCATTTCGGTGTGGCACAGCGTGCTACGTCGATCCTCTAGCCTGTCAAATCAGGTGAGGTGTCATACCGCTAATTGGCTACGTTAATAATCGCTGAACAATAAGTTTGCTGACAGGTCCGCTTCTGGCGGTAGCTTCGATAAACGAAGAGACATCCGTACAAGATTTCGTTGCGTCACTGTCTAAAGTGGCATTTGCGTAGATGAGTGTTGATCTGGTGAGCCGGACAGCCGCAAGCATGCTACCGCATGGCTCGATATTTCATTCACCCCGGACGTCCCATGACCTCACAACCCCGGCAAATCTCGCTACCCGGTACCGCCGCGCTCATCGCGGCGGTCATCAACTTGGTGCCGTTTCTGATCGGCCTGTATGTATGGATGACGAAGTCTTCGCCGTCCGTGAGTATGCTGGCCGTGCAACTGTCCAGTTTCCTCGGGAGCGTGGTGTTTCGAACCGGCCTGGTTTTCCTGATTGTCAGGTGGCACGGAGAGAAGCGGGATCAGCTTGCCTTCCGGCGCCCGGCGTTGCTGCTGGCGGCGTATGGGTTATGCCTGCTGGTCTGGCAGGCCGCGCAGGTACTGGTATTTCAGGCGCTGGTGAGAATGTTGAGCGGCGGTGCCCTCAGCCTCACGCACGTCGTGACGCTCATCGCCCCGCTGAGTGCCGCCCTCTATGCGCTCGTGGCCTGGCTTGCGTGGCGATTCGTCACTCACCTGTTCCGCAACGATGCGTTGCCAGGGGCACCACGTGGTCAAGCCCGGTGGCGTATTGCGGGTCTCGCGGCCTGGCTGTTTGCCAGCGTGTTGCTGATCTTCATGCCGCAAGCCGTGGTGATGTTGCTCGACTACTTCGGCGATGACCTCAAGCTCGTGATGCTGAACTACGTCGGCTGTATTGGCGTTCCCGCCGCGGTCGTCTTCGCAGGCGCGATGCTCGGCCTGCCGCGTGATCTCGGCCGACTGCACGTCCGGCGTTTGCTGGCGGCGTCGCTCGCGTCGATGGGTTTCGTCTTGCTGCTGGCGTACGGGGTGCTGCGCGTGCTGGGCGACGTGCTCGGGATAGCCAGTTTGATGTCCGGCATGGTGCCGATCGTTGTCCTCGCGGGAACAGGCGTGGCCTACTGGGTGTGGTTCCGCGTGTTCTACGCCGCCGCTCGCCGCGAGACGGCTGAAACGTCCCCAGGCATGCCCTCGGCATGAAAGCCGCAAGCGGATGGATCTGCTCCATCTTTTGAAATCCCGGAACTGTCTGATCGAGGTCGCTTGATGACGATATCGGTTATCTATAGAGCGATTTTTGCGGTCGTGGCTCTATTCGCCTTGAGTGTGCATGCCGAGGGCTTGCCTTCTTCGACTTTCAAATCACCTGCTGCCCTGTCGGATCTTCCGCGCTATGAAAAGCTGCCCCGGTTCGACCCGCATCGCAAAAGCTTTACGTGCGTTCATCAGGATCAGCATGTGCCGCCGATCGATCCTCAGGCCGAACTATGGTTCCAGCAGGCGCTTGCACTCGACAACCCCGACGTCTACTACGAGAAACGCGACTATCCGAGGATCTATCAACTCTACCGTCAGGCTGCTGATCGCGGGTACTGGAAAGCGATGCTCAATCTTGCATCCCTGATCCTGAGCGATTATCCCGGTGTGCCGCGGCATGACCCGGAAGCCGCTATCGAGTGGGTCGAGAAAGCGATACAGTTGGGTGTGCCTGACGCCTTCGACATGATGGGTACCTATCACGAGAAGGGGTTGGTCAAGGGCGGAGACGCGACCAGTGCCTATGCGTTTTTCCAACATGCCGCAGATATGGGCAGTCCTTCAGCTCTGACCTTCCTCGGGGAGAAACTTGATGCCGCGTATGACGACCCGGCGGAAGGGTTCTGGGCTAACTTACCAGTCGCTACCGCGATGCTCGAGTGCGCTCTCGCGCAAGGTTACGGCGATGCGGCGGAAGAATTGGGCTTTGTCTATGCGCGCCCTAAAACGGCGGAGGCAAAGCGTCGCGCATTGGTGATTCTTCACGAAGGAGTCAAGCTGGGGAGTGCAAAATGCGCAAGCGCGCTATCCATCGAATTTGATGGATTCAACCTGACCAACGGCAGAAACCTCCCCGGCGGCGTCGATAAAGCTCGCTCCGAGCGATATCGTGTTCTCAAGGATGCACTGGAGCACGCGCAAGGCCGCCTGAAACTGCAAAACCTGGACGAGGTTCTCCCACTGCCCCCCGCGCCTCTACCCAAGTGGGACGGGAACGCGAAAACATTGATCGACACCGTATCAATCGCGAACCGGCAAACCTGAAACGGCACGATGCAAGGAGCGAATCAGGCGGATGACAACCGACGCAGCGTTTCGACCACGGCCGATAGCGGCTGCTGGCCAGCATCATCCCCTTTCGACCGCAGCCCC
>Ga0157367_1001343_pt1 | contig 10806 bp, 18 predicted proteins | sample AttbisABBM2_FD_113142 | JGI IMG/M metagenome (GOLD analysis project Ga0157367, IMG submission 113142) | Fungus gardens microbial communities from leaf cutter ant in Botucatu, State of São Paulo, Brazil - Atta bisphaerica ABBM2 | ecosystem: Host-associated > Fungi > Mycelium > Unclassified ...
CTTAACTTACTCGTTAAGATCCATGATTTCAAAGCCTTTAGCGCACAATATGGCAATCCTGGCTTTCAGGAAGATAAGATCGTAAGACTCAGATGGCAGGAAAAAGTCGCGATAGACTCGGAACCACTCGGACTTGGTAGATCGGAATCCAAGACGAGATCCTAGCCCAACAGGAGCCTTCACTCGTTCATTGATCTTATCTCCGACGGGTTCCAGTACGCGGAAAATGCTGTCTAACTATAAAAGCGATTAAAATGATATAAGACCCGGAGTTAAACAAAGCTCACATTCTTTTTTTTCATATACACTATTAAAGTCCTACCATGAAGTGTTCCAACGCTGAAGAAGTGAACATCCTTATTGCCGTTCAACTTCTGAGGAACATTCTGATGCGCTAGATGAGGCGATGACGGAACCAGCGCTTCAATATGGTATGCAAACAACGACTGCACAATGAATTAGTAGCCACCTATTGACATTAAAATGGGCCAATTACCTTATCAGCAAGAACTAGGAAGATTCCGAAATCCTCTAGCATGGCACATTGCGTGACTTGTCGGAGATGAAGGACACGGCGTAGTGCTGATCTTCATTAGTGAGTAGGAAAAATCAATTGAAAGAACACAGACATCTGGGATCGTGACGGAACCCAATCCAAACACCCTCGGCGCAACCCACAGCCACAAGTCTTCGGCCGTCAGAGGTATCTAGTCCCAATTAGATATCAGCAGTAGCCGAATTAAGTAATCGCTCACTAAACGGCACTGAACAAGTAACCTTTCCGGTAAACGCATTATCCTGGTTCCAAGCTGGACCAGAAGCAGCGGCCGCTATCGAAGGAACCAAGAATGTGTCTGCACTCAACGTCTCAATCTCAAAGACCTTGTTGTTCTCTTGAACGACTTTGTGCATTGCAAGCGCATGTGCGAGTTTGTTTTGCCATTCTGAACGAGACTGAGAGGATTCGGCATACATCATGTAAGGTCCACCTGCACGTCCATTGTAATGCAATGTCATAGGATAAACAAACCTGGAGTCTGTTGCAGTATCCGGTGATGCACTTGAGCCGAGTATTTCGTTCTTGTCACTCCTTTCACCTCCCCGAAGGCCACGAAGTAGACCTGCGCCTCGTTGTGTTGGAGGATCAGTGAAATTGACTGGCGTGAGGAGATCTAGGGGTATGGGTCGCTTGTAGACGTTGTACTTGGTCGCACCGTCTTTTTCCTTCGGTTTCGTCATCACCACTGATGAAGCATTAAACAGGGCCCAGGACGAGTTGAGTTCGCAGCATCGACCCACAATAGTTATCAAACAGTAACACGAACAGTTCGCTCCAACCGTTCCATTCAAGCCCACCATCAGGCTGACGGAGCAATTTCCCTGAATGTACTAGCTGTCGCTTCTGATCAAGTAGATCCATGTCCTGGAGTGCAAAGTGTAAGTAACTTCATCCACAGATGCAATGAAAATCAAAGTCACATACGAAGGTCTCTCCATGTTTGAACACCAGATACGAATTGTACTTCCACAACTCGACCTTCGTTTTGGCATCCTGAACTCCAGGTTCCGTCTCTTTCCCAAGTGACTTGATAGCCTCAATCACGTTGGGAATGTCCATATGGTCCTCGTGACCTTCAGCAGAATTGTGCATGATGTCCTTCAATAGCAACTCATAACGCAGAAGACGAGGGATTGGCCGATTGATGAAGTTCTTCATATCGAGACGATGAGCATCTGGATGGCGTGTTTGTTGCTATCACAAAAGCGATTAATCACATCGCTTCGAGACGAAATTTAACAGAAAATACCTCAATAAATGCCTTGAATGCTGGGTTGTTCTCCATTTCATTGTCAATCCTGTACGCTGCAATCGGATAATTCGGAATGTACTCCAAGTACGCATCACGGAAATTCAAAGCAGTATCAAACATCGCTGCTGTAATGCTGGTCACGCACGGGTGCTCCTCTCGTTGAATCTCATGAAATTTTTCCATGAGTCGATGGTGATGTTCATAAATGTCGAAATAATTATGGAAAACATCGTCAATGAATTGATCCAGACGGTCTCGGGGAACGATTGGTGGTATCGCGGACCGTAGTGGGTCAACATACATCTAGAATACAATGTCTCAATTGAGAAGCTGGTCAAGGAAAAATGCGTACAATCTTAATATTCTCAAGGTCCTTCACATAGGCCATCTCTCCCTTGATCAATTCAAAGATAACACTACCATCAAGATAACAAGACATCAGCTCAGAAAAGTTCTAAAGACCTTACATGAGAGACTCACGCTTGCCGTTTCACCTCCTTCTTCGACAGGGTCTTCATGAACTCGCCGGATACGAGATCGTGCCATTCCCATTTTCCAGGTGTACCTCTACCCATAGCTGCTTGGAATGTTCTTAGCTGCGCATAGCTATATAGAGTTTTGATGGACTGAATGGCCTCCTTCAAGAAATCAACATCAGGATTCTCCTCTTCCGTCTTTTCAAGAACAGCACCCAAAAGCACAGGGTACTTTTGAAGATGATCGGAAGGGCGGTTCAGGAGATGTTTTAGGTCTGAGCGAATAGACTCTCTCTGATACCCTATCTTTGAGGTGCGCTCCTGGAACCATGAATATCAAGATAACTGTTCTGTCAACTAGTCGTTGATCTCACCTCAAGGAAGAATCTGAAATTACTGTTCTTCTCTTTTTCTTCGTTTAGCCTCCTTTCCGCAACCATGTGATGTCCGATACACGCTGGATACGCCAACCGGAACTCAACAGCAGCACCTAAAAAAATATCGCCGATCCTTTGAATGATTGGACCCTGCTCTCGTTGGCGAACATATAAGACCTCCAACAATCGACGATTGCACTCCCGTAAATCTAAAATGTTTCCGAAAACATCGTCAACGAATTCTTCCAGTTCGCCTTCAGGAAAAATAGAAGGCTTCGCAGCACGAAGAGGTTTGACGAACACAGATTCAATAGTATCGAGATCCTGAATATACTGTTTCTCTTTAGCAATGAGTTGGTAGATAATCCTGATGAATGAATGCGTCAGAATTTCACCGGTGGGAATGAATGGGGAAAAAGAGACTGACGATTGACGTTCAATTTCAGTTTGTGGTAGAGCTGCTAGGACATCCTTATCAATGTCTTTCGTCCATGAATCCTTCTTGTCCTCGATGGGCACTTCGCTTAAAGTTGACAGGGTAGTGAATCCAGGAAGATCCTTCTGCTAAAATGAGGTCAGGGTATGGAATTGACATGTCATTTAATATGAAAGGGAATAGAACTTACTCGTTTAGGACATGAAAATGAGTAACATGGAGGTCCTTCTGCTCCATTGTCTGCACAGCTAGGAGAGTAACAACGTGTAAGCATTGTTACGACACCCGTCGGCAACTCTTCTCTTTCAAAAATAGCATCCAAATCACCATCCTGCTCGTCGTAGAACATGAATACGTCTTCCACGCCATCTTGAAGAATACGGCCACCCCATTCGACTTCAAAGAAAAATAGTTGATTTTGCAAACTACGAGCGACTTGTAGCGCAACGCGCCTATCATTTGTGGACATGTTATAATTGATGGCTAGATCCCGCTGGATGAGAGTTTGGACAGTGGACTAGAAGGACCGTTCCGTCAAGAAAGCGTCAAGAAAGCGAGCCAGAGGGTAAATAACACTTACCACAATGTCCTTTCCCGTGAACGCACGGGAATACGGAATGCTTCCTTTAACATGAGTTCCCTTTGGAATCTTATCACGTAGCTGCATAGCGATATGTGAAAGAAGGAAATAGTTAATAAATCGACTCTCGTCGTCGTCCTCGTCACCTTCCCAAATTTCCTCCCCTTCATCCTGATACCTGACAGTTTCTGGGTCCGCCAAAGTGTGCAGCATGTCAGTTGGACGACGTAGCATACGAACATCTCGACTGGTATCACCTCGGTCCTGTTCTTGAGGAATAACAGTAGAACCTTCTTCGTTAGGGAAGTCAGAAACCTGGGTACTCGGAACTGCGTATGTCGAAGGTCCACCGGGGCTAAGATTTTGATTACTGGCACTAGCTGTAGGAACCGAGTTATAGTACACCAACTGGGATGAAGTTGAGACACTTCGGGCTAGTCGGGGGTCACCACCTGAGACCTTGCTGAGCCATTAACAAATGGAAATGTCGAAAGACACTCACATGGATTCAGGGAGTCGATTTGGGTGGGCAATAACCCCGCCTGTGGCGTGATGTAATCTGGAGACTGAGCCCTGTACGATGTTTGAGATACCCCAAGTGACTGAGAGGAATTACGATTGTAAGGTGAGTATTCTTGCGGAACTGTGGGCTGAGATTGGCTGCAATGGTAGCCATTATCAACCGCTCGCCTTTCGTCAACATTATAGACATTTGCTCTTGGTGATGTGGGGTCATTTCCCGGATCATAAGAAGCTCGGGAGGCGGAAGGAGAATGACCTGATGAATGGCTCCCGTTTCCATGGTATAGGGCCTTTTCAGGAGGATAAGGTGCATTAACGTGGGATGAACTGGGAAGAGTATGATGAGATCCTGGGAAATCGGATGGCAGAGGCGAACGGGTGTATGAAATTCCATGGGTCTGTCCGGGAGTAGTCGGAAGACGGCGGCCTCCTATGGTCGCGGAGGGTGTAGGTTGTTTGCGCAGGCTGTTGGAGGACCGAGCAGAGTGGTGTGAATCTGCGCTGTAATGGCTTGGTCGTGTCGAGGGATCAAAATATGGTTCGGGTTCCGGCATAGAGAACGAAGCAATCGGAGTAGTAGCTATTGAAGTCGCAGGTGTAGGGGGTAGTTTTCGCACACTACTTAGGCGAGGAGATGAGTCTACGACGATATCAGCCGAGAGGCGAACCCTCATAAATTAACAACATACAGCTATGAGAACTTGTCGGCGATGTCGGCGTGTACCATGCAGATGTATAAGGAGCGTCGTCGGAACCTCCATCTATGTTTCCATTCCCATTGCCAGATGCATCGCCATATACATGATATATCTGGTCGATGCCGGGGTTTTCTGTTAATGACAACGATGGGCCTTCCATATCAAAACCGGCGAGGACATCATTGTAGAGTTGCTGTAGTTCTTGGTCTGCTGGTGAGCGAGAGCGCGCAGGCGCTTGGGACATGATTCAGACCAGCCCAGTCCTGCAGATATATGTATAGACCCAGATTATATCAGTCCGAGGACCACACCAATTGTGTTCAAGATGTCGAGTATAGTGGAGAATGAAGCTGAAGTGAGCGTGATAGTCAGGAGGAGACAATCATATATGCAGCAGGCCATTTTCCAAAATAGTCAACGCCGGCGGGCGCTCTTGAACCCTTATTCTAAAAAACACTCCACTTTCGTCGAAGACAACTTCCAACATCTAGACAGCCTGAACTTGTCACAATCAATTTAATGGTAGAAAAATTCCCTGTCGCAATGATTTTTCTGCCGACAGAGGCATGCTACCTCGAGTTCGGCGACTAATCCCCACCGACATAGCTGAGGCTGAGGCCGAGCCGTGATATAGTATTTCATTGCATCACAATTCCCTAGCAATTCCCATCCTTGGCTACACAAACACATTAATCACACATAAATCACAGAGGGACCTCCCCATTTGGCCGTTTTCGAATTAATTACTCTAAATCAATTGCGATAACGTGATGTACTTTGATGTTTTAAAAACAGGCATCGCAGCATCCTCTCCCAAAGTCTCATCAGTGTCAAAGCACACCTGCACGCCCGTCTAGCTGAGTTACCAGATAACCTATGCCATCGGACAGAGACATACTACTCGGGATGGGTTTCGATCCAGCGAGAGTTGAATGTTCGCTTCGTACTCTCAATTCTCGACGATACAACAACTGATTTCTCATTCGTAGGGGCCATCAAAGCTTCGGACCGCAAGGGACTACAGCCTGCAATGGATCATATATTCGAGAATGAAGGCAAACCAGTGCCAGACCTCACTGCTGTAGTTGAAACGAGCAAACCAATGCCATCACAGACTGTGGACGAAGACGAGGAGGATCTCGCAGCTCCACCAAATTTAGGAGTAAATGGCGTGGCTACCGCCGCTGCGAATACTACACAAGCAGAAGCGAAGGTATACGGTTACTCCGAATCCTGCACAATGATGATTTCTGTAACGCAACGATTCTAGAGCATCAAGTGTTTGGAGTGTGGCAAGACCTTCAAAAACACAGCCCTTGCAAATTACCATGCCGAAAAAAGTGGCCACGATCAGTTTGAAGAATCAATGGAGGAGGTAAGTATAGACCCCGATAATCAGCGCGCATTCGCCGCAGCTAGTGGGATACACACAGATCAAACCTCTGACAGAAGAAGAAAAGAAGCAGAAGCTTGAAGAACTCAAGGAAAAGATGGCCGTGAAACGTATGCAAAGAGCAATAGAAGAGGCAAAAGAGGCAAAAGCCAACGAGGCCATCCGCCGAAAAGCTGGAAAGGTGAGAAATTGCTATCTAAATATTATTGTTATTCTCACAAACCTGAACTGCCTAGGACATGAACAAAATCAAGGAAGAACTGGCGTTGAAAGAAGCGCAAAAGCAGGCAGAGGCCAAGAAACGCGGTACGTACCCCATTCATAAATCTCTCCACCCTGTTCCTTGACTCTTGGTACGAATTATAGAAAAGATTGAAGATGCACGCGCCAGAGCGGCAGTCAAAGCTCAAATAGAAGCAGACAAAAAAGCTCGTGCCGAAAAGACTGCATTTGAAAAAGCTTTTCGTGAAGGTCGAGCAGATCCAGGAGCAACTACCCCAGTCAATGTACCAAAACCTGCAGTGGCCGCAGCTGCCACCTTGAGTACAGTAGGACGGGATTTCAAAGATACCCGGCTACAAATTCGCATGTCGACTGGTGGTGCACCATTAACAACGACCTTAACAAGCGATGCTCGTGAGTATACGCCCAATTTTAACTGATGTTAATTGCAAACCCACCCCAACAAACCCACCCCAACAGCTCTCCGGCAAGTCGCAGAATTCCTTGCATCCCAGAACCTCGCCGTCGATGTGGATACCGTCACATTGGCCCAACACTTCCCTCGGTACGTCCATCCTCATATGAGTTTTGAACCCCTATGAATGTGTCCACTGGCAGAAAAACCTTCACACGTTCTGATTTTTCCAAGTCACTCCGAGATCTAGGTTTAACTCCATCTGCCGTGAGTTTGTCCGAACTTCTCTATGTCGATTTATTGTATACCACGAAATATAGGTGCTCCTCGCAACGCCTTGATTTGCCAACACAGATTAACGAATGAGATAGGGAATCATGCATGTGTACTAGTAGTAATTATAAGACCTACCCAAATCAAACAATCTAGGCGTAGTCGAGAACCATTATTCGACCATCCACGTGTCCAATCGCAATCATTCCCTCCTCTTCCTGCAAAGCAATAGTTGTCCATTCGTCTCGCTCGGTGGAGTGATACACTGAATACTCTCGTGTGAGTGCCCCACTTGTTTCATCCTTAATTGTCATATTCATACGATTGCCTGCTAATCTTTGGCCCTGACTGGTATAATTCTCGGTATGACTGTCTGTGTAAATTATCGTTCCATGGGAACCAATCGCCATGGGATACATCGCCCCAAGCCGAAGGGGTGAGCCAATCACCTGGAAATTCTTGAGAGGAAGGATATAAGGAAGATTATGTTTGCTTGCGGGCTGACTTGAATCAAAAGCGTCATTGATATCGAAAGCAAAACAATGAATATAGTTGCTGGGCTGAGCCTTTCAATTAGTTACTCTGAAACTCCCAAATTCTCAACTCACCCAAGGATCGGTCCCAAACCGTACTGCTAAACGGATGGGTGCGACTTGATCCCGTATTCCAGTGATCCGGGATAGACTTATCAAGTCCACTCTCCACTGCCATCTATGTACCCCAATGGGCTCGACTTGAATGCTGTGATCCATCACCGAGGGAAGTACGTAAATCTCCACGGTCGTGGTTCTAGCGGTGATAATCCAATACTGATCTGTCAGGGCACCCAAAATTTTCTCCTGCTGTAGATTTTAAGCCATCAGCGACTTCATTTGTCATATGTTGGCATGGGCCACGATGCACAAGAACTAGGATTTTGCAAAATTCCACTGCTCACCTGTACTGTATTTCTTCTGGGACCAAGCAATTCCACCCGAGTCTGTGGCGTTCTGAAATGATACAAAAATGTTCGCCCCATGTCATCTTGAGCCAATATCAAGTCTCCAATTAGCATCATACCCCCAGATGCCTTCTCCTCTAATACGGCAACATCAATGCAAACTTGTGCAGGATTCCTCCTCGACATATGCGGGTGAATCTCACCGCCACCAACATCGTCACTAGTAGATGCTCTTGTTTCGGGATCGATATCAATCAAACAAATTCTGAGAGAAGCATCTTGGCACGTCAAAGCAGTAAAGGAATGCGATGATCCAACGTACTCTGGTGTCATCACTGCGACAGCAGCTTCTCCCGTGAGCAACGTGTTATATGCCAGACCACAAAAGTCATGGAAGGTGCGGGATGCGATACAGGTGGGAGGATTAGTTTTCAAATCCCAACATTGAAAAATAAATGCATGAGGGCCACTAGTTTGTGCCGCGGACAAGGAGAATAGCCAATGTTCGCCTCGCTGAAAGAAGAACTTGAGAGATACGATACGAGAATTAGGCGTGGTGGGGAATTCAATACTGCGAGTGACCCTAGGCATCCCTGAAGACCAGTTACTCTTGTACTTCTCTGCTTTCATGACAAGGCGTTCTAGGTCATCGGCCGTGAGTTTCTCGAGGGATCTCCCGTGGAGGCCTGGAAGCGGGAGATTTCGGCATATGAAATGTTTTTGGATAATGTTCAACCAGATGGCGTAGTTCTTAGTAGCATAAAAATAATCCTTGCAGACCTGACCTTATCGTCAGCGTTCCAGTTATTTTGAAAACAACCTCCTACTCTCACCAGTCTGAGCTGAAGTATGTCGAATATCGAGAGGTGAGATAATATTATGGGGAGGACGTCGAATGGGAGAGAGGAAACCATACAGTCCCTATGCAGTCAATCGCACAGAGCAGGGAGCAGGAGAATTTGAGGGATATTATGTTTTGATGCCAGTCCACTATTTATCCCACTCGAGGTTTTCCATGAATGTCGATCATCATCGTGACCACGATGGGGCTTCCCGATTTCGGCGATAAATCCAGAATCCTAGGCGTGCCTCCGATTCCGACAATCAATCGATCTCGGTTGGACCACATACCAGCTTTGCCTTGATTCTGGGGTCCTAGGTGATAAAGGCATACCCTGATTGAAGAAAGAAATAAGCTGTTCTTGTATCCAGACCTGCTTCAATGGACAGATTCGTCCAGAGTACACAACATTGCATTACCGCACACGTCCGACTGACCAACTCATGACACTACCGAGAGAACCTAGCCAAGTGTCATGTCGAGTTCGTAACATCATATAGATAGCATTGCGAGAAACATGATAGCCTTATGTTTTAGTTTGCAACCCCTGTCGTACTCATCAGTGACCGTCATCCCACTAAGTCACTCGGTGCCTCATGAAAATGATTATTTTTCGCCGAGACCTTGGTGAAAAGTCAGGGCTAGGGGCTGGTCTCCATTCTGAATTCGTATTTTCCACTCCAATCAATGATTTTAGGGGTTGACAGTTTCGGTGTTGGGACACGAGGCAATACTGCATCAATAAGATGCATCCGATTTCGGTGTTCTAATCATCACAAGGACGTGGAGATGATTCATTGCGCAGCCAGGTGGGAGACATAATGACAAGGAAGGATCCAGCTTGTTCAGATTGGATTTTCTGTGGTCTTAACACCCGCTTGTCACAACTTCTAGAGTCCCATGATGACTTCAGGATGTATTCATCAGTATGAAAAATAGAACTATTGCCCTCGATATCATGCAAAAATATTCTAATCTACTGTGAATTATGAATCACAAAACGGGCCCTTGTCCAGGAGAGTGACTCATTCGTAGATCTACACAATGCTCCTGACGTGACTCAGTATGACTCACAAACTGTTCATCCTCGTCACACGACATGTACGAAAACAGCGGACATGTCAAATCTCCCATGGGCTTGGCCTTTCGACGAAATCGCACATTTGAATCTACGATTAAGATGGTTGCCGACATTTAGTCCGATAAGCCCCATTTGATGTGGTCAGTTTGGTGCGAATAGGATGAAGGCTGACAACTCTGAGGTGAGTCTACCCAGCTGATGATAGTGTTATGTCTGACGCAGCAGGAGATGAAAATTTATGATATGTCAATTGATCTTGAATATAGTAAAAATTAGCAGTACGCGTACTGCAGACAATTAAATGAGGCTGTCTGATTGGTGATTTGGGTCCTCATCAGGGTCCTCATCACATGGTGGGTATTTGATATACAGTGAGAAAATAGACAAGGAGTGAAACTACTGCTGGATATGGGTAAGTAGCGTGACAAATTGCAGGCAGTCGTCGAGCAGAGGTGGTCGAAGAATGGTTGTTGAAAAACATCGTGCGAGCCTGTGCGATGCATGTGGTATGCTTCGGTCCTAAACATGTATAAAAATAGTGTATAGTTAGTATCCGTTTGCCTCACTCGCTCTCTGAGGTCTTGACATTGCATGATTATTTGTTACAAAGTCCCAGGGCCTAGTAATTGAAACAATGAGACAGAAATCAGACTATTTGTTTACTGCCCTAGGCTATATAATCCTCATGGTCCTTCCCAAAAATGAGTGACTGCGGAAGCGCAACTACAGAGATAACAAATA
>Ga0157367_1001345_pt1 | contig 10800 bp, 10 predicted proteins | sample AttbisABBM2_FD_113142 | JGI IMG/M metagenome (GOLD analysis project Ga0157367, IMG submission 113142) | Fungus gardens microbial communities from leaf cutter ant in Botucatu, State of São Paulo, Brazil - Atta bisphaerica ABBM2 | ecosystem: Host-associated > Fungi > Mycelium > Unclassified ...
ACTAGTAGTTGCCACAACATGTTTCTTTTATACAATATGTATTAGCAGCTAATACTCATTATGTGGCTGTCCAATAAGAGATTAATATCAATAGATAGACTAAGGTTCATTAATAGAGAGAAAACCTAAATATGCCTAAATATGCTCATTATAGGTTGAGAATGGTGCCTGGTTACATAAGCTTCCAGTGCATGTTCTGATCCATTTCAACACTATAAAGGTCTAGAGGATAGAAGTGCCCAAGATCCACTAGGAGCTTTTGAGTAGTTCTCTTTGCCCTTGGCTTCTCACATTTACTTGTGGCTGATTCTCATGCCACCAAAGTTAGACTTCTGATGATGTGAATACATAATGGCCTGGGAAGCTGCTGGTAATAATAACATATACGAGTCACTTCCCCATCAGCTGGGCCAGGTCAACAACCTCGATCATCGAATTGTTCAACTTTCTCGATCCCCTAACAAATAAATTCCCAAAAAATAAAATAAGAAATGACAACACTCGCCAAACCAACACGTAAGCAAGGCACACTTCACTTTTGATTCACCCTACCGACTTAACTTGATTCTGATCTTCTTATCTTTTAGTAAAAACAGTCGACGTCCCTCTTCACTTTGCTCTTCTCCTCTTCCCTTCTTTCCAAGCACTTGATGTTTTTGGTCCTCTCGATGCTCTCAATACAATTAAGCGTCAATACCCTTCTCTCCCTCTTCGTCTTTCCATTCTCTCCACTACGACTCTTGCTCCCGTTTCCACTTTCCCGGCTCCTCAACATCGCCATCGTGATGATGAAAATGGTGATAACGATTCAACTTTCATTCCATTTGAACAAAAAATTCATCCCACACATACCTATACCTCACCTCCTTCTCAACCTATCGACATTCTCTTCATTCCCGGTGGTTTAGGTACTCGATCCAATTACAACGGTAATGATAGCGATACCGATGAACCAAGTTGGAAACCTCTTGTTTCCTACCTAAACACTTTCTTCTCCTCCTCTACTTGTATCAAAAACCTTAAAGGCATCTTCACTGTATGCACGGGTTCAGTCCTCCTCGGTAGAACTAAACTATTAGGTGGTAGAAAAGGTACACTGGACGGTGTACATGCTACTACTAACAAAGCAAGTTTCCAACGCACTAAAGAAGAATTGAATCAAGTGATCTGGGAACCTAAAGCGAGATGGGTCAGGACAGATCTCTCCTTACCTTTAAGTGGACAAGAAAGAGGACCGTATCACTCGCACACAGTAAAGTTATGGACTACTTCTGGTGTAAGTGCAGGTATAGATGGGATGTTTGCATTGATTGAAGAAGAATATGGAGCGGATGTTGCCAAGTTTATCGCCGATTTTCTGGAATACGAACGGAAGACTGATCCAAATGATGATCCGTTCGCTGCTCAAGTTTGATAACTAATACCCGAACTCCTTCCTTCCTACATTTAGAAACCCCTTCGAGAAACACTGTCAATAAAACTTCTTCATATGTTTAAACTGTCTATGTACATGAAGTGAAAATTTTGATTCAAACGCACAAATACCAAAGCAAAGAGAAATGCCAGACATGACGATAAGGCCGTAGCTTAAACCAACCAACCATTTAAGAAATCGATCTGGAAAGAATGAGAACAGAGACATCTATATACAATGCAAAAAGATCTTGTGTATACACGAGAGATAGTGAGACAACGACGACGTCAAACGAGCAAAGTGCAACAAACTCAAGCATTTTGGAAAAAGAGAAAGGGATAAAACCGGCAGTGGAACATTTGCAACGATTGAAATCAGGTAAAAAAGAACTGCAGGCTGGAAAATACTATGCATAGCACAAACACCCAGGATACACAAAGATCAGAACAATAGACCCAAGTTGATTGTGACTTTTGGTTGTTGACGGATAATCTGTCCCTCCGAGCTCGAAGATATAAAAAGCCGACAACGGGTATATGCAATGGGAAAAACTGATTCAGAATTGAGAGAGTAGAAACCCTGCATGGAGGAAAGAATACAAGCGCGATGGAGGCAGGGTATATGGGAAATGAGATGAAGCAGACGGCCCTGTCACACGTCTGCAAAAAAAGGAGCAGGGAAAATCAGTTATACAAGATATGACATCATCACAGGCACCACTGACCTCATAGACGAAGAATCTACGAGGGGTTAGTTGCCTGTATGGCATCTCCACTATGAGATAGAAGAGGCTGACTAGCAGCCCCGGAAACAGTACCAGGGGTGTTCACACTTGATGTGTTAAGATTCGCCAAACCAGTCATATTCCTTCCGTGCCCACCCATGACTCCAATACCGGGCCCAGATCGGTTGAGAGTAACCAATCCACTCCCGCTCCTTGGTCTCCCTGCTAACCAGCCAGGTCCAACATTGAAAGCTGATCCACCAGGAGGCAGTTTGTTGCCGCCTGCAATAGAAGCTGCGTCCGAAGTGTAAGTATAGGGACCTAAAGGTGCACTGTCACTCCTAGCTCGGCTAGACCGCTTGACTCCACTAATGCTGTTTGCTACTCCAGATCCGAGTCCTGCAGGAGCACCACTGGTAACTGCGATACCAGGAAGGTGACCAAGTAATGATGAAGGAGCAGTAGTTGTACCAGGTGATGAAACGGTTGATCCATCTCCTGTCAGGTGGTGTGCATGATGCGAGTGGGCCGCAGATGCATATTGATTAGGGTGACTATGCGGCTGTAAATGATGATTATATCCGTTCATGTTTACGTTCAGGCCTAAGCCATGCAACGTCGACATGGCAGGTTGTTCGCTAACGGATAATCTCTGTCGTTTAATACCAGCAGCAGCGCCTCTGGGACCCATGCCTGGTGCGTTGCCATTGACACTATTGGCACACCCTGTCGAGTGTTCGTCATCATAAACGCCCTCCATGGAGGAGGGAGAAGGACTGGTGGTATCGGTAGCATCAGTAGGACGTGAAACCGAAGTGCCCGCCTGACCACTGGGTGCGTAAGCTACATGCTGGAAGCTTTGTTGTCGGGAAAATGAAGAGTGGATAGGAAGATGTGAGTGGGAATGGGGAAAGTCAGTGCTAGTGGGGCTGGAACTCGGACTCGGTACAGAATGTAAGGAAGAATTGAAATTGATCGACAACGACGGGGGATATTTTGCTGAGGTAGGGGAGGTGACATAAATATTGGGATTATCATTGGTAGTCAAGACATCATTTGGGAATGGTGATACTGTTATATGTCAGCCGACAATCCTAGGGACGAAAAAAAGGGAATATTCTCACTGGATCCAGGGAAAGTTTTCCGCATGGCGTCCCACAGTTTGTTGACGATACAGAAGAGGCGTTCTGATTTCTTGCGTTCAAAATTGAAATGTTCCCATAGACGCTGATTTTCGTCGCGCATGGTTGCTAACTGTGCGGCGACCTGATGCACAGACAAGGTCAGGACAATAGCATGAAGTCAAATGCTATCAGGGAGATTTACCTCGCCGGGGAGTTCCACGCGGTGTTTGATGGTAGGATCAGGTTCGAGTGCTTTTCGTTTAATTTCATCGAGGAGATCGGGACGGCCACGTAGAAACTTGTGATGAGAAAACTCCCAAGTCTGTGCGTCGGTGGAGGTGCGCTGGGCACGAGGGGTCTAAGGGGGCGATGAAAAGCGGTGTGATTGGAAAGACAGAAGGGACATACGCGGTTGATCTTATGAAAGCCATACATGTTGAGTTGACGTACAAAACTAGAGAACTGGAGGAGGTGAGGGAGGAGGGACCACGAGGCGGTGGACGAAACTCACATTGTTGTGCTTGAAATGAGAGCCGAGGATGCTCCTGCTGAACTCGCCGACATTGGAGACGACGAAGGAAGTGCCAAGGTCTGTCCAAGCAATAAAATGGGTGGACTTTGGGTCGTTAATCATCCTGGAGGACAAACGTAAGAGGCGCTGGAGAGGTTGCAAAGTGGAGACTGACTGGTAGAGCTTTGTAACGAAGTTGCTAGTGGCAACGGGCTTGCCGAACATAGCGATGCCGGACGAGATGACTGAGGGAGTGGCCGGGGTGGCGGAGGCGGTGTATGTGGCCGAGTCCTCTGCGCCGCTGTTGCTGCTGCTGCCGTCGATGGGACTGCGCATTTCGTGGTCCTCGGAGAGGTCGACGGAGGACGGATCATCGTAGCCGGAAGGGTCGGCATTACCTAGGGAGACGACGGCGGAGGCGGAGCGTTTTCTGGAGAGAGAGGCGGAGACAAGGGGCCGAGTGTCGGGGGACGGCGGGTGTTCGGCGGGGAAGGACGGCGGATGGAGGCCGTGTAAGGGGGCAGCGGAGGGTGCAGTGAGGGCAGTGAGATAGTCCCAGTGGTGTTGGTGTTGTTGGTGGTGGTGGTGGTATGAATCCATAGCGCAAGTCCATATTCGCGGCCTCGATTTCTTATTGCATCTCAGATCCAACCACGTAAACACCGTCTACACCGCCAAACATCCCGGCCCGCGATCCTCCATTCAGATTGATGTGGGTCGACTGGGTACACCCGGTCTGCTGTCCACGGTCCCAGGGATCGACAGAAAAATATATGAATTTGTGCTATACCTATACACCCCTGAAGATCAATTCCCCAAACAGAAACAAAATGATTGATAAGCAGTTTATCACAAAGATCATTCCTCTACACTGGAGAATTGAAAGCATCGACTTTGAGTGCTCGCGTTCAAGCAGAACAGATCTCATTCGGTAATCATTCGGCGGTATCATTGTTTTTGTGCATACATGCGTCAGTTATTCGTCAGTTATTCATGGTCAACAGGTCAGGTGTATTATATTGCAAATTCATAACGATTTGAGCCTTAGTACATTCCACATCACAGATCGGATCATTCATGACGATTATTGCCTGATTACAAGAGCCATTCGTTCTCTTTCTTCACATGACCAACCAATAATCCAACCACTCTGAATTTCTCGCACGTACTTGTACTCACTGGGATACAATGCTGCTGCCGCATGGCACCCAGCTGCCCCAAACAGCTTGGATCATCACAGCCCACAAGTGAATTGACGTGGAAAAGGACATAGGTTTAACATTCTGACATTTGGGTTCTCGTCAATGCCTTGTCTACTGTGGAGTGTGTTCGTCCATTGGGATACGATTCATGCGAATAGTGAAGGGGGCCGGGTGACTATGACGTCATAACCGCCGATTTACATTTGACAAGTGACAAGTGTCACAGATCACAGAGGTCATGATTTTAAAAAAACTCTCGGCTACTAAACCCAAAATGTCTTAGTCTATGTTCAGTATCTCAAATCCTGCTGCTCCGTATACTATACATACAGTGTTAGAAGATCAGAGGACATATGATGGCTTATGCATCATATGTCTTCATCTGAAAATCTTTAGACGCCGAAAATAGCAATAGGTTCACGGCAAATCAAATTCATGATGCCCACCGGCACTAATCGGAATAATACATCACCTCACCTTCCTAAAAAATTCACTCGTCACTCCCTTAGTTGCTTTTTTCTCCACTGGTTATAGCTATCGCAGCCATCTTTTGACGAAGACTGCCTGATCCTTTCAAGCTTATCCTGCCATCTGATGGCTTCCATGCAAGAAAATGTCCTTCAGCAAGTGAGGTGCGATTATCCCTCGTTTAAAAATCCATCCGCTCTCAATATACCATACACAAGGAGCCCTGAATTAAACCAGGAAAGGAAGGCTAGCGAGATTTTTTCTTTTTTCCAGGGGGGTGGGGAGGGCTCTTCCTCAGCTGGATGAATGGGTGAATGGCAACATGACGTCGTTCCACGCGCGACAACATTGTTTCAATACAGTTCGAGGGATCAGGTGCATAACTGAACTCCACGATTCCACGCTTTACTCATATCATAATCTCCTAAAAGAAGGTCTTTTCTGATTCGACGGTTCGATGATTTAATTTTTTCACGGGCTGAGTGAGAGTTCTTTTGATAAGTACGGGAAGTTCCCTGTGTCATGGGTAGAGGGTTAAATGATTTCCAGTCAAGTTCAGGAAATCGATCGCTTTTTTCCGTATACTAAAGTCAGCCAATATGACAGCTAAAGATTGTTAGGTGAATAGCTGCATCGATCGATCGCGAACGCTTCTTGCCCCACCCTTTGATCGACTCTTGTGCCCCCAATATCGGGAACCAACGAAAACTCTTCAAACCTTCTTCTATTAACTCTTAGTGTTTTTGGAGTTGGACAGTAGGTCTTCTTATCCTTCCCTTTCTCCCTCTACAGCACCAGATAACGAGCTCAGAGTCCATTCGTTGATTTCAGATCCTAGAACAAGTCGAAAAGAATTATCGGAGACACATCATTCACGATTTTCGTCACTGAAACACAGTTTTGTCGAAGCATGACGATAGAGTAGTCAATTTTGTGCTACGATCGGGTTGAACTTTTCTCGGCATTGGACGACTACCGTGGTATGCTGTCTATTTCGGGAATATAGTGCAGATTTGGGACATAAAAATCATTCAGTATCGTCAATGAAATCATTTAAAGGTCTGAAATCACTTCGAATTTCTTTGTAGATGCGATCCTCAAGAGGCGTCCTGATCCCACCCAGTGGAACTGTCGCCACCACAGAGGAGCCATCAGGAGCCATCAGTAACACAGATCAAGTGTGATGGTGATGCGTGACATCTCGTTTCGTGTGTGTATTATTTCTGAAGATTAAGACAAACGTTTCTCTTCTTAGAGCTTTGTTGTGTTCAGCGGCTCAGTACGATAATATCAACAATAGGCAATCAATCAACCTGCCCTTTGGCTTGACAACTCTTACAGGCATGGAAGTTCCTATCATAACTCCCCGTAGCGGTCCAACGAGGTCTTCTCGTGCTGAACGAGAGAAGGAGGGCAGAGGCAAGGTATGTCCATTAAAATTTCAACCCCCTAGAACATTCTTAAGTAGCTCTCTCTTTTTGGACCTGAAAGGCGAGTTCGATGTACAAGAACACTCGATATAAAGAGAAGTGAGGATCCTCTCTTGACCATTCTTTTACCTTCCGTGCTCAATTCTCAATCGACTGTGGAAAAAGATATCAAGCGATGCGAGAGCGATTTGAGAGGGCCAATGCCGTATGTTCCTCCTTCTAAAGGTTTGATTCTCGTATGGCTTTTTTGGTAATGAAAAGATAGACCAGAAAAGCATTGTTGCAAGACCTCGAACTTGCTGACGAAAAACTACGGAAAATTCAAGAAGAAAATGAGTGAGTCACCCGTGGTCGTCGCAATCGGCCCTTAATTGAACTTGACAATCAAGTCTTCTCCTCGACGCGATGCTTGCGAATCTACTACCATCCCAAGTCCCCAACCCTGGATACCACCCATCACCACTCCCGTCTCATCCAACTATTCCCTCTCAATCCCAACATTCTCCCACAGAATTACCTACCCATCAACCTTCTTCTTCCGCTTTACATCCTCTCTTCTCTTCTTCACACTCGTTTGGCCCAAGACTCGATCACCAAGATACTCATCTACCAATATCTCTGCAAAACTACAACAATCACCCAACTCCTAACCACTTTTATCTTTCCTCTAGCTCATATGATGGAAGGGACGGCACAAGCCATCATTATTCTGGCAGTTCAAGTAGGTCAAGGGGATTACAACCCGATGTCGGCCAACGTGGTTAAAGCGTTGTTAAAGCGTTACCAGAATCTCACATGGTCTAGATTTCGTTTTTCCCTCGGAATAAATGCAGTGACAATTCGCTTTGTTGGATTAGTAATAATGAAACTTGAACTTGAATTGTGAGGACTGTTGGTTAGTGAAACGAAAGGAAGGGGAAGTAAATTATTGCCACGAGGTCGTCAAAGTCGAACTGAGTGTTCAGATTCTGAATCTTGATCATTCTTGAGTTTTTACTTGCCAACGAGAAGGATGTGACCCCGAACAAGACTACTAGTGGTTTTCAATTCAAGGATGTAGTGAGAATCCAAAAAATCTTTGTAGACAAGACATCTGGTGTAGTAGTAGTATCTTTAGCCAGGTGGAGCTGCCATTTAGATGATATTGGACCTAACCGAGCGTAAAACATGGAACTAAATTAGAACTGCTTTCTCATGATTGTTGCATTCCATAAAAAGACCTAAGGTATACAATCGGTATCCAATTTGATGTCTCCATAAGGACCTAAGGTGAACTTGATCAATAAAAGCTCTCTTACGTCAAATAATCGCGCACCGAAATGGTCTTCGATGGAGGCGCCTAAAACACTACTTGCATCACCAGTGGAACATAGAGAATTGTCGTTATCCTGGCCAGGGCAAGCGAAAAATGATCCATTTTCCTCAATGTGAATCTCGCCTGATTCATGGTGGAAGCCAGTGAACCTGGGAGGAATGATGGGAACGAGATCTTTTCTATCCATTTTTTCCAAGTTTAGGAAACGGTGCCGTAAGATTGTCACATGGTAAAGTATCCTCACCGACTTGTTATGCGAGTAATCTTCAGGTTGGCATCAATGAAGTCAGCAAATGCTTGATTTCCGACCTAGAATATCTGTGATTAGCGAATCAGAACGGTTTTCCAGGAGAGATATGGCATACACGAGGTTGTCCATAATTGATTATTTCAATATCAATGTTAGGGATGTGGAGATGAAGGAAAACAGCTTCAAGGACCGAAAGAGCGGCACCTGAGAAGCAGATTAGACATTTAAGTAGGTCATAAGCGTCCTAGAAGACTCGCCAAGAGAATGACCAACACATTTGACTTTATTTGTATTATTATCTTGCATGGTTTGCTGGACTGCTGCAAGCACATCTTGAGCCGTTCTAGAACGGCTGTCAGGACCACAAGCAATAAGATATGATACTAATTACAGCGCGTGTTCGTCCCTGAAACCATTGTGTACCCGGATGTTTTTCGAGATCCCAGGGAAAAGTTTTGCATTGAGCTTCTCAGGGATGAATTTGGCGTCAGTTATAAGTGACTGACTTTGTGAAAGCTGATAAGTACGAGCAGCCATAACAGATTCTAAAAAAGCACATACATCTTATGTCGATCCGTCCCTTGATGGGCTACGATGATAGCCTGTGAGGCGACACACAGTAAATATCTTTCCTTAATAACTTGCGGAAATGCTGACTCACTTCTTGGTTCGGATCAAAACCGACATACCAAAATTGTACATCACTTCCATCTCCTCCACTTGCTGTAGGCTTAAAGTTGGGGTTGGCGTCGCAATTGGCTACATGAGATTGGAGATTGGTTACTCAATCAGTCATATCGCCAGAACCCCATGACATACCTCCGCAGGACCAATTTTTTGTCTTGTTTGCTGGGCAATATGCCGCGGCCGCAAAGAAGGTGAAAGGGTTAAATTTTTTGAAGTCAGAGGCAGATACAGGTGTAGGTGTTCCTGCTCGACGCGCGAGGGGGAATGGTGTCGCTAAAACCGTGCTTGTTCCGAGTAGCAGAGTGGTAATATAAACGAGTGGATAGACCATCTTGTCGAACGAAATGGATTCAAGAATAATGAAATAAAGATGTCGTAAGGAAAAGATAGAGAAAGAAAAAGAAAAATCGGCGACGACAAGAAGCAGCTAGGACCAGCTAACCGGTAGCGAAGGTTCTACGTTTGTCCACGACACAGACGCAGGATATATGTATGATCGTACAATGGTGGGAAACCTCTAAATGATGAATCCGTTGCTGGATCCATCACTTGACAAGTTTGATGAGAGGGTTTTCTGAGTGTGTCTCATGCAGTGTATCATTCGTCACCATCAAATGGGCTGATGTCAGGATGTTGCGGCCGATTTGTACGATCTTATCAAGAAGTCAGGCTAGAATAATGATTCCTGTCATAATAAGCTTTAGGAATATGTGATTGAGTAGGACTACCCCTTATAATTACACTTGGATGTTGTTGGATCGCTAGTCGCCCATCATTCGTTCGTCACTTCATGGTCCAGGTTGCTCAGCACTTGGACCCGAGCTGTTACCCGCCGTCGTTCCATTCTCATAGTACTTTGCCACTAGAGCACAAAAGTTCCTTGGAACTACGTCTGAGATATGGGATCAGAACAGTAGAACAGGGTATGGTTGCCATAGATGCTTTCGCTAATATGATCCAGGTGGTCAGGACAACAATAATCCAAGTTCAGGAGTCAATATGATGGGGAAAGAAGAGTTATGAGACAAGTTGAATGGATAGCTACGGTTACTGTATAATCAAACACATCCTCGTAAGCATTGTCGAAAATGCATCCATTTCTTATTTCAAGTTTCATTTTCGTATGCTTTCCTCTGATATTTCATCATGAAAAATTATGGTGTCGATGTAGTTGAACAGACCTGCCACCAATCCTGGGATTCTGAAAAACTTGGTAGTCAGTGGATTACACGAATTCGCATTGTATTACTGGGACAATGGTCTATTTCAGGCTGAGCTGATGGGGTCTGTGTGTTAGATGTGCTCTGTCCAGTCCCATAGTAGTCAGCGTGGACTTGATTCCAACCCATGTTTCCTGATGGGAAACAGTGCACTCCATCCCCGTGATATGTTGTTCAACATCCTCATCAATCGACCTGTGGGCAACTAGTGCGCTGTTCGTGACCTGGAACACGCGTTCAAGCCGGCCAGGTCATCCTCTTCGTTTGAGGGGTTGTATCAGCAATTTCGAACCAACACCTATCAGGGATGGTATTATCGAGTACGTGCTCTAAGTTCTTTTTGAGATTCCCGTTTCGGAAGGATAAACAAGAGTGAACTTGAAACGCTCGAATACGGGTATATCCTTTCCTTCCTTTGTGCAGCTTCAAAAATAGATTACATACTGACAATCTAT
>Ga0157367_1001346_pt1 | contig 10795 bp, 15 predicted proteins | sample AttbisABBM2_FD_113142 | JGI IMG/M metagenome (GOLD analysis project Ga0157367, IMG submission 113142) | Fungus gardens microbial communities from leaf cutter ant in Botucatu, State of São Paulo, Brazil - Atta bisphaerica ABBM2 | ecosystem: Host-associated > Fungi > Mycelium > Unclassified ...
AAGAACAACAGGACTTACATAGCCGCCATTTCTCGCACTTCCACGATTTCATCGTCGAGACACCGACAAAGCACCTAAACAGAGAACAACTAGATTAATACTCTGCTCACAACGCAATAGAGGAGAGATTGTTGCGGAGATGATTGAACACCTACTTCTAACATTTCAACAATCTTGATGTCTGGAATCAGAGGGAGCTGTCGGAAATAGAACACTGGTTGTAGTTAGCACTTTTTCATCCAACTCTATGGTACAAAATTTGTATCAATGAATCGAAAGGATAGAGACAAGCCAAGAAGGATGCTTCAGCTCTCCTTATCTTATGGAAAGACAGAGACCGAAAGTAAGCGTTGCCACAAACCTTGTACAAGTGGTAAAGCCTTAAGTCGAACTTTCCATGACTAATTTTGTTTATATCAGTATAAGTGAGCGGATCAGGTAGCTGACAGGGATACTCACAGGGGAGCTCTGGATCGTGTGGAAGATCGCATCCAATATTGGACTGACTAACGGTACAGGAGGAGTCACACCTAACATCCGGACCAGTAAACGGCTTGCTCTCGACGCCAAGTCATCGTTATCGTTCACTGTAGCATGTCATGATCTGCTCTAGGCACAGCAAAATGCAGGGAAATGCACATACATTCCGTAAACCTGAAGATTTCGGACTGACGAAAGCCAAAATCAGTTTGAGATATAGAGTAATAGACGATAAATTCGCACCATCAAAGGTAAGATGTAATCAAAAGTTGAGATGGCATGGAGATCATGGAGTGACTGATATAGCCATATGCACACTGTCGTTCCAACTCTACATCGTGAAGAAGACAACTCAATTCGATCATCCCAACTGGAAAGTCACCCAACGTACCGATCATATGTAGATTGGAACGCCCGGACCCCGGAAGGGCGTTCTTGGCGCCAGACCCTGAAGCGATCAACTAGTTGAAGTACTCGCGTTCTATGGTAAGTCCCCCTCATTCCCATGATGTCGTAATCCGGTGGGACAATTTGACATTCTCTGACGAAAGCCTCCGCCTCTGGGTACGACGGCTTGGGTTGCCACTGTGGCGGCTTCTGTCAGCGTTAGACTGTAGCAAGGCAGAAAGACTCGCCTTGATGTTCTCTGAGAACATCAATATATCTCCAATATAAGCGCGAACCTATGAATTTATCAGTAAACAACTATGCACGTCAAGACCGTGTAAACAAACATCATCGTGTTCACTCGAGATTTCAGCCCAAGACTGTTCAACCGCTTCATCAGCCCAAACCATAAATTTTCTTCCAAGTTCCTCGTAGAATGCCCGGTAAAGTGTGACAACCTTGACGGCATCAAAGGCCATTTCCGCATTATAATCAAGGGATCTGAAGGCGCCAACAATACAATCGACTAAAGGCTGTACTCTTCGTGGATCGCGATGATAGAACATGTACTATGCCATGGATCCTCAGTCTTGGTAAACCGTGGAAAAGAATATATGAGGCGTACTTCTACAAATGACGACCAAATGGATAACGTGTCCGTCTTGATGTTCTGAGAGAAGACGTTTTTCATATGTGGGGTGAACCAAGCCCACAACGACTCCTGCTTTTTTGCAGGCCAGTGCTTCGAACCTACATTCACCGACATGAGTAATTCAGTCTCTGAAAGATATTGCATCATACCCCCTAAGACACCCGCCAGGAGCTCCGCAGCAGCACGTTGCTTATTCTGGTCTTTATCTATAATCAACTTCTCTACGACTGGCTTGAAAACATTGAATGGTTTATCTTCGAGGAGCTGAACTGCGGGAGAGCTCAGCAACTTAATGAGTGGCAGATAGAGATAACATACAAATTGACTTGACGCAGGACACATTATCCTGAATGATAGCCGTCTCGTGGTTTTCTTCAGCGTAATGCGCAGACACTTTTTCCCAAAATTTCTGTTGAGTTGTAGTCTCGATTGCGGCAGAAATTACTTCGGGACTTGTAGAGTCCCACGGGGAGAATGTAGACTTCGTCAAATGAGGAAGCATGTAGAGCTTGATACTTTTGTCCCATGCGAGCCAACCTGGAGGGTCTTTGTCATAAAACAAACTTGGGTATGGATTGAGTAAGGCCATCTCCCCTCATAGGATGTACTCACGGCTCTTTACTAGCAATCGACATATCAACTGGGACTTTGTAAGCGTTCAAAAAGTTAGATGTAGTTTGTCGGTGAGGCTTCATTGGTAGCATGCGGCTAAGTGGATTGATATTCCGCATAAGTGCTAAGTCTTCTGGCTTGTTAGCACATGTTCGTAGCTTGAGGAATCGAATACTCTTCATGATAGCCCTCTGCGCATACTGCAGAAAGATATGTGATCGGATTCTATGGTGGAGGGGCATTCATGAACTTACGTATCGCTTAGGACGAATAACCCTCTAGTCAGCTCTGGCGTTAGAGAAACGGACAAAACTTACCATCATGGGGTGATCATCATGAACCTTCTTGAGGAAATACTGCATCTGTGCACCTTTCAGGGGCACATCACGTCTCACGAGTGTACGAAAACAGCGGATTGCATAGATAGAGTATCGCCAGTGCAACTTCCCGGAATCTGAAAGTCCCAAGATATAATTTGTCTGACAGCGAACTTCAATAGTTGTTCACAGTCGACGTATATATAAACGTACAATTTCTTGTATTACAGCGTCCGTCTTCCAGACCCTGTGAATTCTCTGTTCAAGGCATCGACGGGTGACCTCTTGATCTTCTTCGGTCAAGATCAAAGGCGCTTTCAATTGGGCAATCGCATTATCGAGCCTCGGTTTAGCGACGTCAAAAACAAGGTGACAAGGCTCGAAGAGACTGTTAAAACCTGTTGCTGTCTAGCGCGAGTGAAAAACGCTTCAAGAACGCGAGCTTACAATTCTCAAAAACAACTGATGAGTAACTTTGCAAGGAGGGTTTTTCATTGTGTTGGCAACCAAAGAGGTGTTGCACAGTCGTCAAAGCAAGGCTAGGCTCTAAAGATATTCTGAATCAGGTGCACTCATTTGAAATACAGACACGAACCAGATAGGGCATACTTTCCAAAAGCAGGATAATTGATTGTCCAGAGAGCGCCCTTCATCCTATCGTCGTCTTCTCCTGGTTCTAGGGCTTTGAAAAGGACGGGCAAGGCACGGCGTCGAACGCCATCGTAAATCTATACCGGCGTTGTTACCATTGTCTGAATGGTGATGTCTGAATGGTGACTTGCATACGTACGTTTGAAATCGCCTCCAGAATTCCTTGGCTGGACCTGAGATATGTCGACGTTTGAGTGTATCTTTAGGTGTATCTCATTGCTGCAAATTACTTACTGTCGAATGCTGGGATAATGCCAGATAGACCATTCGACAAGATCATCAATCAAATTGTCTTCCAGGGTGCCGCGGCAGCGCTCAATAGAATTCCATCTGAGGCGAGTAGAAGCGTAGTATCTATTAACAGCGTTAGAAGATGTATTGGAAGCAATATAAGGGTTTGACTAGCCTAGCTTTTCTAACATAAACTGCCCGGGGCCACGTCTTCTGTCCGATGTACAACCGTGCCACGTTTTTTTCAGATGCATAGCTATCACCATTGACCTGCGAACTTGAGAAAATAATGAGATGTATGTTATTGTCAAATGACCTGTAGATACTACCTGTCACGGCTGTCTGCATACTCGATGAAATACGTCCGCATGGATCTGACCTAGAGGACTAGAAGTTGACCTTCGATTGGATTTATAGCAGCCGGCTCACTAATATTTGGACAGCATCAACCGTGTTTTCTTCACCCTGCTGGCGTAAGGATATCGAGGCCAAATGCAAGAAATGGCCGAAACGTTTGCGGAGACTTGTAATAAATATGTAGTCGGGTTTTGAAGCATCGGTAAGGCAGAAACAAGAGTTCACGGGTTCGAGATGGGCAATCATCTCCGGAATCTCATTACTGATACATGTAAGTTTTCATTCACAACAACGGAAGATGTATGTGCTCACATAATATCACTGGTATTTGTGAGTTCCATATAGTAGTTTTGAGGTATTTTCTCCTCGTATAGTGTTGGGATACCGGCGAATGCATTGCGAACAAGTGTTAAATACCTGTTGGGTATTAACCAGACCACCAGGAGAAAGACAGAGGATTGTGCACCTGCAAAAATCGTTCCTCCAATTGGCATCTCTTGGTACGTCTGTATAAATTATATTGGGGAGACGGCGTTTTAGACAGAGAACAGGACAAACTAGGTTTCATTAATCCTTCCAAAAGATCAAGAGTGGGTTCCACGAGCTCTGTAAAAATCTGCAGCGCGAACTGAATCTCATCTTTACCAGGGATGTGCCAAGATATCTATGAAATTGAGATAAAGTTACATGAACGAAAAGTCTTTTGCTATACAGTACCTGCACTTCGTTAGGACAGTAACGTTTACCCCAGTATCGGTGATGATTCTCGCGAAACTCTGAGGGTAGTTGCGTTATGTAGGTACGGACAGAACTACAGATGAATGCTGACCTTGACTGTCCCATTCCTCGGGGTTCACAAATTTATTCTCCAAGGGATAGGTGTGAGTAAGAGTGAGTAAAAGACTCGATAACAGCTTTCCCGTCCAAGAATATCCTCGTTTCGAGAATGTTTGATCCCTGAGAAGACGTAACAGAGATATCAGCTCGTCTTTATATTTCAAGGCCTGAGGGGTGTCATAAGTAGTGCTAGATGCTCAAATAGGAAAAAGTAGTCGTACCGCCCGTCCATCACTGTTGCGACAAAGGACTGTAAGTCGAACTCTGCTTTGAGACCTAAGACTTAGACAAACTGACTTATAAACAGCACCTCGCAAGATGGCGAGGTTCCAGTGTAGAGTTGCGTCAGATGGCAGCGGGCAAGATGCCGAAGTTGTTCTTAAGGAACTAGCACCGTTTTCGAGCTCGACCTTGATGTTTGCCTCACAAAAAGAAAAAAATTTGGCCATCGTTTTCGTGGGATTCGCATTGGCAACACACTCCACTAATTGGTGAATCGCCCGGACAGCATTTGTGTGTACGTTGGTGCTGGCATAATTGAAAACCATATTAAGTACCATATCAAAAAGCGGCTCGGATAAGTGCACGCATATTTGACTACACGCGCCCGCTACGGCATCGACGACTTGAACTGAAGCATTCGTTGGTTCAGTTGTTTATCCATTTACAGGGAATTATCTTTGCGTACCTTCTGTTGTGCCTCCACTTGACTGGTTCGGGCCTTCTTCAGGTAGATTTTCCAGCAGCTGAATTACCCGTCGTATGAAGTTTGCTACCCAGCCTGGAAAATCTCCCGTTGAGTCCTGATGACGTAAGATCCATTAGCAAGAAAGACATGGACCAGATATTTGAGGAAGTTTTACCTTTAACAGGGCGTCCTCCTCTTCGGATGTCAATTTCGGAGCGAGATCCACAAATCCGTCAATGTCGTCAAAAGATAGAGAAGGTAACGTAAGATGAGTCTCCGGTGGATGGATTGCTTCGATGTCACTTTGAGGTACAGTATTACCAAGCCCGGTAAGATCTCCGATGGTGATGTACTGTGAAATCTCAGCTAGAAAGGAGGTAGTACACAACTAGAATTGTTCTAACGTGAAAAGGTGAACAGCTGTATAGTCGAAGGGAAAATCATACCGTTTTAGATGGATCATTCTGTACTACAAGTGAGCAAGATGTTGGAGTAATCACTACAAACGTACGAGGTCGATTCCGGGAATTAATAGCTGAAGGATTGGCACAAGATGCTTGGCACCAGCATAATGAACCTGCCGAGAAACAATAGCCGGTGCAATTGCACCTAGTGCCTTAATAACGGCAATTGTGCGATGAGTCTTGCATATCATTGAATTGGGTCAGCCACACCTCTTCGTGAAATAGAATTCAACTCACCTCTGTGAGTGCCTCTAGAGAAGGTACTGCACGTTCCAAAATCGGATTGAGGATTAAATCGGGCTCCATTACACACATAGACTTCAAGCACCCTTGAATATTGTTCACGACCGCTGAGTCCTGTGAAAACATAGCCAAAAGTGCCACAGTCCGCATAGACTTGACGAGCTCTCGCTTTATCTGCTTTGTCAACCTCCGGTTCTGGAAAGAATATGTTGAGTTAAGTCCGCTAGAGCTGGAATTGACACACCATGGGAGTTTTACAGTCGGGTTCTCGCTCTTGAAACCAACCTACAATTCCATGAGTTTATGCATCAAATTAGAAATGAAAATCCAGACGTTTGTTGAACTCAGATGCGATGGACTTAATGAAGGCGCTGAGCTGGTTGTAACATCAAAATACGAGGTCTAGGATTGAGACAACAGGCTCACATCTTCGGTCCAGGTACCGGAGTTTGAAGGATGAAAAAAGCTCTCGGTGGACGCAATCAGTCGAGCCAAAGAGTCAAGGGCCTTTGACCCAGCTAGATACGTTCTCTGTGTAATGTACGTTCCTTTTCGGAGGGAAGATGCAAGATAGTCCCCAGAAGTACTACTATTGCTCTGGGGATGTGGTGTGCACGTCCCTGAAGGAAGAGGCGAGAACATTGGCGTTGGTGCATTGGATGCTGGGACTGGAATGCCATCTGGAGCCATCGAGTAGACGATTATCTTTGCTAGCGAAACTAGATTCAATGTGGTTGGTACAGTCGTTATTGACAGACTAGGGTGAACATACCAATACGCCACTGGGGCTTTGGGAGCCTCCCGATCTCAAAGCCAGCATTACTATCCGCCAACGGACCAGTGGTTAGAGATCCACCATCAGCGAGAGATATTTCTGCCCAACGTTCAGCAATAGTCCACCTGATAAATGATCAAATAAGTATGCTTACCCATTGAAGCCAGACATTTGCACATCAACAAATTCCACTCGTGCTCGGAAAATATGCCAACGTCCTTGTACAAACCAGGCCAATGTGATTCACCTCTCTGACTGTCATTTTTGGACCAATTAGGTCTTGTTTCTCCCTCTGAAATTACATCATCGGGAATTTGATAGATTTTTCTCGGATCGCTGACCTCAGGATCCATATGCATTTCTGACAACTTCGAGAGGAAATGCAACATCCTTTCATCATACTGGTAGGAATTCATAGATTCCCACACACGGAGTAACATTGGAAGATAGGTTTGAGGGTGGGAAAGAGGCAGAAAAGTCGTGAAGTAGTAGTGAGAAGATAGGACTCTCTGAGGAACAAGTCAGGGTGAAAGTGGATGTAAGATGAATCCGCACACACGTCTAAGCTAGTTCCATCAATTAGGGGAACGAAAGTAGAGAGCATGTCATTTATAGCAGCAGGATGGAAAAATTTGCGGGCATTATCAGCAATGTAACCCATACACCACGATAGCTGACTGAGTTTTGCGATTAGCTGATTGCCGAGTATGATACGAGAGGTATTTCATACGTGTATTCAAACTGCCTTCGGGTCAAGAATAGATCTTGGCTGAGAATGTCGTAGATCGGCTTCCATGGCAATCTCATGTCTTCTATGGTCAAAAGTTTCTTTGATTTCGTCAGAAGTCGAAAGCCGTCGGCGCAGCTAGCCACAACTTGCATCGACATCCCGGGGACAATGCTGAGCTCAAAATACAGTTCCGCAAGCTTGATCCGCTTATCTTTTGGAATAGGATACTTAAGTGTGATCCAACTTGGAAAATTCATCAGCCCTGTCAATCCCAAGAACGGAGAGGAATCACAAACAACGCCAGCATCGTATCCCACTGCAGAAATCCTACGTCATAATCCTGGGCCTCAACAGCTTGACAGATTCTTTTTATAATAAAATCAAGCGTTTGTTGCATTTGCGAATAGGGTTCGACAGAGTATGGGAGCAAGCGTGCCAGGTTCTTCAACTTTTCGATTTCCTTGTTAATATCTCTGGGCTCGACTTGGTCGTGTGAAGTAGATATGGATATGTTAGAAGACGTAGATGTGCCATTTATGTACCCTATGCCAATGTCCGGTAATGTCATGGCTCTTAAGTTGCCTGTTAACACAGTTCAAGAATAGGATGTTACGAGAGTGACGACTATGGAATCTGAGAAATCTCACTCGAGGATAACAAAGTCGTAAGCTGTGAATTGTATAGTAAGTACTTCCGATGATATAGATATATCAGAAATTTCAATTTTGAATAGATGAGCAGAAGACGTAGATGGCAAAGACAAAGGTGGTGGCTTTGAAACAAGTATGATGACGAAAGCGCCCACAAGTATCACAGGCAAAAGGTGGATTGATCTCCAACAGCCATACTTGATTGAGACATTGGAGAATATTACTACAAAGCATGGCTATCTATTGTCCCCCCACAGCCATCACTGCGACATCTTGCAGTTCTTTTACTGCCCGTTCCCGAACAGTATTCCACATAGTGTTTCGTTGAGCGCGGATGTCTCCTAATCCCTCCCTGATTTCTTGGAGCCGCTCAACATATTCTCGCCCGTTATCGTGTAATTCCCGTAGGAGGAGAATTGATTTTTGCAAACTTTCGAACTGTGTCTCAGGTAGATTCAAATGTGATCCATGAGCAGTCAAATCACTGGCATTGTTGATAAATATCTTATGCGTTGTTGGTGTGAGGTCTGGTGCGCGATCAATTCTCTTGGTACGATCATCTTGCTCCCCCGCGTCTCCGTCTTCATCCTCCATTTTTGTGATAATCTGAGTCTCAGACTCCTTTTGATCAGGATCTTCGCTCATGACCTGCCAAAGCCTACCCAGTGCGTGTCGGAGCGTTGCCTCACCCTCAATGAGACCATTTGTCGCGTGCTCAAGTTCGTTGAGGAGTTTCGAACGAAACGTAAATATGATAGATCTGTCGAGTACCAAGGATGAATAACTGAGATGAACGGATGCAGGAGGAGGATAGGGAGATGTCAACGGTGGAGAAGGGGACCGTGATAGGTGAGGAAGGGTCGGCAGGGACGGTGATCGCCGTTCTTGCGGAAGGAGCATCTTCAAGCGTTTTCGAGCACGTTCCTCGGACTTGATTCGCTCGTTAGATCGGTATTTAACAAGAAGATGGCAAAGAACCAACCTCCCAGTCCTCCATACCAGGCCCCCAAGGCGTGATTTTCCCTCTTCTTACCCACCGCGCTCCCTTGGCAGTCTTGCAACCCCAGTTCCCGGTTTTGGACCCGACAATGAGGTCTTCATCAGAATCATGACCATGAGAGGGATAGTACCACATGTTATGATCACTTAGAGGAACAGAGGGAAGATCGTCCATCCTACCCCTTGAGTCAGTTCAACAAAGGTGGCACAAGATACAACTGACGCACTCAGAGCCATCTGGCTGCCCACAGCGACGTTTGTGGCTACTCATCTCTCGTACCCAGATATGAAGTTTTAGAAAGCCGAGGTAAGGAGTACCACAGGGATATGAAAGGTGCTCGGCATTTTCCGAAATACCAATGAACTTGTGAGCCCCTTTTTGTACTTGACAGTTGTCACCAAGATGTTGGCACACAGCCAAGATACATACAAGAGCACTTATCCTTCATTGGACGACTTGCAAGGAAAATAGTTGTTGGAATTGTTGGAGAGGCACGACGTCTCAAAACAAAGTTCGGTTTCTATCTGATTTCCTTTTTCATTCTCTTTTCCTTTCTGTTCTCTTCTTTCATTTCTTGATTGACAAAAGCAAGCAAGGCTTATATTAGCCGGGTTGTGCCAAACCCCAATGACATCATAATTGTACAGTTTTATAGTTTTTGTTCTACTTGTAATTTTTTACTATAGCAAAAAACTGAGCATACAAAGAGCTAAATATTGAAGTAGATAATAGAAAAATGCAGGAAAGAGTAATAGATATAACTTATATTAATTTAGACCACTTATCCACTTTTATGAACTCTTTTACCATGGATCACCAGTACTTAGTGTTTGAAGCTAGCAGATACTCTGTACTTCCCTCAGCCTAATAATTGACTAAGTAACATACTTCTAACTTAGCTCTGTGCTATCTGTGAATAAGCTGACCACTTTTGGATCCAAGTAACTTGCTTTCTCTTCTATTCTCTATTATCTCCCTGTCATAGACCCACTCCAATGTTATTCATCTTCTGTGATAGAGATAAATGGGAAAGAACAGTATCTATTTCAGAGGCTCCCAGGATATGAAATGGGACAGATGGTTATTTGGTACAATAAGAGAGAAATCTTTAGGTAAAATAGTAATAAATGTCTATATTATTGGTATGACTTAAGTTCAAGTGCTAAAGTAAAAGTGTACTTATATATTAAGTGACATAAGAGAACTCAATAGTTTCCACTATAATCTAGTCTATCTTTTATACTCTAAGTTGAGGAGATCACAAACTCCAATATCTACTGTTGTCATGTGCCCAAGATCTGTCTTCTATAGTGGTGTTATTCTTCTGCAAGAACCCTATATATAACCTATCTTCCATAATAGTGTTATCTCTGTAATACATTCATACATAACCCATCTTTTGTAGTATTAAACCTCACAAGTGCTTGGCCCTTTATAGTAGGATTTACTTCTTTCTAACATGAATTCCTGTCAGTATCTTATTACTAAAATATCTGCTCAGTATTGCTGCTGACATCACTTGAGGCTATACTATGAAGTAATAACACTACTTGAGTATTCCTTACTGTTGTGGCAACCACTAGACACAAAGTCCAATAGCGTCACTACAAGTAAATCTTACAGGAGGGATATCTAGTGGGGAACATGAGTTGTGTATTCACAAGAGAACTTGACAGAGAACCACAACAGTATTCTACCTACTATTTATATAAAGTCCTCAT
>Ga0157367_1001347_pt1 | contig 10790 bp, 7 predicted proteins | sample AttbisABBM2_FD_113142 | JGI IMG/M metagenome (GOLD analysis project Ga0157367, IMG submission 113142) | Fungus gardens microbial communities from leaf cutter ant in Botucatu, State of São Paulo, Brazil - Atta bisphaerica ABBM2 | ecosystem: Host-associated > Fungi > Mycelium > Unclassified ...
AGGTTGACGACATTGCACTAAGTCACGGGGCCATCGGTTGATACTCGTCCAGGGTAACTATGCCCGCAGCTTTAATCACTCATGAAAGAATAACGAGTACGTTACGATGAAAAGAATGTTAATCAACGCAACTCAGCAGGAGGAGTTGCGCGTTGCCCTGGTTGATGGTCAACGTCTGTACGATCTGGATATCGAAAGCCCAGGACACGAACAGAAAAAAGCCAATATCTACAAAGGTAAAATCACCCGTATCGAACCCAGCCTTGAAGCGGCCTTCGTCGATTACGGTGCAGAACGTCACGGTTTCCTCCCTCTGAAAGAAATTTCCCGCGAATACTTCCCTGCTAATTACAACTCACACGGTCGTCCGAACATTAAAGACGTGCTGCGTGAAGGTCAGGAAGTCATTGTTCAGATTGATAAAGAAGAACGCGGCAACAAAGGCGCTGCGCTCACTACCTTTATCTCTCTGGCCGGTAGCTATCTGGTATTAATGCCAAATAACCCGCGCGCGGGTGGGATTTCTCGTCGGATTGAAGGTGATGACCGTACCGAACTGAAAGAGGCGCTATCGGCGCTGGAACTCCCTGATGGCATGGGGCTGATTGTTCGCACGGCGGGCGTCGGTAAATCAGCCGAATCGCTGCAGTGGGACCTTAGCTTCCGTCTGAAGCATTGGGAAGCCATCAAAAAAGCGGCTGACAGCCGCGCGGCCCCGTTCCTGATCCATCAGGAAAGCAACGTGATCGTGCGCGCCTTCCGCGACTATCTGCGTCAGGATATCGGTGAGATTCTTATCGATAACCCGAAAGTGCTTGAGCTGGCACGTCAGCATATCGCCGCGCTGGGCCGTCCGGACTTTAGCAGCAAAATTAAGCTCTACACCGGTGAGATTCCGCTGTTCAGCCATTACCAAATCGAATCGCAAATCGAATCCGCTTTCCAGCGTGAAGTTCGCTTGCCGTCAGGCGGCTCAATCGTTATCGACAGTACCGAAGCGCTTACCGCCATCGATATCAACTCCGCCCGTGCCACGCGCGGTGGCGATATTGAAGAAACCGCCTTTAATACCAACCTGGAAGCGGCAGACGAAATTGCTCGCCAGCTGCGTCTGCGCGACCTGGGCGGCCTGATCGTTATCGACTTCATCGATATGACACCGGTTCGTCACCAGCGCGCGGTTGAAAACCGTCTGCGTGAAGCCGTCCGTCAGGATCGCGCCCGTATTCAAATCAGCCATATTTCACGTTTTGGCCTGCTGGAGATGTCCCGCCAGCGCCTCAGCCCGTCCCTGGGCGAGTCCAGCCACCACGTCTGTCCACGTTGTAGCGGCACCGGCACTATTCGTGATAACGAATCTCTGTCGCTGTCCATTCTGCGCCTGATTGAAGAAGAAGCGCTGAAAGACAACACCAAAGAAGTGCATGCTATCGTGCCGGTCCCGGTTGCCTCTTACCTGCTGAATGAAAAACGTGAAGCGGTAAATGCTATCGAGAAACGTCAGGGCGGCGTACGTGCGGTCATCGTGCCGGACGACCGGATGGAAACCCCGCACTACTCCGTTCTGCGCGTGCGCAAAGGCGAAGAAACGCAAACGCTGAGCTACCACCTGCCGAAACTGCATGAAGCCGAGATGGCGATGCCATCTGAAGAGGAGCATGCTGAGCGCCGCCGTCCAGAGCAGCCTGCTCTCGCAGCCTTTGTGATGCCCGATGCGCCGCCAGCACCGGCCGAAGCCTCACCGGAAGTGGCCACACCTTCAGCGACTGTGACGCAACCCGCACCAGCGGCCGCGCCGGCCAGTGAAGGTTTTGTCAGCCGTCTGCTGAGTGGATTGAAAAAACTGTTTGCTGGCGAACCTGCTCCGGCGGCTGTCGAGCCGGTTGCCGAGGTGACGGCCCCGCAGAAAACCAGCGAGGACGAGAACGGCAACCCGCGTGGCGATCGTCGTAATAATCGTCGCAACAATAACCGTCGCGAACGTACCCCGCGCAACGGTGATAACGCACAACAGCGCGAATCTCGCGATAACCGTGACGCTCGTGATAACCGTGATAACCGTGGTGAGTCTCGAGATAATCGCGAGCCGCGTGAAGACAATCGTCGTAACAAGCGTCAGGCCCAGCCTAATGACGCGCGTGACGATCGTCCGGTACTGAGCGATGAAGCGCGCCAGCAGCGTGATGAGCAGCAGCAACAGCGCCGCGAACAACGTGCTGAACGTCAGCGTCGTCGTCAGGAAGAGAAACGTGCTCAGCAGGACGCTAACAGCGCGGTGGAACAAACCGCCGAAGCGGTCGCGCCTGCTGCTGTGGATGCGCAGGAAGACGAGCGCGTTCAGGTGATGCCACGCCGCAAACCGCGCCAGCTGACGCAGAAAGTCCGCGTTGGTGATAACAATGACCAGCCGCAGGCCGCCGCCGTTGAATCAGCCGAATCGGCTGACGTTCAAAAGGTGCAGCCTGTTGTCGAAACGTCACAGGTTGAAGAGACGGAGGAGAACGAAGGTCGCGATAATGCCAATATGCCACGTCGTTCACGCCGTTCACCTCGCCATCTGCGCGTAAGTGGTCAGCGTCGCCGTCGTTACCGTGATGAACGTTATCCGACCCAGTCCGCGATGCCTTTAGACGCCGCTGCGGCTTCGCCTGAGATGGCGTCCGGCAAAGTCTGGATTCGCTATCCGGTCGCGCAAGCGAATGAAGAGCAAATCGTTCAGGATGCGCCTCAATCGACACCGGACTACAGCCGTGAAGAGACTGCACCTGCTGTTGCCCTGCCTGTCGCCACCGAGGAAGCGCCGGCTTCACAGGCTGCGCCAGTACAAATCGCAGAGCCGCAGGCTGACGCCCCGGTTACCGTGGTGAATACTGACGATACTCAGGCCATTGAAGCCCCGGTTCATCATGAACCTTCGGTGATTCCAGCCGCCGCTGAAGCCAGTGCTGAAGCGATCGCGCAACAGGCTCAGCCTGCTGACGCTGTCGAAGCGCCGGAGGTGAAGGTGCCGGTTGTCGCAGAATCCGCGCCTGAAGAAACGGCGGATGAGCATGCGGGCACTGAAGTCAGCGCTGCGACCGAAGCGCAGGTGGAAGAGGTTTTACACGTGCCGGTTGCCGCTGAGGAAGCCATTACGCCGGTTAGTGAACCTCATGCACCTGTTGCCGCACGCGACATCCCTGTTGAGGCATTAAAAGCCAACGCCGAAACGCGCTGGAAGCACTTTGCTTCTGCACCGATGACCAAGGCGCCTGCGCCAGTGTGGCAACCCGAGCCTGCCCGTCAAAGTGACTGGCAACGTCCGGCCTTTAAATTTGAGGGCAGAGGTTCTGCTGGCGGCCACAGCGCTACCCATCAGGCTACTGCACCTGCCACCAAGCCGTAAGGCGCGCTAGCAGCACACATGAACCCGGCTCCGGCCGGGTTTTTTATTGCTTGCACGGCGTAACAGGCGATGGTTCGGGGACACGCAGCCCTTAACTGAATGCGGCTCTCAGGCAGGGCAGCGTTACAGGGATAAAACCGCGCGCGCGAGTCACGCGTTAACGCATGCTTTTCAGAGTGGCCTCGTGGCAACGCACAGGCTGCAGGCAAAAAAAATCCCACCGTCCCTTATCAGGACGGTGGGAAAAACTAAGCGCACCCGGTTAAAGTACGCCCAAATTTTTTATGAATTTAACTGAAACAGCGACATCTGAGACATATCGGTAAAGGTCTTGTATGAAGCCTGCAGCGCCTGCTGTTGCATGGTGTAGCTGGAGATCGCCTGGGTGTAATCAACGTCCACCAGGCTGCTCATCTGGGAATCATAAATGACCTTGCGATCGTCCCCCTGCGCATTCAACGTATCTAACTCTTTCAACTGAGTACCGATCTCGGAACGGACGCTGAGCACATTGTTCAACGAGTTGCTCAAACCACGGCTGGTTTTATCCATTGCCGCAGAAAACGTGGCTTTCGTCGCATCGTCCGCGCCGTTTTGCGGCACTTTCAGCGCACTGATGGCGCTGTCCAGCATGTTAAACAAGTTCGTTTCACTGGTACCGCCGTTAGGCTCTTTCACCGCATTGCTGGTGATAGACATCACGATGCTGTTACCAGTATGACCGATGGTCATGGTACGGTCAGTGTCCACTTTTTGCGTAATGGCGTCGGTTCCGCCCTGATAGGTCACACCGCCCGCACCGTCCACAAACGGCGGGCTATCGGTTTTGTAACCCGCGAAAATATAGCGACCGTTGGCGTCTTTGCTGTTGACCTGGTTTAGTAACTGCGCACGCACGCCTTCCAGCTGAGTCGCATAGGAGGCGCGGTCATCATCGCTTAAGGAACCGTTTGCCGCGGCCACGATCATCGACTGCGCGCTCATGATGCTGTTCGTGACGCCGTTAAGGGTATTTTCTTCCAGCGATAATCCCTGGTCGGCAAAGGTACGCGCAACAGAATACTGGCTTGCCTGCGCCTGCGTTTGCGACAGCACGACCGCACGCGATGCGGCAATCGGGTCGTCTGAAGGATTAGACACTCTGAGTCCGGTGGAAAGCTGTTTTCCCGCGTTTAACCAGGAGGATTGCGCATCGCTAACGCCGCGAACCTGCTGGTCAAAAATCATATTTGTACTGAGTCGCATGATGTCCTCTGCTTTTAGTTGATGCTAAGCAGGGCGTCAAAAACGGTGCTGGCCGTTTTTAAAACCTGCGCATTCGCCATGTAATATTGTTGGTATTTCGTCAGGTTCGCGTACTCTTCATCCAGGTTCACGCCAGAAACAGACTGCTGGCGGTTGGTGAGCTGCGTCACCACGTTCTGCTGTGTCGTGCTGGCGGTTTTGAGTGCCTGGGTTTTATTGCCAACGGTACTCACCATCGCGCCGTAAGCCTGGGAAATCGTCGCGTTGCCGTTAACAATTTTGGCATCCTGCAACGCCAGCAGCTTTTGCGCATTGCGGTTATCACTTTCACCGCCGGTCGCGGCCGCTGCGGCGATTTGCGATCCGCTGGTAATAGCAACCGACATGCCGTTAACCACGTTCTGAACCGGTTTCACCAGGAAACTGTCTTTGGCGTTTGGCGTGCCGTTGACCGTCAGGCTCATCCCATCCAGATTAAGCGTCGTAACGCCGCCCGAGGTCGTGGGTGTAAGCGTGGTTTTGCTGTTATCTGACAAACGTGTCGCTGACCAGTTTGTTCCGTCATAGCTGACGGTATAGTTTGATGCCTGCAGGGCACTGGTGTTAGTCCACGCGGCCGTCAGGGTGGCAGAAGAGGTATTTTTGCTGTCCCCCTGCGCCGTAGGAGTGCCGATATTAAAGAAGTCGACGCCCTGATTACCGTTGCTGTCGAAGCCTTGCTTATGCACGGCGTTAAAACTGGTTGTAAAGGCCGCCGCTAACTGGCCCAGTTGGTTTTGTGCCAGGTCCAGATCCTGCGAACGAAAGTTCAGCATACCGCCCAGCGAACCCGTAGTTATAGATGATTCGGGAAGCTGCACGTTGCCAGCTTGTGGGTCAACATAACCCACTGTGGTGCGGGTCAGGTCACTGCTGGAGGGCATAGCCACCAGTTTGGTGGACTGAAAACCATTCACCAGCGAAAGGCCGTTAGCCATGGAAACGGTATAGCTTCCATCTTGTTGTGACACTGTCACACCAACGATATTATTCAGACCATTTACTAACTGATCGCGCTGATCCAGCAAATCATTCGGTGTTGCACCGTTAGCCGTGCTGAGTTTGGCAATTTGCTGGTTAAGATTCGAGATCTGCGTGGTGAAGGTATTAATCTGATCAACATTAGAGGCAATGTTGGTGTTCACGCTGTTTTGCATGTTGGTCAGGTACTGCGCCTGGGTCTGGAACTGGTTAACCAGCCCCTGGGAGTTGCTGAGCATCGACTGACGCGCCGCCGGATCGTTGGCGTTACTGACCACGTTCTGCATGTTGCTGAAGAAGCCCTGAATCGCCGTCGACAGGTTAGTGGTCGAGGTCGACATCAGATCGTCAATGTTCGATACCTGCGAATACTGTGTATTCGCTGCGTTATAGGTGGCTGCCGAACCGCGCAGCTGAGCCGCGATAAAACTATCATATTCACGCTGAACGCCAGTGACGTTAACGCCGTTGCCGTAATAGCTTTTCCCCTGCAGGGTACTGTTTGCTTCGGCCAGAATGGTGGTCTGACGTGAGTAACCCGCGACAGTGTAGTTACTGATATTGTTACTGGTCGTGCTTAAGGCGGCCTGTGCGGCACTGAGCCCGCTCATTGCGGAATTAATTATGCTGGACATCTCGGTTCCTTACATTCCCCCGTTAACCGGGTTGCTGTCATCAGTGTGGTCGCCAACATGCGCTGGCGCGCCTGGCTCTTGCTGTTATTATCGGCATGCTTAAGTGAAACTTGAGGCGGAATAATCAGAACAGCGTACTTAAATCCTGGCTATAGGCTTTAACGACTTTCTCGCCCATGCTCTTGAATTGCTGGATCATTCCTACCAGTTTTTGTGCGTATTTCGGATCGGTCGCATAACCCGCGGCCTGTAATGCCTGCGCGCCCTGCTCGGCACTTTGCGCATTGGCCACGGCCGCATAACGCGGATTATTCGAAATCAGTTTGACGTAGTCGTTTAACGCTTCGAAATAGGATCCATAGACCCGGAATGTCGCGCGCACTTTTTTCGCTTCGCCATGCTCGTATTCGGTGGTCATGATGTCGGTTGTTTCGCCCTTCCAGTTGCCGCTGGCTTTAATGCCGAAGACGTTGTAGCTCGGCTTGCCGTCACGGGTCAGGATTTGACGCTGCCCCCAGCCGGACTCCAGCGCGGCCTGCGCCAGAATCAGGTGGTGAGGAATACCGCTTTGCTGGCTGGCAGCCTGAGCAGGCTGCGTCAGTTGCGCAATAAAATCGCGGCTGTCGCTGGGCAGACCGGTCGGAGATGGCGCGGGCAGGCGCGGCATCGCTTTACGCACCATCTGCTCCAGCGGCGTTGCCCCTATGCTGCTCATGATAAAGCTGTTATCCAGCTTCATCGGAACGGTTCCGGCGGTTTCGTCCGGTGCTTTGGCGGGTTCCATCTGTTTAACGATGATATCCGCCAGGCCCAGGCCACGTTTACCAATATCCTGCGCAATCTGCTGATCGTACATTGACGTGAAAAGTTTGGTCTGTTCATTGCTGAGTATGCCGTCCTGCGGTAGCGCCTCGCGCATACTCTTCAGCATCATCTGAACAAACATCCCTTCGACCTGCTGTGCCACCTGTAGCGCTTTTCCTTTCGGATCAACAGTCACCTGGCGTTTAAGGTCATTCAGTGAGCGGCTGTCGAAAGCCGCATTCATCAGCGATTGCGCATCGTTCATCAGATAATTTCCAGTTTAGCGCGCAGGCAACCCGCGCTTTGCATTGACTGCAAAATAGACATCAGTTCGATAGGCGATGCCCCCAGGGCATTGAGCGCGCGCACGACACTGTTCAGGTTGGCGCTGGAGTTAACCCGCTGGAGAGCGCCGCCGCTCTGACGCAGATCGATCTGCGTATTGGTGGTGGCCACGGTTTGTCCACCCGCCAGTGGCGTATTAGGCTGGCTCACGTTTTGCTGCTGATTGACCGTGACTGACAGGTTGCCCTGCGCGACGGCACAGGTATTCAGTTTCACTTCACGGTTCATGACGACAGAGCCGGTACGTGAGTTGATGATCACCTTGGCATCTTCTACAGGGACAGACACATCGATATTCTGTATCTCAGCCAGTAAGCGAACCTGTGCACCGTTATTCGGCGATACGCGGACCTGCACAGTGCGCGCATCCAGCGGCTGAGCAGAACCGTATCCGCCACGGGCGTTAATGGCATCCGCAATACGCTGCGCCATAGAGAAATCTTCGGTGTTGAGCTGCAGGTTGATGGTGTTCTGCGAGCCAAAGTTGCTCTGCAGCTCACGTTCAACCGTGGCACCATCGGTAATACGTCCCCCGTTAAGCTGGTTGACCTGCACGCTGCTGCCGCCTGCTGCGGCACCCGCGCCACCGACCAGGATGTTGCCCTGAGCCAGCGCATAGACCTGGTTATCGACACCTTTCATCGGCGTCATTAACAGCGTACCGCCGCGCAGACTTTTCGCATTACCCATGGACGAGACAACCACGTCCAGCGTCTGTCCCTGGCGGGCAAACGAAGGCAGTTTTGCCGTCACCATAACCGCCGCCACGTTTTTGAGCTGCATGTTGGTGCCAGGCGGGACGGTAATGCCCAGCTGAGACAGCATGTTACTCACGGTCTGCGTGGTAAAAGGCGTCTGGGTGGTCTGGTCACCGGTACCGTCAAGGCCAACCACCAGTCCGTAGCCCAGCAGTTGGTTATCACGCACGCCCTGAACAGTGGTTAAATCGCGAATCAGATCGGCACGGGCCATCAGGCTTACGCCTAACAGTAACCCCAGACCGACACGCCATAATGCTAACTTTTTCATTGCAACCTCTTAGAACGGCGAGATATTCAGGAAGAAGCGCTGCAACCAGCCCATATTCTGCGCTTCATTGATATAACCATTTCCGACGTACTCAATACGTGCATCGGCGACGGCCGTTGATAACACCGCGTTGCTGGCGCTGATGGTGCGTGGGTTAACCACGCCCGAGAAGCGAATAAACTCGGTGCCCTGGTTGATCTCAATCTGTTTTTCCCCGACCACGTGCAGGTTGCCATTCGACAGAACCTGATCCACCGTGACGGTGATGGTGCCGGTAAAGGTGTTATTGGCAGAAGCCCCGCCTTTACCCGCGAAATCATTTTTGCCACCCGCCGCAAAGTTGGCTTTCTCGCCCGATGCGCCGGCTAAACCGGCTAAACCGGTAGGAACGGCCGTGATGCCCAGACTGCCGCTGCCGTTACGGCTGGCATTCGAGGTTGAACTTTTGCTGGCGCTGACGTTTTCCTGCAAGGTGATGGTCAGCGTATCGCCGATATTACGTGGACGACGATCCTCAAACAGCGGCTGATAACCGTAGTTAAGCGGCGCGACGCCCTGAAAAATTGAACCGTTCACCACCGGTGGTGCAGATGGCAACGGCTGAGCCGTGGTCGCCCCTTGCACCAACGGCGTGCGCGGTACCAGTGCACAACCGTTAAGAGTGAGTAGCAGGCTTGCTACTAACCAATGTCCAGGCTTGAGAATATGTTGCATCGCCACGGAGTCACGACCTTATAAATGACTGTTCTTCAGGCCAGCCTGCGCCGGCCCTGTTCGTATTACAGCTGAGTTAACTTCGCCAGCATTTGATCGGAGGTGCTGATCGCTTTGCTGTTAATTTCATACGCGCGCTGCGTCTGGATCATGGTGACCAGCTCTTCCGCAACGTTAACGTTGGAGGTTTCGGCATAGCCCTGATACAGCAAACCTGCACCGTTCTGGCCCGGCGTACTGTCAGTCGGGGCACCGGATGCCTGGGTTTCTTTGTAGAGGTTTTCACCCACGCTATCGAGACCGGCATTGTTCATAAAGGTGCTCAGCGTTAACTGACCAACCTGGGCGGCCTGTGTCTGCCCCTGCTGGGTAACGCTCACCACACCATCGCGCGACACGGTAATGCTGGTGGCGTTAGCGGGAATCGTGATGCCAGGCTGAACCGGGAAACCGGAGTTGGTCACTAACTGACCATTCTGATCGACCTGAAACGAACCATCACGGGTGTAAGCAGACGTGCCATCTGGCATCTGGATTTGGAAAAAACCCTGTCCGTTAATGGCGATATCTTTTGAGTTATTGGTCTGCGACAGGTTGCCCTGGGTATGCAGACGTTCGGTCGTCACCGGACGTACACCGGTACCAATTTGCAAACCTGACGGCAGCGTGGTTTGCTCAGATGACTGGGTACCCGGCTGGCGCATCGTCTGGTACATCAGGTCTTCAAATACCGCACGTGAACGTTTAAAGCCATTGGTACTGACGTTTGCCAGGTTGTTGGCGATAACGTCCATGTTCATCTGCTGGGCATCAAGACCGGTTTTCGCGATCCATAAAGAACGAATCATGTATTTATCCTCGTGCCTTAGCTGCCGATGCTCAGCAACTGATTGGCTTTTTGTTCGTTTTCGTTGACGTTTGAAATAACTTTCATCTGCATCTCAAAACGTCGGGCATTGGCGATCATATCGACCATGGTCTCAACCGGTTTGACGTTACTGCCTTCCAGAACGCCGGGCATCACCTGCATGTTCGGATCGGCCTGCAGTGCGGCACCGCGAGTCGCCTGCGTCGCGGCGGTCGGACGGAACATGCCATCGTCACCGCGCTGTAACTCTTTACCTGTTGCCTGAACCAGCTTCAGACGACCCAGTTGCACGGTGGCATTGGGTGAGTCGCCAGCGTTCAGTCCGGTAATCGAACCGTCAGCCGCAATCGTGATCTCTGAACCTTGTGGGATCACAATCGGGCCGCCCTCGCCCATGACGGGATTGCCCTGCACCGTCAGCGTGCCGTCCGAACGGATTTGCATGTTGCCGTTGCGGGTATAGGCTTCGCTGCCGTCTGCAGTACGCACTGCAAGCCAGCCATCCTGCTGCATCGCCACGTCCAGCGGACGTTCGGTGTAATCCATTGCACCCTGACTCATATCGGCACCCGGCGTGGATGCCGTTACCAGCGTACGCGTAGGCAGTGACCAGCCGTTAACCGGTACAGCACGCAACGCGTTCAACTGCGCCCGGAAACCGGGCGTTGAGGCGTTGGCGAAGTTGCTGGCGATAACCGCCTGCTGATCCAGTGACTGACAGGCCGCGCCCATAGCGGTATATATC
>Ga0157367_1001349_pt1 | contig 10783 bp, 8 predicted proteins | sample AttbisABBM2_FD_113142 | JGI IMG/M metagenome (GOLD analysis project Ga0157367, IMG submission 113142) | Fungus gardens microbial communities from leaf cutter ant in Botucatu, State of São Paulo, Brazil - Atta bisphaerica ABBM2 | ecosystem: Host-associated > Fungi > Mycelium > Unclassified ...
GCGAAGGATTTCGGCATCACCGCGCGCTTCTACGATCCGCTCGTCGGCGCCGGCATCGCCGACCTGATCCAGCCGAACACGCGCCTGATCTGGATCGAGGCGCCCGGCTCGGTGACGATGGAAGTGCCCGACGTGCAGGCGATCACGGCGGTCGCGAAGCAGCGCGGCGTCGTGACCGCGATCGACAACACCTATTCGGCCGGGCTCGCGTTCAAGCCGTTCGAGCATGGCGTCGACATCTCGGTGCAGGCGCTCACGAAGTATCAGTCGGGGGGCAGCGACCTGCTGATGGGCGCGACGATCACGGCCGATCCGGCGCTGCATGCGCACCTGAAGCTCGCGCGGATGCGCTGCGGGATCGGCGTGTCGGTCGACGACTGCTCGCTGGTGCTGCGCAGCCTGCCGAGCATGCAGGCGCGTTTCGACGTGCACAGCAGGAGCGCGCTCGCGCTCGCGCACTGGCTGAAGGCGCGGCCGGAAATCGCGGCCGTGCTGCATCCGCAGCTGCCCGATTGCCCGGGCCACGCGTCGTTCGTGCGCGATTTCACGGGGGCGGGCGGCCTGTTCTCGGTGATCTTCGACGAACGCTACAGCGCGGAGCAGGTCGACCGATTCGTCGAGGCGCTGGAATTGTTTGCAATCGGCTGGAGCTGGGGCGGCGCGTGCAGTCTCGCAATGCCGTACGACGTCGCGTCGATGCGCCCGGAATGGCCGCATCGCGGCACGCTGGTGCGGTTCTACGTCGGCCTCGAGGACGAAGCCGACCTGCGCGCGGACATCGAGCGCGCGCTGCACGCAACGCTCGGCTGAGCGGCGCCCGGGCAAGCAATACGCCTGCGAAACGCCTGCGCGACCTTGGGTCGCGCAGGCGTTGTCGTTTCAGAACAGGCGCAGCAGGCCGTCGAGGCCGACGTGATCGAACGCGACCGTCGCGGCCTCGCGCACCACCGGCTTCGCGTGGAACGCCACCGACAGGCCGGCCTCCGCCATCATCTTCAGGTCGTTCGAGCCGTCGCCCATCGCGATCGCGCGGCTCGGCGCGATGCCGAGCGCCGCGCACGTATCGCGCAGCAGGCGCGCCTTCACGTCGGCGTTGACGATCTCGCCGAGCACTTTCCCGGTCAGCTTGCCGTCGACGATCTCGAGCGTGTTCGCGTGCGCGAAATCGAGGCCGAGGCGCGCCTTCAGGCGTTCGGTGAAGAACGTGAAGCCGCCCGACACGAGCAGCGTCTTCAGGCCGGCCGCCTTCGCGCCGGCGAGCATCGATTCCGCGCCCGGCGACAGCCGCAGCCGTTCCTCGTACACGCGTTCGAGCGCCTGCGCGTCGAGGCCGGCGAGCAGCGCGACGCGGCGCGTCAGGCTTTCGTTGAAATCGCGAATCTCGCCGCGCATCGACGCCTCGGTGATCGCCGCGACTTCGGCCTTCAGCCCGCAGAAATCGGCGATCTCGTCGATGCACTCGATCGTGATCAGCGTCGAATCCATGTCCATCACGACGAGCCCGAAATCGCCGAGCGTGCGGCCCGCGTCGACGAACGCGAAGTCGAGCGCATGCGTGCCGCAGTACGCGTCGATGTCGGGCCGCTGCGCCGGGTTGGCATCCTCGATGCGCAGCGCGTGCGCATCGATCGGCAAGACGCGGGCGCCGCGCGCGAGTCCGAGCAGCGGTTTGTAATGCGCGTCCGACAGCGGCGCGAGGCTCTGGATGACGAGATTCTGGGTCATGGCGGATTGGTTGGAATGCAAACGGAATGCGTGGGCGGCCGGCAGCGGCGCGAACGCGACATTGTAGCCGGTTGGTATCCGGCGGAGACTGGACCGGCATCCGCCGGGCGACGGCCGGCCCGCGTGCTATGCCGCGCCGCGCCGCTCCCCGCGCTGGTCCCAATACGGCGGGTCGCCGAAATGCTCGGCGAGGAACGCGATGAACGCGAGCGTCTTCAGCGGCACGTGCGCGCGGCTCGGATAGACGGCCCAGATCGCGACTTCGTCGGCGAGCGGGTAATCGTCGAGCACGCTGACGAGCGCGCCGCTCGCCAGATGGGGCGCGACGTCCCAGGTCGACTTGATCGCGATTCCGAAGCCGTCGACGAGCGCCTCGCGGATCGCCTCGCCGTTGCTCGCGACGAGGCGGCCGCCGACGCGCACGGTCAGCGGCCCCTGCGGCGTCACGAACGACCAGTCGCGCTGGTCGCCGAGGATCACGCACTCGTGCCGAGAGAGGTCCGCCGGATGGCGCGGCGCGCCATGTTCGGCGAGATAGGCGGGCGAGCAGCACACGACGCGGCGGTTCGCGGCGAGCTTGCGCGCGACCAGCGTCGAATCCTTCAGCGCGCCGAGACGGATTGCGACGTCGAAGCCCTCGTCGACCAGATCGACGATTTCGTCCGACAGCCGCAGGTCGAGCGACACGGACGGATAGCGGCGCAGGAAGGCTGGAATCACCGGCGCGACGTGCTGGCGGCCGAACGACGACGACATCGACACCTTGAGCCGTCCGTACGGCTCGGTGCGGCCATGGCCGACCGACGCGCGCGCGGCGTCGGCGGCCGTCAGCAGCGCCTCGGCGCGCGCCATGAAGATCTCGCCGTCCTGCGTGAGGCTGATGCGGCGCGTGGTGCGGTGCAGCAGGCGCGCGCCGAGCTGGCGCTCGAGCTGCGCGATGCGGGCGCTTGCGACCGCCGCGGACACGCCGAATTCGCGGCCGGCGGCCGTCACGTTGGCCAGCAGCGCGGCGCGCACGAACAGGCCGACGTCGAGCAGGTCGAGCGGTTTGTCGGGGCCGGGAACCGGAGCGACGGGGACGGAAGGCATTCTTCGGAAAATCAGGAAAATGTTTCAGGAAATATAGCGGTTTTCTCGAAAGATCGGGCGGCCTACGATGCGGTGTCCCAGGGCTGCCGCCGCGGCCCGCCCGAACCCTGCAAGGAGCCGAACGATGAAAGCCGTTGGATTGACCCGTTACCTGCCGATCGACGATCCGCACGCATTGCTCGACGTCGAACTGCCGCAGTCCGTGCCGGGCCCGCGCGACCTGCTGGTCAAGGTCGAGGCGATTTCCGTGAACCCGGTCGATACCAAGGTGCGCGCGCCGAAGCCGCAGGTCGAGGACGCGCCGCGCGTGCTCGGCTGGGACGCGGCCGGCACGGTCGTCGCGGTGGGCGCCGACGTCACGCTGTTCCGGCCCGGCGACGAGGTGTTCTACGCGGGCAGCATCACGCGGCCGGGCGCGAACAGCGAGTATCACGCGGTCGACGAGCGCATCGTCGCGCTGAAGCCGCGCACGCTTGATTTCGCGGCCGCCGCCGCGCTGCCGCTCACCGCGCTGACCGCGTGGGAAGCGCTGTTCGACCGGCTGCGCGTGTCGCCGCAGGGCGCGGATGCCGGCAAGTCGGTGCTGATCGTCGGCGGCGCGGGCGGCGTCGGCTCGATCGCGATCCAGCTCGCGAAGACGCTCGGCAAGCTGCACGTGATCGCGACCGCGTCGCGGCCGGCATCGGCGCAGTGGGTGCGCACGCTCGGCGCAGATCAGGTGGTCGACCACTTCGGCGACCTGCCGGCGCAGCTGCGCGACGCGGGCCATGCGCAGGTCGACTACGTGCTGATCTTCAACGACACCGACCACCATTTCCCGGCGGCGGCGGAAGTGATCCGGCCGCAGGGCGGCATCTGCACGATCGTCGAGAACGAGAAGCCCGTGCCCGTCGAGCTGCTGAAGGCGAAGAGCGCCGCGTTTCACTGGGAGTTCATGTTCACGCGCGCGATGTTCGAGACGCCGGACATGATCGAGCAGCACAAGCTGCTGACCGAAGTCGCGCGGCTCGTCGACGGCGGCGTGCTGCGCACGACGCTCGGCGAGCACCTCGGCGCGATCAACGCGGCCAACGTTCGGCACGCGCACCGGCTGCTCGAAGCGGGGCGGGCGATCGGCAAGCTGGTGCTGGGCGGTTTCTGAACGCGCACGGCATGCGCCGCGCGTCGAGCGCAAGCGGGGTAACACCCGATGCGATCGCGGCGCATGGCGGCCCGCTTGGCGGTAGACTGGCAACGCGTCATGCATCGAAAAAACTGCGCGGGGCGCGCGAGCGCCGCCGCATGACAAGGAGGTCAGCATGAGCCAACGCAGCTTGTCGGTCGCCGCATCGTGGTCGGCCGTGTTCGTCGCGGCAGCGTGCGTCAGCACGAGCGTGCACGCGGCGCCGCCGGTCAAGGGCAGCCTGAAGGGCGGCGGCACGGGGCAGCTCGAATACACCGTCAAGGTCGATTCGAAAACCTTCGGCAGTGCGCAGGAGACGCGCAAGATCCGCTCCGGCGAGACGGACGACTTCAACTGGAAGTCGGTGCCGCCCGACGGCGCGGTGGCGATGCCGGACGGCTGTCCGAACGCCGACAACCTGCCGCGCGACGCGAACGGCGCGATGGTCCGGCAGACGCAGGTCCGGCTCGCGCCGTCGATCGACGCGAAGGGGATGGCGAACGTGCAGATGAGCTTCCAGGCGGCCGCGCCGAAAGGCACGCGCAGCGTGACGGCAGGCGGCAAGCCGCTGCAATGCCCGAACGTCGTGTCGGTGAGCCAGGTGAAGTGGCTGACGATCTCGTCCAACGGCGGCTCGAAAACCGTCACGATGAGCGACGGCACGAAGGTGTCGGTGTCGATCAAGCGCTAGCGGCGCTTGCCTCGCCCTCATGATGCCGGCCGTCGGCGTGCGCCGGCGGCGGCGTCGCAGCCGTTGCTCGTCCACATCCGGCGGCGTGCAGCCGCTTGCGTGACGTCATGCCGACGTCACGCTATCCTTTCCGGCACCTTTCCAAGTCCCCAACGGAATCCTGATGAAAAACCGCATGCGCGCGTTGTTGTCCGCCGCAGCGCTGGTTGCCGCGCACGCGCAGGCGGCCGACGATTGCAGCTTCGTGAAGAAGGTCGACCTGCCCTCGCGGCAGCAGACGGCCGTCGTGTCGAGCGGCGCGCTCGAACCGTGTTCGACCGGCAGTTATGCGGTGCGCGTGTATTCGACCGCGCACGCGGCACCCGGCTTCGATACGGACGACTACGTGACGGGCGTGCTGCATGCGCGCGACGGCACCGTTGCCGATGTGTTCACGGCCGATCTCGGCGCGCGGGCGCCGCAGGCGCTCGTCGTGACGACGCGCTCGGCCGGCAGCGGCGGCTATGTCGGCGCGCAGGCGTATGTGACGACGGCACGCGCGGTGCGGCTCGTCGCGTCGGTCGACGGGCTTGCGCCCGACGCGAACGTGACGGCTGCGCTGCGGCAGGCGATCGGCAAGCGCCGCGCCGCGCGTTGACCGCGGCGCGCCGGGCGGCCGCGCCGGGCGTCAATGCGCGCGCTCTTCGAGCCGCGCGGCCAGGAAGCGGTGATCGGCGGAGAACAGCCTGCGATAGGTGAGCAGCACGGCGCCGACCGTGCCGAGCGCCGACGCCGCGGCGATCAGGAACATGATCACGATCTGGTAGCGCACCGCCTGCAGCGGCGACTGGCCGGCCAGCACCTGGCCGGTCATCATGCCCGGCAGGCTGACGACGCCGACCACGGCCATCTGGTTGAGCGTCGGCAGCATGCCGGCGCGCACGGCCTGGCGCGCCGCGTCCTGCGCCGCTTCCCAGCGCGTCGCGCCGAGCGCGAGCGCGGTCTCGACGCGGTCGCGCCGCGCGGTGAGTTCCTCGGTCATCCGCTCGACGCCGAGCGACACGCCGGTCAGCGTGTTGCCGAGGATCATGCCGAGGATCGGGATCGCATACTGCGGCGCGTACCACGGATGGATGCGGATCACGACGAACAGGCCGATCGCCGCGACGAACCAGCTGCTGAACCAGATCGACACGATGCTGTCGGCGCGCTGCCCGCGATAGGTGCGCTTGCCGCGCCCGGCGCCCGCGAAGCCGGCGATCAGCGTCATCAGCGCGGTGAGCGGCAGCACGACGTACCAGTGCGCGTGGCCGAACACCCAGCCGAGCACGTAGCCGATCGCGAGCAACTGCACGACGGTGCGCACCGCCGCGAGCGCGAGCGTGCGGCCGAGCCCGAGCGACAGCGCGGCCGAGATCGCGCCGTTGACCGCGACGAGCGCCGCCGCGATGCCGACGTCGACGAGGCTCAGATCCTGCAGCACCCCGTTCATCGTGTGACCTCCACGGCGGGCGCGGTGCTCAGCACGCCGGCCTGCATCGTCATCCGCGAGGCGCCGATCCGCGCCGCCTGCGCCGGATCGTGCGAGATCCACATCGATGCGCGCGCATCGGGCGCCGCGTCGAACCATGCGCCGACGAGCGCTTCGATCGCGCGCGTCGAATCGGGGTCGAGCGCGGAGGTCGGTTCGTCGAGCAGCAGCACGTCGGGATCGAGCTGCAACACGCGCAGCAGCGCCGCGATCTGCGCTTCGCCGCCCGACAGCTCGCTCGCGCGCTTGTCGAGGAAGTCGGCGCCACGGCCCGCGCGCGCGGCCAGTTGCTCGGCGCGCGCGCGATCGAACCGCAAGTCGCGGTAGACCGCGAGCGAATACGGATAGCGCAGTTGCGATTCGACCGTGCCGTCCGTCTGCGCGGGACGCTGGCGCAGATACGCGACGCTGCGCCGGTAGCGCGGAATCTCGCTGCGGCGGATCGGCTTGCCGCGCCACAGCACGCGGCCGCCGTCGAGCGGGTCGAGCAGCGCGAGCGCGCGCAGCAGCACGCTTTTTCCCGACCCCGAAGGCCCGGTGATCGCAACGCGCGCACCCGCGGGCAGGCTGAAATCGGTGGGGGCGAGCAGAACCTTGCCGCTTCTGGCGTCCCGCCGGGTCACACCCCGCGCGTCGATGAGGCCGGTGGTAGCTGTCATGTCACAAATGAAAAAAAGCGTTAATGGCGCCGAAGCGGCGCGCAAGCGTGCGTCATAATACCCAGCGAAAAGCTCGCGCGGGTGTCGTGCGCCGTTCGTCCACGCAACACGCAAGCGGCCCGGCATGGCGCGACATGCATCGAGAACAACAACGGAACCGCCATGACGCTTACTCGAGCCATCGGCAAATCGGCTGCATGGATCGTCGGCTTCGTCGCGGTCGTGATCGCGGCGGCCGGTATCTTTCTCTTCACGTTCGACTGGAACCATGTGAAACCGTGGGTCAACGAACAGGTGAGCGCGGCGCTCGGCCGCCCGTTCGCGATCAACGGCGACCTCAAGGTCGGCTGGCGCCGCCCCGACGGCGAAACCGGCTGGCGCGCATGGGTGCCGTGGCCGAGCCTCTCCGCCACGCAGATCGAAATCGGCAACCCCGACTGGGCAAAGGCGCCGAAGTTCGTCACGCTCGACGCCGCGCACTTCGATCTCGCGATCCTGCCGCTGCTCGCGCATGAAATCGTCATTCCGTCGATCGACGTCGTCAATCCCGCGGTGGATCTCGAACGGCTCGCCGACGGCCGCAATACGTGGACGTTCCAGTTCAGGCAGTCGAACCAGCCGTCGCCGTGGAAGGTGCGGCTCGACAGCTTCGGCTTCGCGAAGGGCACGGTTACGTATCGCGACGCGGTGACGAAGGCCGATCTCACGATCGCGATCGATACGCTCGGCCAGCCGATCCCGCTCGGCGACGTGATGAAGCAGCAGGAGGAAACGTCGCGAGCCGCGTCGGCGCAGCGCGTCGGCAAGCACGGCGCTGCGCAGCTCAGCGCGAAGGCGAATGCCGAGGCGGCGTCGGGCGCGTCCGCTTCGTCTGCATCGCAGGCCGCTTCCGCCGCGACGGCGTCGCCGTCCGGCGCGAGCGCGGCCGTGGCAGCCGCCGCAGCATCCGCCCCAAAGCCGGCCGGCCCCGCGTACGCATTCGGCGTGAAGGTCGACGGCCGCTACAAGAACGTGCCGATCACCGGCACCGGCAAGCTCGGCGGCGTGCTTGCGCTCGCGGATGCCGCGCGGCCGTTCCCGCTGCAGGCCGACGTGAAGGCGGGCGATACGCGGCTCGCGATCGTCGGCACGCTGACCGACCCGCGCGCGCTCGCCGCGCTCGACCTGCGGCTGTGGCTGCAGGGCACGACGATGTCGCACCTGTACGCGCTGACCGGCATCACGCTGCCCGACACGCCGCCGTATGCGACCGAAGGGCGGCTGATCGGCAACTTCAAGCCGCACGCGAGCACGTTCCGCTACGAGAATTTCAACGGCCGGGTTGGCGGCAGCGACCTGAGCGGCACGCTCGCGTATGCGCAGCGCGCGCCGCGTCCGCTGCTGTCGGGCGAACTGGTGTCGAACCTGCTGCGCTTCGCCGATCTCGCGCCGGTGATCGGCGCGGATACCGCCGCGAGCAAGGCGCAGCGCGGCGACACGACGCGCCAGCCGCCGGGCCGCGTGCTGCCGGTCGAGACCTTCCGCACCGACCGCTGGCGCGCGCTCGACGCGGACGTCAAGTTCACCGGCCGCAAGCTGGTCAAGAGCGCGGACCTGCCGATCACCGACCTGTACACGCACATCGTGCTGCAGGACGGCGTGCTGTCGCTCGAGCCGCTGAAGTTCGGCGTCGCGGGCGGCTCGCTCGCGACCACCGCGCGCCTCGACGGCAGCGCCGCGCCGCTCAAGGGCCGCTTCACGGTCGCAGCGCGGCACCTGAAGCTCAGGCAGTTGTTCGCGACGCAGCAGGTGATGCAGTCCGCGCTCGGCGAGATCAACGGCGACGCGTCGCTGTCGGCGATCGGCAACTCGCCGGCCGCGCTCGCCGCGACCGCGAACGGCGAAGTGAAGGCGCTCGTGACGGACGGGCGGATCAGCCGCCTGCTGATGGAAGCGGCGGGCCTGAATGTCGCGAACGTCGTCTACGAGAAGATGTTCGGCAACCGCGACGTGAAGATCAACTGCGCGGCGGTCGACTTCCAGGCGACCAACGGCGTGCTCGACACGAAGGTGTTCGCGCTCGACACCGACGACGCGCTGATCAACGTCGACGGGCCGATCAGCCTGCGCGACGAATCGATGAACCTGAAGGTCCATCCGCATACGAAGGGCTTCCGGGTGTTCTCGCTGCGCTCGCCGCTGTACGTGAAGGGTACCTTCAAGAATCCGGACGTCGGCGTCGATGCGGGCGCGCTCGCGCTGCGCGCCGGCGCGATGGTCGGCCTCGGCCTGATCAATCCGCTGGCCGCGCTGATTCCGCTGATCGCGCCGAGCAACAACAAGGACGTGCCGTGCGCGGCGCTGTTCGCGCAGCTGAAGGCGCCGGCGAAGGGCTCGGCCAAGGTATCGGCGAACGCCGGCAAGTGAGGCGCGAGGCGCGCGCGTGACGGCGCGATGTGCCCCCGTTTACAGGGCGGCCGAATGCCGCGTGCCCCAGCGATTCACCGACACCTGTTAAAATAGCCGGTTTTCCGTCGATCTATCTCCTAACGGGATCTGCCGTGCTTTCTACTGCCAACATCACGATGCAATTCGGGCCGAAGCCCCTGTTCGAGAACATCTCGGTCAAATTCGGCGAGGGCAACCGCTATGGTCTGATTGGCGCGAACGGCTGCGGCAAGTCGACGTTCATGAAGATCCTGGGCGGCGACCTCGAGCCGAGCGGCGGCAACGTCGCGCTCGAGCCGAACATCCGCCTCGGCAAGCTGCGCCAGGACCAGTTCGCGTACGAAGACGTGCGCGTGCTCGACGTCGTCATGATGGGCCACACCGAGATGTGGGCCGCGATGACCGAGCGCGACGCGATCTACGCGAACCCCGAAGCGACCGATGACGACTACATGCACGCCGCCGAACTCGAGGCGAAGTTCGCCGAGTACGGCGGCTACGACGCCGAGGCGCGCGCGGGCGCGCTGCTGCTCGGCATCGGCATCGACGAGAAATTCCACACCGGCCCCATGAGCGATGTCGCGCCGGGCTGGAAGCTGCGCGTGCTGCTCGCGCAGGCGCTGTTCTCGAAGCCGGACGTGCTGCTGCTCGACGAGCCGACCAACAACCTCGACATCAACTCGATCCGTTGGCTCGAAGAAACGCTGAACGGCTACAACTCGACGATGATCATCATCTCGCACGATCGTCACTTCCTGAACTCCGTGTGCACGCACATGGCCGACATGGACTACGGCACGCTGAAGGTCTGGCCGGGCAACTACGACGACTACATGCTCGCGTCCGCGCAGGCGCGCGAGCGCCAGGCCGCCGCGAACGCGCGCGCGAAGGAGCGCGTGGCCGAGCTGCAGGACTTCGTGCGCCGCTTCTCGGCGAACAAGTCGAAGGCCCGCCAGGCGACCAGCCGCGCGAAGCAGATCGACAAGATCAAGATCGAGGAATTCAAGCCGTCGTCGCGGCAGAACCCGTTCATCCGCTTCGAGTTCGAGAAGAAGCTGCACAACATCGCCGTGGTCGCCGACACGATCACGAAGAAGTACGAGCGCACGATCTTCCAGAACTTCAACCTGTCGGTGCAGCCGGGCGAGCGCATCGCGATCATCGGCGAGAACGGCGCGGGCAAGACGACGCTGCTGCGTGCGCTGCTGGGCAACCTGACGCTCGATCACGGCACGGTGAAGTGGTCGGAGAACGCGAACGTCGGCTACATGCCGCAGGACACCTACGAGGAGTTCCCGAACGACATCGCGCTGATGGACTGGATCGACCAGTATCGCAAGGACGGCGACGACGAGACGATGGTGCGCGGCACGCTCGGCCGCCTGCTGTTCTCGGCTGACGACATCAAGAAGTCGGTGAAGGTGCTGTCGGGCGGCGAGAAGGGCCGCATGATCTGGGGCAAGCTGATGCTCGGCCGCCACAACGTGCTGCTGATGGACGAGCCGACCAACCACATGGAC
>Ga0157367_1001350_pt1 | contig 10782 bp, 7 predicted proteins | sample AttbisABBM2_FD_113142 | JGI IMG/M metagenome (GOLD analysis project Ga0157367, IMG submission 113142) | Fungus gardens microbial communities from leaf cutter ant in Botucatu, State of São Paulo, Brazil - Atta bisphaerica ABBM2 | ecosystem: Host-associated > Fungi > Mycelium > Unclassified ...
CCTTACTAAACTGTTGTTGAGTAAAGCCATGCCGACTTGAGGTCATAGATATTCAGTGTATCCTGCTTATCTAAAATTTAGCTGCTCACATCCTAGATATGGCCTGAATAGAATTCAGATGATGTAAGGAATAGTAGGAGCCACCAGTAGAATGAGTTAATAGTGGGAGAGACTCAAGAAACATACAATTGCCTGCTACATCATGTTGTTGTTTTGAGTTTGATGTGATATCACTCATGCATAAATTTTAATTCACACATCTAATAAAAACTGATAGAATTCATATCTCACCCAATTTTTATCTGTTTCCCACATTATTACTACCGTTGGAAATGGTTTATTATGGAGAATATATTGGTATATTTAACACCAACCATTTATTCATTATACCAGCTAATTCTGCAATATATCTATAGCAAGAAAACTAACAGATCTATAATGTAAGTTGTATTATAATTTATAAAATCATATGGCACATGTAGATATATAGGCATGTGAATTATAATGATTATAATATGTGCAGAAATCTCTGAGAAAACTGAGAACAATAGAGTAAGAAATTCTGTGCTCTAGACTAAAGGGAGCTGGTAATTCTGTACTCTGGACTGAAAATAGATGGAAATTCTGTGCTCTAGATTAAAAGGAACCAGTAATTCTGTGCTCTGGACCAAAAATAGATGGAGGGATGCTCACCTTAGTAACAATGAGCCTACAAAAGCAGACATGCTTGTACTCAAAAGTGAATATAATGTATCCTGAGATTTATTTAATGTTCAATTACTAGCAAAACATATGAAGACTAGGTAGATGGAGGCATTGTGAACCCTATCCTTCAGCAATAAACTAGCAGATTTACATCCTGCTATTACCGATATTCGACCAAGGCTGGCATGCTCTTCATTGATTCAGTCAGTAGACTACAGTTAAAGACTGCAGTTTGCCAATGATTAGGTTGGTGAGGGGCTATATAGCCAGTACCTTCAGCTGGATAAACTCAGACTTCTTAATTGGCAAGTTCTAGTTACTAAGAAGAGAGCTTGACAGCTTATTGATCTAACCACCCTCTGGAGGCGGGTTGTTCTAGAAAATAGAGATCATCAAGTAGTTAAACAAATGGAGGCACAACAGTCTTCCACACTTGATTGGTGGGCTATTCATAGAGAAATCAGAGAACCTAAGGTATCCACAAGGGTGCCTGGGTACATTGAATAAAGATAACAGGGTGGTTGATAGTGAGAAGAGACATGGTTGCTACTGTTAACTGATCATCTGAATTATCACTTGTCCCTGTATTCTAGTGGAAAGCTCCTTGTGCCTACTACTCTTTGGCAGTTACTATGTTTAACTAATACCTCTGTCTCACTAGTAAAATTCTACAAGTTGGTCCATTCTAATAAAAGTCCAAAACTAATAATGGACATCAAACTGATTACTCTTTGCAGTAAGTACTTATCTTACTATACACATGTAACATACTAACCATATAATCATCTCTAACCCTAACCGGAACCTTATATGTCAAGCAAACACTAAGGATAGGCAGGGCAAATTACATGACTGCTTTGGTCTGTGCATGGGAAACTTACTTAGGTAAGTACTGCTGTTTAGTATGTCATAACTAAACAATACTATAGAAACAATGATGTAAGCCAAATAAGCTAACCCTCCCAAGAGAAAGCTGGTGATTTGTAAGCAGATGTGGGAACAATTTCCCTTTCCTAAGCTATGATAGTCATAGTTGTTTTCAGCTTGGGGCAGAAAAATAGCTTTCAGCAAAATATAATAAGTTGTGAGCTATAAATAGCTTGTCACTATTTTTGGTATTCCAATCTGTCAGTAACCAATCACAACTGTTCATATATAGTATGTGAAAAGATGCTATTATTGCTATCTTTTAGTAATCAGCCATGTGGCAGCTTATCTACCACTAATAGCATTATCATCTTGAATGATAGTGCAATTTTCAACATGTTTTGGCATATATGTCAATGGTACCTGACAAGTCTATATAAGATGAAATAGTAGTTGGGAGTAATTTCCCAACTGTTGTGCTGACTTTGTCGCACCCTAACACTAACCCTTCTTTATTGTATATGGCTAATTTTACTAGGACAAGAGAAGTACAATAAGGTAAAATTTCAGATATAGCTGAATTACTAGGTTTTGGTGAAGCTGCTTAGAGCTTTATTCTGTTTATCTACAAGGTAGGTTGGAGGAATTCCATTTCTATTAATGATCAAAACATTTCTTTCAGAAATGTAGTTGCTAACAAGTTGATATCCAAATCAGCAAAACCTTCCATTGACAGATTCTTAAAAGATCCAAAAAGCAAAAAAGTGGAAATTGCCAAACTCCCACTGCCTATCCCTACATGTCTGTCCAAGAAAGTCTTAGAGAGATCCAAATTTTTCAGCAAAAGCAACAAATCTAAGAAAATGACTAATTCTAATGTCAGGAAGTTGTGTCACAAACTTCATTTAGCTTGTATCTCCACTAGTTGTGGACCAATTCTCACAAACCAAATTGCGCTAGAAAGCCCCAAATGAGGACTATCCGCACATATATGGGATGTACAAAAGCAACAACAAATGACTGAGATATCAGGCCATCAGTAGCTGTAAAAGCTTCATTGGCTAATATCTCATGAACAGCTGAACGGATTCGCACGATTGAACTTGCGTTGGGAAGTGCTCATCAATTCGTTTCCAACGATATATGATGCATCTCAAAGCAATAAGTATTGGTAGAGATACAAGCATATCAATATAGTGACATAATTAGTTACCTTCTAAATTAGCCTGACAGCTCCATCAGGTACGAGTTTTGATCATGTGATGGCAACAGCCTGCACACGGACCATCACTCTTTTGTATATATACCTCTGTGTCTGAGGGCTAGACCTTAGACTTAACAACATCAATTATTCCTGTTGATACTTTTCATCATCTGTTAGTCATCATACCCTTGTACTGAACCCCTGAAACACTATTCAGCTCAAGTATCACAACCAGTGAGTATCTTATTTGTGATAAGTTGTATGCTCAAACAACTGGCTCTAATATCTCAGACATCCTGAAGCTTAAAAATGACTTTTCCAACCTCCTAGTAAAAAAGATCAAAGAAATCCAGAGGATCATTAATGACAAGGATGAAGTGAGGCTTCAATTGAACATGACTACAAAAGACCTATCTAAGAAACAGATAATTGTTCTAATAAGTGAAGTCAATATTAACAACATCTTAACATTGGCAAATAAACATGTTGCTAACACTAAAAGAGCTCTAAAAAACATCAAGTCAAATATCTTGGTTGACTTCATTTACCTAGATAAGCTAGGAATAACCATTGTCTCTATCTTGGTAGTATTACAATTGGACCTCCTAGTTATGGAAAGATATGTGAAGAGTATTAACAATATTAGTTCAGATGATGTCTAGGTTTCAAGACTTCCTCGATAACATTAAGACAATAATAAAACCCAGCTACATCTTCAATGATCTAACACTTACATTAAAATTGAGAGTTATAAAAGCCTTTTCTAAGTCCAACATGGCTGTCATCTGGATTGATGTTCAGAATGCTCAAAGCAGAAAGAATGGTAAAATACTGATCAACAAATGCTTTAATATTAGAAGACATATTGTTACTATTTATGGAGCAAATATGAACCCAGGCATACCCCAGTACAAAAATTGCTAGAAGTAGGAACATAACATCTTTGTGTGTAGAATCCAAGGTTTAAAGTGCACCAAATACAATAGACTGCACAAGAGTAAGTACTACTGTCAGTTCACTTGGTGCTACAAACTCTCCAAGACTAGAGAAAAAAGCAAGAGAAATCATGTTCTCATTCTTTCAAGTGCTTAAATTGTAAGGACAACCATCAGGTGGACTCTAACCTGTGTCTATTCTAGAAATATAGGTTTAACAGAGAGTAGCAAACAAAAAAATATCAAGAAATCTATAATAATGAAAGCAAATCAATCCACTTGGACATAAGCAGTGGACAAGCATGATTGTAAAGAATATCAAAGTTTTTTCTCAGAATGTTCAGAAGAACAACCTGCTTACTAACACAATCCTCAAAACTCATATTTCTTTCAATGTCATTTCTATCTAGGAACTATCATGGGTAAATATTTGCTCAATATCAAGTTTGAAAAGTAAAGATAAAGAAACATTAGTAGGAGTACTGAATTATTCTAACTGGCTAACTTTTTCTAGGACCTCATCATGTGCTAACAATTCTCCAAGAATCATCACATATATATATTAGACTCTCTTCTCTTTGCTTCTCTCTCCACAAGGACATTTTCAATTACAGGAACATCTCTATTATATTATTCTTTAACCAAAACAACATTTTCTTTTTGATTAATGTATATTTAGACTCTTCTTAATTGGCTTTAAAATATCTCAAGAATATTAAAGCTAACATCAACAATGTCCTGATTATGATAGAAGATTTCAATATTAGAGATAGTTTGTGGGATTCTAACTACCTACACCATTCTATCCATAGTAATTTACTCTTGGACATTGCTGACTTCTTTTTTCTTGGCCTTTCCATATCTGTTAACCCAGTCCCTACCAGGTATTCCAATAACAATTAAGACTCTAACTCAGTCCTTCTCAAGATTTGGGTCAGCTGAACTAAACAACCACTATATTCATCCCAACTAGTAGTTGGTATTGGATCATGCTCCACTTACAATCACTATACCTATTGTCAAAGAACACATTCAAACCAAAAAGCATACAATAGTCAAAGACAGTGAGAAAGAAAAAACCTTCATCAAGAAAGTAATAAAAGCCATCAAAGACATTGACACTAGCAATCTATCAGATACCATCTCTTTCAAAAGCACAGTTTGCTCCTTCACTTAGTCTTTAGATATTATATGAGAAATGAATTCAAAAATCATCAATATTACCAAGCACTCAATAAGTTGGTGGGATGTGAAGTGCAACAAGAAGTATAGGGTATCCAAAAGTATTGAGGATTGGAAGCAATTCAAGAACACAGTCAAGACTACCAAATATTCCTTCTTTGACCTCAAGATTTAAGAAATCACCAACAAAAAATGGGATCTATGGGAACTCATGAATTGGGTTAACAAATGCAAGCTTTCTGTTGTTGAAGCTATCAAGTACAATGGCCACTCTTGTTTAGAAATCAATAATCTCTAGTATACCCTTTATTTATCATTCAACATAGCTCAAGACCAACAAATTGATATTTACACTCTAGATGAAATCCCAAACAAATGTCCTATGATATGGGTTCCTTTCTCAGAGAAGGAATTCACTAGTTCTATTGCCAAATATAACAACTCATTGACTCTAAGTCTGGACAAACTATCATGGAGATATCTCAAGAGTATCATTAAGGACAAAGTGTGTTTTAAAAGAATCATTAGCATTACTGATACATGTTTTGAACTAGGTCATCAGCCTTCCCACTTCAAAACATCCACATCCATAGTTATCTCCAAACCTAACAAGTGTTGTGGCAATTACTAGTCACAAAGACCAATAATCACACAAGGTAGCAAATCTCTCAGTAGGATATCAAGTGAGGATCACAAGAGAACTTGACAAGGAGTCCCTGCTGTATTACTATCCTATTTATACTATTATATATAATCTGTGCTATGACTACACTTTTACTATGCATTCTACCCTAAAGTCCATACGTCATCCATGAGTGCACCATGTGTACACCATATAGTAGCAATACAGTTAACATGCTCTTTAACATTATTGTCTAGATTCTTCCTAACTTCTCTAGACTTTTCTAGACTGTAGGCTCTTTTAAGCCCTTCTAGACCACTCTAGGCCCTATGATATAATATTATTTGACTTCCAGGTCATGTGCCTTTTCTCTCTTGCCATAGACTAATAAAATAATGTTCTTTTACTAATATATAAGAAAATATCTTCCCACACTTCCTCATCTTGTAACAATAAGGAGTTGTATGACTCTTCTAAATCTTTCAGACCTATTGTCCTACTTAATACCATAGGAAAACTCATTGAGAAAGTTATTAGTGAGCATCTTCAATTCTATTCAATTTCCAACAACTTTATTTATTCAAGTCAAAAACTGATGCAGAGATCACCTTCACTCGTTTTATCTGATTGGAATGGATTAAGAACAATATAACCAGAACTCTGGTTTTTGACATTGCCCAATTCTTCCTATCACTAAATCATTGTATACTTTCTCTCATCCTTGGGAAAGCTGGATTTGACCCTAAGGTTGTGCATTTTTTTTTAAACTATCTGGTAGGAAGGAAAACTTGGTACTTTTGGAACAGCCTTCTCCCTTTTTTAACATTGACATTGGAGTGGAACAAGGCTCAGCTTGGTCTCCCATTTTATTTTATATTTTGTTGATGATAGACTTATTGTTGCCTAGAGTAAAACACTAATAATCTCAAACTTCTTTCTCTTTTGTAGTTATAATATTACTTCTTTTCTTTTAGACAAATTTGGTCTTATCATAAAACACAGAAAGATAGAGGTGTTTCATTTTTCTAGGTCACATGGAGTATTTAATCCCTCCCTCTCAACATTTCTGCTTTAGAAGGCCCAATTCTGCATCCCAGGAATGCATGGAAATATCTAGGATTTATTTTTGACAAAAAGATATCATTTCACTAGCACATCAACTATTATACAAACAAAGTGTTATCAACTGTCAAGTATATACAGATCCTTGAAAATTCAGTTCATAGCCTTATCCCTTACCAGAAGCAACTTTTATACAAAAGTTGCATTCTTTCCATTGCCTTGTATGGTTTCCAACTATAGTTTTACAACAAAGCACTGCTATCATATCCTCTTAAGAAATTGAATAATATGTAAAGAAGAATAGCAACCTAGATCCTTGGTATATTTCATACCTTGCCCTCTTTTGGTATTGAAGCAATTGTGGGTCTTATTCCTATCTATTTACACCTGTGTAAACTTAGTGGAAGGGTTCAACTTAGAGCTCATTCACTATCTCACAATCATATTTTTTAATTGCTACTTAAGTCAAGACTGTTACTATGCAATGATTCTCATTATCTTTCATTGAATTTTCTCTCTCCTCAATAATGGGAAATAATCAAAGATCCTATCATTGATATAGACAATACATTTAATAAAGTATTTTCTATATTTAATCCACTTAATAAGGAATTTTCTCCTAGTTTTTGTATTATTGATATTTTCCCTAGTTGTTTCTCTTTCCATTTTTCTACCAAGTAAAGCATAAATAGTCTCATATTTTGATCATACCAACTGGATGAAGTAGCGATTGTCTCCTCTTCAAATCTCTCCTATGCTCTCATTGTTATGGATACTAGTATCAAAAACAATGTTACCATCTCCATTACTCACATTCATGTCTGTAACAAAGCCATCATCAAAACTACACATTATGCTGTGAATGTTATGACTACTGAAGCTGAACTCTTTTCCATTAGATGTGGCATCAATCAGGCTACCAATATATCTGATATTGCTTAAATTATTGTCATTACAGATTTGCTCCATGCCATATAAAGAATTTTTGACTCTTCATCACATCTGTTCCAAGTTTATTTTGTATCTATTTCAAATAAGCTTAGAAGGTTCTTTCTCCAAAACTCCAACAACTCAATTGAATTTTAGGAATGCTCAAGTCATTGCAATTGGTCTCTTCATAAAGCTGTTGATAGGAAATCAAAACTTTTCTACTCCATCTCTCTTTACTCTTGCAAGTCATCTTGGGACTTCAGCAAGAAAATTGAATGTAACAACATCCTAGCCACTTAGAAGATGACTTTTCAAGTCTCAGACTTAAAGGGACACTAGTTCCTCAAACTATGTAATGAAGATAACAATTCTTTAGAATCTTTGTATTCTAAAGATGGTACCTGGCTTAAATACTTTGGGCATTCAAGCTCTTTTTGTACAAGAGCAACAAGAGCAATTGTTAATCACACTCCAATTGGTAAATACAGGTTGAGATTCCTCTGTCAGAAAGATTTCAGTTGTCCATGTGGTGACTACCCCATCAAAACTAGGCATTATATTCTACATAAGTATAGAAGGTTTAACAAGTATTGGATTCTGATAAGAGATTCAATAGGTCACTTCATCCTCTTTTTGGAATTTAACTGTAGGGCATTTTTGTTCAAAGGTACTATTACCTAGTCATTATAGCATTTTTTGCTATATATTCTTACTTCCTTTAAATCTTCTCTTGCTTTCCTATCTCATTTTTGTTCTCATTTTATCTCTTTTATTTCTTTTCCTCTTTCATGTAGTTTGGTTGTCTTGTATGTAGTTATGATATAGCTGTCATGGCCTGCTATCATATCCTATATAATAAATTGTTGATTTTTTTAAAAAAAAGATAGTATGAGACTACTAGAGAGATATCTACTTAAGTAAGATTAGTGTCCCTTCTTATCTGGCTCTATATAAAACTATATGGATGTCTGATTAGATTGATTTATGATATTGTAGAGATAAAGTTTGGATTTTATAATATATATCATAGTCATAGTCATACTATTATATAACCAGAAGAAGATTCTAGAAGTGTCTAAAAGCAAATAATATTATATAACATGGCTACAGTATATTGGTTTTATGTAAAGCACATATCATTTAGAATAGGTTAGTATTATGACATATTCCTCAAGTATTAGAAGAAAAGTGTACTTGTTATGACCTTAAGCTTGGCTTAGGTTATAACTTAGGCAAAGACTTGAGAAGGTATAAAGGGTTGAATCAATTGGTAAAGCATAAGGATATAGTAATGTATCTACACTATATATACCAAATATACATCAGGCAATTATCTACCATACATAAGTCTATAAGTCATACAATTATAAGAAAAGAGAAATGAAACAATACCTACTACATGAGGTACTGACTGAGATGACTACGGCACAGCCAATCATTTTGTCATTGCCCTCAACCCTAGTTCTTGCTGAATACATGAGGCATCAATTATAACAGTACCCATATATTGAGTGATATAAGAAAACTTGATAGAATTTCTAGTACAAACTAGTTTACCTTATACTACAGATTATAGTCTGTACACATACTGTTGTAGCAACTAATACCAGTGATGGCAAAGATGTACAAACTTATATAAGACCAGTATATTTCTATCACTCTCATTAGGATTTACAAGAGAAACTTGACAGAGTTCTCACTACTATAATATACACTATATATACTAATACATCATAGTCTATACTCTATACTAGTTGTCCTATCCTAAAGCTATATATGTTGTCCATGAGTCTACTATACATGAGTCTACTATACTCTAACTAAAAGATAAATATATTATAGTTATACCTTTTGCTATTATTATACTAAAACCTTTTACTATCTTCTAGATCTATGACATCACCTTATGTGACATAGTTATGTGCATCTATCACATGATCCTCTATCACCAAATAAAACTATATTAAAAAAATAAGTTCAAGAGTATATTATAACACATACTACTTCTAGCCTACTCCAAAGTACCAGTACTATTTATAAAAGATGATATTATTAGTTTCTAGAACTTTCCCAAGTCATGTGATAGTGTGACTATAACTGTGACACATATCATACTCTTGTTACTCTTTGTTACTCTTATATCATACTCTTTTTCTAAGTCTAAAAAATGAAATCTAACTACTAGATAAGGGAAGTAGAACAATAAAAGAAAAAATTAAGGAAACAACTAAGTTCATAATTTGAAGTTCTGACAGTTAGGAGTAGTATGTACACAGACCATAATTATGTGTATATAAGATAGACTAGGAACTTCATTGAGTTTTCTTGTATTACTCATTATATAGAATGTATATTGTTACAAACAATATATTACAAAATGAACTACTTACTTTATTTAAACCTTAGCTTCTTTAAAGATAAATTATATAGTTCATATTATCAAACTAATAGATTTATGTTTTTCTCAGAGTTCTGAAGTCTTTGGTGTACTTTTTTCCCCAGTTATTCTAACAAGATTGGATAGAAGATATAGCATTCATAATTCAATTATTTCCACTTTTGATCTAAAATATTTTTGTTTAAACCAGAGTTTCAGAAAGATAATAGGGGTTAAAAAACTGTTCCAATGAGTAGATATTTCCATTAATTCATTACTAATTCATTACCTGACCAATACTCTAATAAATAATATAACAGGGTATACAGAACAATGATTGATGTCATATATTACATATGATATAAGTTGATTTGTCTGAAAGATGAAAACATTGGGATGATTCTTTGTGCATAACTAAGCTGGCTTGACTCCCAAATCAGAACAGCATTGGTTTTGTGGAGGTGAAAGAAACATTATTTTAAATAATATACAGACTGGTGTAGAAAAAACTACTGTCTACTACCATTATTACTCTTGCAAGATTTGGACAAATGATATGAAGTAGTAGGAGGGTGTGACACCCTGCGTTTATGGGTATAATTTTTTTGGGCCACACAATCTTCTGACTAGTAATCCGATGCAAGCCTTGGTCAGAAAACGTATTCAAATGCGCCACGGGATTTCATTGCCTCACAGTATTTGTGGTGCTTGGCTTCGACAGCAGCATAAATTTGTGAAGGGCTCTCATTGCTCAGAGGAAATGTCTGAGTGTCGCCTGTCAGTTACCTGTATCGCTCCTGAAACAAGATACAAAGTTCATCAATCAAGTTATGAAGTGCAGGTGAATGGAAGATACCCTCCAGTGGTTTCTGGATCATGTTTATCTTGCTGTCCCCTC
>Ga0157367_1001351_pt1 | contig 10777 bp, 4 predicted proteins | sample AttbisABBM2_FD_113142 | JGI IMG/M metagenome (GOLD analysis project Ga0157367, IMG submission 113142) | Fungus gardens microbial communities from leaf cutter ant in Botucatu, State of São Paulo, Brazil - Atta bisphaerica ABBM2 | ecosystem: Host-associated > Fungi > Mycelium > Unclassified ...
AGGACGATTTTACCGATGTATCTAAAAATTTAGTTAAATATAGATCTGAAAATCATTTTGGATCATCAAAATAATTATTAGTAGAATTTAAACATTGATGATAATATTACAAGAAGTTCAATAAAGTTCCAGTAATTAGTTTAAGAGTTCAACATAATTATTTTGATATCCAAACAAAATTATTTTTATGTCAACTAATTGTAAGTGCCAATTGCAATTAAAATTAAATGTTGGAGAATAATATATCTATATATATTTCAATAAATTTATATCTTACATATATGACTACGCACTGATTACTTTTAGACTTACAACACAATCAAACTGAAAATATAATCTCTCCAAATTAAATAACTCTCTAAATTCTTTTAAGTAAACTTTACTCCAAAAAAATTAAAATTCTATTACTCTTGAAAAAAGTGGAAGAATTTTCATCATTGTTTGAAGTGAGATTTACTCAAAAAAATTTAGAGAGTAAATTGTCGATTTGATGTTATTAGCATTTTAAAACCTGTAAGGAATTTATTATGAAAAACATTATCTTTAAAAACATTAGAATTTGTCCCATTTTAAGCAAAGATTTTTAAGGATTTCGCGAACAAACCTGATCAATACAGCTGTAAAATATAACACGATATATATATATATTGATACTTTAAGTACTGAGGTATCGCGATGCGATTTCGCTGACTGTACATTTTTCCGAGGAAAACGCGGGACCAAAAGTCATGCGGAAATGCGAAACTCGTATTGGATGCGTAGCGCGGTGAAGCCCAATGAAGCCACACCATGTGGCGGACGCGGATTGTCTAGAATTACTCGGGTCCCTCTCTCCCTCCCCCTCCCCCTCCTTCCTCTCGCTTGTGTCGAGTCACGGGCCCGCGCCACGAGAGTTAATTGGCTGGAAAACCTGCTATCCGATACCCGGACGCGGCTACCGCCCCGAGATACGTGCCCGCGCGCAATCCATATTTTCGTTTGTCAGCTGCGCGCGAGCGCATTAAGCCTGTTCTACAATGCGTTTTTTGTTTCCAGTTTCTTTTTGCTATTTTTGCTATTTTTTACATCTTGTCTTTTTGCTTTTTATTCGGTTTTTTATTTTAACGAACCTGAGAGTTAACGAACTTCGAAAGAAACAAGAAATACATAGCAAGAAATACAATTGTTGATAAAACGGTTGCAAAGAAGTTTTAAAAGTAAAAAGTAAAAAACAAGAAACAGGAAACAAAGAGTACATTGTAGGCTAGACTTAATGACCCCTGCACACAAACGCAGCAAGTTACAAATCGCATAATAATTCTATGTTCTTAAGTCGACCTCACCATGCAAAACTTGTAGAAATGATGTAATATTACCTCCACCGCGCAGCAAAAGTTGAATTGAGTTCAACTTTTGTCGCGCAGTGGAAATTATATATCTATTACTTCCGAGCACGTTGATTGGCTATCGTGCCAACTTCCGCCATGCGGCAACTCGTTGCCGCGTTCTATGTGCGGGAGCCTATTACTCTCTTAAAACATAACTGTACCCGCGGTGCAAAAGGGCGGCATTATAGATCCTTTTGCTCTCTTCCGATATACACGGCCATTCATAATTTTATAGCTGTCACGGCTTTTATATCTTTATATCTACACTGCGCATTCTCTCGGCCGGGTTTCAGGCTCGTTTCTACAAATGCAGATTAATTTTAATTAATTTACTTTCTTTTTCTAATTTTAAGAATTAGAAGAGGATAAAAAGTAAATTAAATCGAGATTATAATTAATCTCTACATTAAAATGGACATCAAGCAGCTATGTAACGTTTGCTGGGAGAGCTTGCATAATCAGATCTTTTTTTTTTAATTATTTCATGAAAAAGTGCGATCACTTAACTGCTCACGCAATAGAATCGTTGGCGTTGGTGCGTGTAGTACCCTAACCTCTGGGTCAACTACCTATTATATGTAAATACTTGTTTGTCACAAATCGAGCCCCGTGTTTGTTTGTTTAGGCGTCGAACGAGAGGGTGATAGCTAGATTTTGACCTCTGTCTCTCTCTCTCCTTCTCTTTTTCTCTTTCCTTGTCTCGTTCTGAATTAGGCATCCTTTCGTATCGACTCGAAAGATAGGCATTGTTGCGGGTGGTCCACGGTACATATTGTCAGAGGCTACTAGGTAGTGTGCAACGTTGCCGTTTGCAATGTTGCAAGCGTGGCTTTCCTTCTTTCCTCTCCTCCCCGTAAAACTCTGTCTCTCCTTGTACAATTACCCCTCTCTTTGTATCTTTTCTTTTCTTTCTCTGTATTTTCTCTCTCTCTCTCTCTCTCTCTCAATTTCGTTTAAGCAGCTGTAACCTCGCTCTAAAAGCCCAAACCGCCATCTTCACCCTCTCCACCCCCCCTTCCCATCCACGTTCCTTCTTCACTGATCTTCTCTGTCTCACTCTCGCTTTTTCTCATTTCCATTGCTTGTCATTCTATAAACCCAAGCGTCAAATTTAAAGGCCCCAACGCATATGCCTCCCCTGCCTCTTCCCTCCCTTAATTCTCACTCTCGGCGATGAGTGCATTCACCGATTTTTCCCGGAAACCGGCTGCATCCGTTCTTATCCCGCGTAATGCCCGCGGAATTCTGGAATACAATCACCCCATAATCGGCGACGATTCGTAGAACATCTCGATGGAGATTTATTGTAATGCGCTCCCTCTATTTCAGAGATATTTGAGCCGGTTCGAAGAAAAAGCTCTGTGATGGAATTATTCGATGATATTATTATATCAATCTGAGCGAAAACGCGACACATGATAGTGTCGAAAATATGTTCACTCGGCGATCAAATTTCTCTGCAATATTTTACCCTCCGGAGCTTAGAATCTATATAACAGTCATTAGGTCTGTAAGATCAATTTAATTTATTTTTTATTAATAGATAATTTGTTAATTAATTTTAAGGAAAATGTCATAATTCATAACTTAAAAAGAACGAATACTATAAAATGTTTTAATAAAATTTCTCCATATTTTATAATAATGAAATTTGTAACAAGAGAATTGTTTGACATTTTTGACAAAGATAATTGACTGGATTCAACAGATCCACTATTAGCGCTGGACGGTTAAGAAATATATATTTTCATTTACGCAGTGTATATAATTCTATCGATTTGTTTCATGAAGAGCAAGAAGAACCATTGAGAAATCGTACGTTGAGAAATCTCTCGAGTGAATGTGGAACAGAGTTAATTTGTGAATCGCGAAATTTTTTTGAATCATACATGTAATTACGCAATGACTTCACGAATTCTTGATCTTCTTTCCAGGGAAAGGCTGATGGTCAGAGATCAGCGGTGTGGTTCAGGGCGCGACTGCAAGATCAGCTGAGCCAGTTGGGCTACTTTCTTCAGAGGCATGCCGGAAAGGTGCTCTTCGTGGCCGTCCTCGCACTGGCGATCCTCTGCGTCGCTCTCAAGTCCGCGCAAGTCAACAGCAAGGTCGAGCAGCTGTGGGTGCAAGGTAAGTGATTGTCATGCATACTTTACATTCTTTTATTTCTTTTGTGGATGGCAATTTTTTGTTCTTCTCTCGCCTTTATTGATGAACATGATGTAATATATTTACAGTAAAAATACTATACGTTCCATTGTGAAGATAAAAGTCGTAAATGCAGGAAAAAGAAATATATAGATCTAGAGAAAGATAAAAAAAATCCAAATGAAGAAATATAGGAAGAAATAAAGTATGTGAGTGTTTTATCTTTCGTACACTGAAAAAATTTATTAAATCTTAATGTATAGAATGATAATTACTCTAATGGAGTTCGTGGATATGTAGAGCGGACTAAATTGAGATGGAAAGTCCTCTACCATTTTGGAATTTTCGCAAAAGTTAACAAGATATTAATTACTAAAAGTTGCTGAAAATTGGTCTTTAATGATTTTTTACTAAAAAAATTTTTTAATACCGTATTTTCTCATGTCGATAAATGAGAAAATGCAGTAAAAAATTGATTCAAAATTCTGAAGAAATTCGTAGAATCTTATGAGAAGAAAATAAACAATTTTCATCTCTTGCAGTTTTTCTGTTGATAGTATCTATTAAATATTTTATTTTACAACACCTGTATATTTCTTTAAATAGTACTAATTGAACATTTACTTGCAGTAAATAAATATTTACTTCATAAAAAAATTAAATCAAATATTTAAATCAAATTAATCGTTTTCGTATCAGATAAATATTTATTTAAAACTATTTAAATAAATATTTATTAAAAATTAATTTTCAGTATATATTTTTAAATTTATTGTGTTTTAAAATAAAAATCAATCATAATATTTTCTAAAAAATTATCTAATCAAAAATATTGAAATCCGCTTTATTTACTATATTAAATTGAATCGATTATAAAATTTCTCTAAAACGCGTTGCAAGATGTAACAGCAGAGAGAATTAATCAGTATATATGACAAAATCATCGTAAAAGCATCGATTTAATTATTCCCGAACAGAGTTGATTTTTGACGTAAATTTTTACTGCGGCGAGTGGAAAATGGATAGAACGAACAAGAAATATGGATAAATCTCCGCGAGATGGAAAAAGGAGGATGCACTCACAACGCGAGCAAAAAGAGAGAAACGATTTGAGCGGAATCTTCCCCACCATATAGGTTACATTAATTGCACACACGTTGGGTGGCCGCTCTATATTTACTTCTAGTCTGAACGTTAATTCAAATACATGTTGCTAACTTATATACATGTGTTATATACATATCGGCGCGAGAATGAGAATCAGTGAGGAAAAGTCAAACGTTTCGGAGAGGTGAATGTTTTTACTTTTATTCCACGTTTGTATAGCGAAAGCATAGTGTAGAGTTGTTAGCTGCATTACTAGAGCGTGAGTTCATTAGACTGACCTAAGTTCATTAGACTGACAATAAAATCTGTTCGAGTGTATCAACATTCTGTATATTATATGTTTGCTCTTTTGTTGCTTGATTCTTTGTAAATGTTGACAAACGAAAGATCATAGTATCGATACTAGATATTCATGAGATAACTTGTCGCGCATAGAATTGCCATATTTTTTCTCTTCAGAATTCAGATCCTACAGTGTACATTGTAATGTATTAAATTTGAAGACATATTATCTTTTGAAATTATTTAATTCTATCGATATCATCTGAGACCAGATATACATAATAATTTACATGGAAAAATAGTCCAAAATAAAAAAAAATAATTTTTTAATATTGTTAATTAACTGTTAATGTACCCTTGAATTGAATTAAAAAAAATTTTTAACATGGTTTTTCATTACAATCAGATCTGAAGGGATTAAAAATATATGGACTCTTTTTAAGGTAGTGAAACTTTCTATTATTAAGTAAAATTTATAAAATTGTTAATGAGAATAGTCAATATTCTAAAAATTTTATTTTATTAAATATCTACATTTAACGCATAATAAATTATAACTCCTTCTGTTCCCAGAGCATAATCTCTTTTTTTTTAATATATTCTTTAACATACTCTTTTTGTGATTTATGTATAGTAACTCTAATTATGCGTCATATTCGGTTGAAATATGGGATCATACAATGCAGATAAATAAAAATAGTGTAATTGTGGATACAATTTTATATTACATTTTATTGAGGATTTATTTAATTTCCTGAAAATTATTTAATTTTAATTTCTCATGTATTATTATATCTGTAAATAAGATGTCAAGAAAAAGTTAAAATTTTGAATAATTATATTGCCATATAAGCTTCAGATATCATTAAAAATATGATATTATGCAGATCATTATATCTACATATATTTTGAAATTAAAATTCTGATATTTCTCGATATCAAGTATCTCTTGTATGTGAAATGAATATCTTTTGTAACGAATTTTGCGTTGCGTAGAGTGACGGAAGACGAGTCGACAGGGCGAATGGACATTCCGTTCGTTGGTGCTAGAGAGAAGTGCCTCGTCGATGTCACGGGTAACTGTATAGAGATTCTTTCGACGCGCTCGACTTAGCACGAAGAAACGGCGAGTCGTGTCCTGGTTTTCGATCGGATGGAAGATACAGCGGACCTCCTAGATCGCGTCGTCGAAGACTAATCCGTCCGAGCGGACCTTTCGTGACACTTGACCCCGTGAAACTTCACACCGAGGACAAGTGTTATTCTCGTCGATGTTTGTCTTCCCGGTAATAATAACGGTACGACGAAAATTATATCGTAAATTGATCGAGAATACATATGAAATTCTGCGAAAACTGAACGTCTACAGACAGAAATTTTCGTTGATAATTTTCATGATAACTTACGATAATATTGATTGCATATTTGATTTTATACATAATCATCTCTTTTGGATTTGGTTTTAAAAATTTAAAAATTCATGCGAGTAAACTTTTTTGGAGACTTACTAAGACGGTGTGAAACAAGTAAATCGCAAATATCATCAAAATTGATTTTCTTATATGAAAAGAATGATTTTGATGAAGTATCTGAAAATTTAAGTACACTGAGAAAAATGTTCTGATTAAATAACAAAAAGATCCAATCAAAATATTTTTCTCTATGTAGATATAGATCTGAAAATAATTTTGTTGGATCAAAATAATTACACAGGAAACTCAAACAATGTGTAAACATTAGTTTTAACATTCTAGCAATATTCTAGCAGTTTGAGCTTACATAATTATTTTAATCCAAAATTATTTCCAGATTTGTGTTTAGCTTTAAATATTTTAGCAAAATCGCTCTTTCCTCGTGTAAGATGTAACAAGCTAATTAAAGGGTCTTATTTTGAATAATAACGGATATCGCGATTTAATACGTCGAAATTTTTCTGATGGAATGTGACTTCTCGGAAATACGCTTCGCGTCAAACATTCGGAAATCATTGTTTTCACCTTTCACGACCGTTCAGCGATCGGTATGCGCCCGATCGATTCCCGCAACTACGAAAGTCACTACCCGATCGCCGTCGGCAGTCATGGCGATAAACACGCCGCTGTTAAGGATTTATAAGGATCGTTAAAGGAGGCGCGGAACGTTGGATTTGCGATCTGGCTCGAGGCTCGCTTCGTTCTTTTTTTCTTTTTGTACCATTTGCACGATTGTGTGGCTTAAACGTTTATTACCTTCAAGAAATTTATATTGTTATTAATATTGTGTGACATGTTATTATGCACTTCTGTTACGCGACTTGCGCGGAATTGCTCATTATGCAATTATTCATATAACACTGTATTAAGTTTTAATCTATGTAATTTACTCGTTATTTACATATATAAAAATCAGCCGTCTCAAAAATTAAAATACATTTTCTTGTAACGCAATAAATGACCAAACATTTCAAGGATATGCTGGATACGTTTGAATTGTGTCGAGGATAACATTTCCAATTAGAAAAGCTGATCCTCCTAATAAGTTTGTCACTTGAATTTGATGATTATTTTTTTTTGTTTAAGAAGAAAAAAGTAGACTTTCTGAATTATATCTTAGTTTCACGAAGGGCCAATTGTCGTCGTCCACCGGACGCGCACTCGTGTTTGATCGGCCCTTCTAAAAAGACTGCGCCCGCATATTCCGACTGAATACGACGCAAGTCACCTCACGGATATCCGGTACCGATACACGCGCGTCGTATACACACGCACATCTTTACGCATGTCGACCATCTCATAGCGTCGACCTGCCTCTGCTGGAGGTGTTATATCCCTTTACTGTCTTTCGACCTTCCCTGTCGCACGCCGGTATCGCATAACTCTTCTTTTACTTTTCTGCCAGTATCTTTATCAAAAAAAATAATCCAAACGATCACCAGCCCCGCGTTGCGATGTGTTTGAATACATTTTTTCTTAATATCGCAGATATTACCCGGCGTTACTATAAGGTAAAAGTATTAATATATGCACGAGTATTGAAGTAGAATTTACTAAAACTCAGCTAATTTAAGTTTAATAACATAAAATTTTGAGAAATTAATATGTCTCGTCTTAATATGTTAATATGACTTCTGATTGGTTTGTGACATCTTAAGAGTTTTCTTAAATCTAATATAAGAATTTAATATAAGAACCATGAATACCGGTGACTATAGAATCAGGTTGACGTGCAAAATAATTCATTTTTTTAGTTTTCATCTTTTTCTAACTCTCACCTTTTTTTTTGAAAACATTTGTTTCTAATTTACTTTAATTCTATTCTTCTTCTATCTTGTATGTTTCTTTATCTTGTTTTTTTTTATCTATCTAAACTTATTCTAAATTTTATCTTTTTTTTTTAATTCTGAAAAAAGATAAGATTTTCTTATTCTTCGAAGAAGCTAAAAAGATGAACAGAAATAATTAAAATCTTCTCTTTGATAGAAATAGACATTAGTAACACCAATTTACTTAAATGCTGGGCAGAAACACTGTCTTGCGTTCATTTTTGATAAAATTCAAATATAATATTACAGCGGAAATCAGAATATTGTAACTTTTGCCACAATATTATCCAAATTTTAACTGCACTAATATTTTCGTGCTCTAAAATAAACGCAGTAAATCGACATCATAATTTCGACATTAAACATAGTTTTTACTGTTAGGAAAATGCATTTTCTTGATAATGAATGATAAGATACGAAGAAAGAATTCGTAGCCATAACAACGGTTGTTGGACAGACAAAAAATTTCGGCGCCGACACTGTCTGACGCCTAAGGGAATTGAGCAATGATCGGTGCATGCAATTGCATCTGCAAGCGCGGAGAGTATCGGCTTTCAATCACCTGCGCCTGTACCTACAACCGTCGCACTTTCTTTCGTTCCGAATTCGTTGCGCTATTTTCGATGCGAGAAAACTGGCACGGTGTGCGTTACCAATCGTATAGCGAAAAACACAATATCAACTCTGGAATTATATCAATAAAGACTGTAAAGGAGAAAGATCGATAAAATAAGAACATTTGTTTACAATATAATATGACGATAGAACAAGAAAAAAGAAATACATAAGAAAGCTACTTTTTTATCAAATATATTTTTTAATTTCGGTACTTTTAATCGAATTAAACTGTGTTTTTATTGATAAAAGATAAAGTGATAAAAGATAAAGATTGAAGAAATAAATGTTGAGCTACATGAAATGTATGCTACATAAATATTTCGAAATCGTTTACATTTGTTATTAAGTTAAATATCGAATCAATGCCTTTCCTTGAGAAAGAGTATGCTTGGTTTTTTTTTATTAAATTGTAGAATTCGTGCATTTCGAACACAGACGTGATTATCGTGATTGCCGGAAGATTAAACCGAAACGTGAATGGCACACGCGCCAATATCTGCTCTCTTCTTTTTCTATGCCGAACGATTATGTGTGTATGTGTGACGGGAAGCGTTTAGCATTCACAAGGAAATGAGAGAACACAGTACGGTGGAAAAAGACGAGGAATAACTTATTTTACATCTACCTCGAGTAGGAGAGCCAACAATGTATACAGGATGCTTCAAGAAAGATAGTTTTCCGGAATCGTCGTAGAAACATACATAAGAAACTCATTATGTTGCTCATTTGCTTATAATAATGACTCAAAAATTATAATTTTGAAGTTATTTACAGAAAAAGAACGGAAAGAAAAAAGAACATATTTTATTTCACTACAAACAGTACATCAAAATTGCCTTTCAAAATTAATGTTATAATTATGTATAATTTTTAAACATTCAAATTCATTTTTTTTTAATTTTTGAGTCGTTATTATAGCAAGAGAACGATATATTTTTGAAGCAAATATTTACTATATCTTAAACTGAAATTAAATTGGAAAAAGAAAATGAAAAGATTCAAGCTTAGTTTTTTGAAGAAATTATTATTAAAATTTGATTTTCTCTTTCATAGATATTAAAATTAAAAATTTCTGTTACTTAAAAGTTTTTGTTCATTTTTGTTCGTATTTTTAGCTATATTTTACATGTATTAATTTATTTCAAAAGTCTGGATTTAATAAACTATTTATTACAGAGTTTTCTTTTAGTATAAATATCTTATTTGCTCGTTTTTAATGTATAGATTTTCTTCAAGTTTTCTTAATGCAGAAGGAGGGGAGAGGGCTTGTAAATTACAACTTAACGCTTATAACATGGCTTATTAGATTGTAATTTGCATTTACTGCTATTAACTACAGGATGCGAGGTCGAAATGAGAGCTAGGATAACACTCGGCTAGCTGGTTTCATCCGAGCAGTTTAAAATATGACTTAATCCAGAATTAAAACTTATAAAGAAATTATATGCAAGCGGAGTTTGTCTGAACAGAAATATTTGCATATTGATGTGCTGAGAAGTACAGGGTGTTCCGTATGATATTGCACCAAAATTATTTTCATCTCAAATCTCGTTCTAAATGAATGTGAGAAATAAAATTTTTTAGCGATCTTGAACCGAAAAAACAAAGCCGTTGTTTTCTGATATACAAGTTGTTTTCTAATAAAATCATTACATAAAATCCGCCATGTTCAACATTTAATTAGCAACAAGAATTAAAAGATCCAACCGGTTAAAAAGCCGATTAGTTCCTCTTCCGCGCAACTATACATTCGATTCGTTTCGAGCAGCGATTCCCGCCTGCACTGAGAAAAATGTCTCAATTAAAAATGAACGAACCGAAAAAGTTTAATTATATTAATCAGAATTTTAGTTATCTCGTATCTGAAATTCTAATTTAGTGAATTTAATCAAAAAATTCTGATTCGTTCATTTTCAATTAGAATTTCAATTAAACTAATCAGAATTTTTTCTCAATA